>Ga0065711_1038394_pt1 | contig 18812 bp, 10 predicted proteins | sample Hoacrofraction12_FD_59098 | JGI IMG/M metagenome (GOLD analysis project Ga0065711, IMG submission 59098) | Hoatzin crop microbial communities from Cojedes, Venezuela - Epithelial fraction 12 v2 (version 2) | ecosystem: Host-associated > Birds > Digestive system > Esophagus > Crop | place... | reverse complement strand
GGTACATTCTAACTCTTCATCCAGGTCGTTGATGAAGAAGTTAAACAAGACTGGGCCCAGTACTGACCCCTGGGGGACACCACTAGTTACCAGCCTCCAACTAGACTCAGCACCGCTGATGACAACCCTCCGAGTTCTGCCATTCAGCCAGTTCTCAATCCACCTCACCGACCACTCATCCAGCCCATACTTCCTGAGCTTCCCTAGGAGGATATTATGGGACTCAACCCCCTAAGATGTAGGCAGCATTATCTGATTGCATTGATGTTTAGGCTTTTGGTTTTAATCTCCAAAAAGTCCACCAGGATGATGACAGAGATAGCCTCTACTCTGTCTTTTGTATTTTTCAGAAAAGAAAAGTTCGTTAAGTTTTAATAACTGGATTACACAGTACCACAAATTTTGTGCGACTCAACTTAGAATCACAGAATGCTTTGGGTTGGAAGGGACCTTTAGAGGTCATCTAGGTTCAGCCCCCCTGCAATAAGCAGGGACCTCTTCAACCGGATCAGGTTGTTCAGAGCCCCATGCAACCTGAACTTGAATGCTTCTAGGCATGGGGCCTCTACTGCCTCTCTAGGCAACCTGTTCCAGTGTTTCACCACCCTCATGGTAAAAAACTTCCTTATATCCAGTCTAAATCTACCCTCCTTTAGTCTAAAACCATTACTCCTTGTCCTGTCACAACAGGCCTTGCTAAAAAGATTTTCCCCATCTTTCCTATAGGCCCCCTTCAGGTACTGAAAGGCCACAATCAGGTCTCCCCGCAGCCTTCTCCTCTCCAGGCTGAACAACCCCAAGTTTCTCAGCCTGTCCTTGTAGGAGAGGTGCTCCAGCCCTTGGATCATTGTTGTGGTCCTCCTCTGAACCCGCTCCAACAGTTCCATGTCCTTCTTGTGCTGAGGGCTCCAGAGCTGAACACAGTACTCCAGGTGAGGTCTCACCAGAGCCGAGTAGAGAGGTAGAATGACCTCCCTCGACCTGCTGGTCATGCTTCTCTTGATGCAGGCCAGGATACGGTTGGCCTTCTGGGCTGCAAGCACACATTGTTGGCTCATGTGCAGCTTTTCGTCCATCAGTATGCCCGAGTCCTTCTCCACAGGACTGCTCTCAATCCCTTCAGTCCCCAGCCTATATTGACACCAGTTGAACTTCATGAGGTTCACACAGGCCCACCTCTCCAGCTTATCCAGGTCCCTCTGGATGGCATCCCATCTGTCTGGTGTGCCAACTGCACAATTCAGCTTGGTGTCATCTGCAAACTTCATGAGGGTACACTTGATCTTGCTGTCTGTGTCACTGATGAAAATATTCAACAGCACCGGTCCCACTACGGACCCCTGAGAGACACCACTTGTCACCGGTGTCCATTTGGACATGAAGCTGTTGACCACTACCCTCTGGCTGTGACCATCCAACCAATTCCTTATCCACCAGACAGCCAGCCATCAAATCTGTATCTCCCCAATTCAGAGAGAAGAATGTTGTGGGTGACCGTGTCAAAGGTTTTACAGAAGTCCAGATAGATGACATCAGGCTCTTTTCCCTTGTTCACTGATGCAGTCACTCCATGATAGAAAGCCACTAGGTTGGTCAGGCAGGACTTGCCCTTGATGAAGCCATGCTGGCTGTCTTGAATTACCTCCCTGTCCTCCATATGCCTTAGCATAGCTTCTAGGAGGATCTGTTCCATGATATTCCCAGGCACAGAGGTGAGACTGACAAGTCGGTAATTCCCAGGGTCCTCCTTTCTATCCTTTTTAAAAATGGGCACAATGTTTCGCTTCTTCCAGTCATCAGGGACTTCACCTGACTGCCATGACAACGGTAGGTTAAATACACCAGCAAGAAAAAAAAAATTCAAACCTAGCCTGAATTTACAAGGCAACTTCATAGAAAAATATCACTCTTTTTGGTCTGAAGTTATTATTTAGAATTTATTCCTCCTGTCAGAAAAGGACCTAGGGGGTGCTGGTCAACGGCCAGCTGAGTGTGAGCCAGCAATGTGCCCAGGTGGCCAAGAAGGCCAACGGCATCCTCATTTGTATTGGAAACAGTGTGACCAGCAGGACTACAGAAGTGATCGTCCCCCTGTACTTGGCACTGGTGAGGCCGTACCTTGAATACTGTGTTCAGTTTTGGGCCCCTCACTACAAGAAAGACATTGACGTGCTGGAGCATGTTCAAAGAAGGGCAATGAAGCTGGTGAAGAGTCAAAAGAGCAAGTCCTATGAGGTGTGGCTGAGGGAACTGGGATTGTTTAGTCTGGATTAAAGGAGGCTCAGGGTACACCTTATCGCCCTCTACAACTATCTGAAAGGAGGTTGTAGCAGGGTGGGTGTCAGTTTCTTTTCCCAAACAAGTGATAGGATGAGAGGAAATGGCCTGAAGTTGTGCCAGGGGAGGTTTAGATTGGACACTAGGAAAATTTCTTCACTGAAAGTGTTATCAAACATTGGAAGAGGCTGCCCAGGGAGGTCGTTGAGTCACCATACCTGGAGGCATTTAAAAGACGTGTGGATGTAGCACTTAGGGACATGGTTTAGTGGTGGACTTCACAGTGTTAAGTTTACAGTTGGACTCGATCTTGGCGGTCTTTTCCAACCCAAATTATTCTATGATTCTATTTCCTGTCTGCCTCTATACTCATGTTTATCCCCCTAATAAGAACTTAAGAAAAGCCCTGTTGGGTTAGACCCAGAATAATATCCTGTTAGAAAAAGAGGCAAGAGGAGCTGATATTTAGGGAGAATACCTGAACCCGGTCATTATCTGTGGTCAAAGATAATTCTAGAGGCAGAGAAAGTAAATAGAGGATTTTTCAGACCACCTCCCTTTCCTCTGTGAGAGACTCCTCTAGGTCTGGTGAAGATGCTCTGGCCCAAAATGTCAACACTGATCAGGACCCTCTTCCTTTCTGCCCAGGCTTGTAAGAAGCATCTCCTCTAAAACTCATGGCCAGGTGGACTCCACAGAGAAACTATGATAGGTTACACTGCCACTCACATGACAGGAGATAATTTGTTCTCAAATACTCGTTCATCCCTTACAGCTTGCTACAGTATACCTGCAAAACCACTGTCCCTGTATGCTCTTTGCACAGAGTAAGTTACAAAAAACACCTGGGAAATGTCAAGAAACCTATCACTAGAAACAGCCATGCAACTTAGTGCAGTACTGACGCCAAGATGGTGAGCGAACATGTATTTTGTATCAAGAGGGACTTGTGATTCACAGTTAACATGAAGTCAAATGTCAGTACTAACGTAAAATGAGTGTGATATTAGCATTAGAGACAAAAAGAGGGCAAGAGGGAGGAAGGGAAACTATCAAAGCTTACTTTTTGTTCCTCGATGCTGCAGAATTCACATTTTGGTATTAGTGTTGGCATGAACAGCAATGTCCTTAACACTACTGACGCTAGGAAAATCTATTACCAATTGTTAGTCTTGATTTCATTTTTAAAATGCTTTTTCTTCTTTATTAAGACAGAAGCACAAACAACAAAAGCTAGAATTCATACAGCTACCTCAACTTTGGAGGAAGCCTTCAACAAGATCTTTGGAAACTGCTCTACAAATGTGTCTTAAGATTTGTGGCATTTGATTTTCTGAGTGTGGGATAGAGAGGCCCAACAGATTTAAGTACTCTTCAGGAATGCAACCACCCTAAAATAGGAAATTTGCTGTGCTGTGTAGTCAAAGACATAAGCATAGGAAGGGGACAGTTCAACCCCTAAGGATTTAGAGTCCACTTTAATTAAAGACCAGTACTTGGTGATATTCCTTACTTCACAAGAGGCTCAGCTGTAAATCTTCACAGATTAATTTTTAAGCTTAACTAAACACTGCAGTTGGATACATTTCAGATTACCTCTCACTCTCACAGAGGTTACAAACAAACAACTTTTTCAATTTTGCATCTTTGCTGAAGGCAATAGGAGGATGTGTGAACATTTCTGACACACCACAGATCAAAAGATGCCAAGCCTGCCTTAACAAGGGTAACATCCTCATAATGTGGTAACTGCACAGACCTTGGCCTCTTAGATTCTTACAAAGAAGTAACTTGTCACTATTCTTCACTGAAGTTAAATTACTTAGAAAAAGAACATGTAGGACAAGTGATACATTCTTTCCCTTGGTTCTTGCCTACTCTAGGCCTTTGCTTACAGCTGAGATTCTACAAAGAAAATGAAGAAACATGTACCTATCAAACTAGTTATATTTCCTGTGAAAATAGCAGCTTCTTGAGTTTCTTGATTTGTGTCATATTTTGTGGCTTTAAATGTACTGTGATATTGCCTACATTTGCGGGAGGGTGGAGGGCAAGATGACAGGAAGAGGAAACATGTAGGTATTTTTAATTAGGTTCTAAAACTAATTTTGCTCTCAAGTAACTTCTTCCCTTCCTACGTCCCTCACTATCTCAGAACACTGATTCCACAGTAAAGGAAGCATGAGTCATCACCATTGTTCAGACTGAGATTATACACACGTAATCAAACTCGGCTCCATTATCACAGCTTAATAAACTATTATTTACCAAATGAGTGTGGTAACTGATCACGTGCACATGGTCAAGCCATCTTAGTTATGAAGTAAAACAGACAATATGAGTCTTAATGAAAGCAGCAGAATTTTAGCACTGAGTCTGCGATCAGGATGAGCTATGGAGGCACGCAATCTTTAATGAAACTGAGCTGACAAGCACTGACTCCCTAACTCGAACGTGTGATCAAGTATTCACATATCTTTGATAAATTGGCGAAAACAAAGATGGTGCTGGTTATCCTATCTTCATCCATTGTGATCAACATATATCCTATGCAAATATTCAATCTTTTAAATACATCACAGTCTCTAGGTATAATGACATCATGGCCAACATTTCTATTCCTTTACTCTTCAAAAGGAAACTATGATTTATTGCTCTGAGCCTGGAAGGGCTAACATAAATATTCCATAATTGGTAAATGCAATTAATCTTTGATGTATCTCCTACTTCATCACCAGAATAAACAGTAAGTTTTCCCATTAATTTTGCAGTGCCACAAACTTGAACAATAGTTCACAGACAAATTGTATCATTCAGCTAGGCGTTTGCTCTGTATCATCACCTGACTTAGGTACACTGCAGTTAGGTACCAGTAACAAAGAGACCTGATGCACAGACAAGATCAGCAGTATAATCCTAAAGAGTCAGCTGAGTGTGTTTTAAGGAGAGGTGATAAGATTCTTCACATTTTTTTGCTGAAAAGCTGCTCAAAAATATGAATTTTGCATTGATATAATAACACCGGAAAGCTAATCATCCAGCTAGAGAAAGCATATTAGCAGAAACTATGACTATGGCTGCACGCACTGAGACAGCCTAGTTAATCCAACTCTCAAGGCACTATGAGAAAAACAGACATAGAAGACCATTTGGGTATGTTAAATTGCAATAAATTTGCAAGATATAAATGAGAATAGTTGAAATGAAGGGATGAAATTCAGGTGAGGCAGAAGCCTATGGCTAAGAATGATGCATATGCACGGAATGCAGAGGACGGCATGCCAGAGAGATTATTTTGCCAAAGGTGACTGAGGAAAGGGGTAGATTGCAAAAGTGACTGAGGAAAAGGAGTGCACAGCATATTGGATGATGAAACATTACATAGCTGAAGATTCATGGAAGGACATACAAGGAGTAATGGAAATACGAGTAAACGTGAAGAAGTGGTAACATAACCAACTTCATTAACCAAGTAGGGCACTGGAGTTTAAATGGTACAAGCAATGTATCTGAAACATGGACCAAGCTATTTCAAGACTTGCATGCACAGAAATATTCTAGAAGCTTAGTTTATTATCATTTACCATAACTGAGTTCGGATACATGAATTTTACCAGCACAACAGATGAAACAATAAGAAGGACCCTCTTAAAGTTAAATAAAGAGTGAAAGAAATTTACGTCATAAAAAAAGAAGCAGCAGGAACTTGAGTAAAAAGGACTGTTCCTTCTGGCAATTAGACGACACTCAACAGAGCACAAAAGAGTAGTCATAGTTAAGAATAAGCAGTAAGAGCTGAAAGTACAAGTTGCTGGTGTAAATGCAGCTTCTAAAGAAGACGCATAGGACTGGGAAAAGGATGAAGGAATTTGTTGCTACAGTGCATAAAAAGACTCCAAATCGTACTTAAGGCACCTCAAAGCTCTGATGTAATATGAGAAAAAATGGGTATGCCAAGAAATTCAGTCTAGGACTTGCTAGAGTAACACAACAAAAAGAAATCTAAGAGTTAATGGCATGTGTGGAGAAACAAGTAGTACTGAAATGAAAAATTACAATCAAGGGAAATACTGTACCACATTGGGTAAACTGCACTGTGGAGGTTAAGTACATTTAGATGATACCACTGGTGGAATATAAAGCAAAAGGAACTGCAAAGACAGATTCGAGAAAAACAGTACTATCAAAGATCAAGTGAAGTGACTGACAAAAGTATAATGTTAGATGCTTCAAACCAGAAGGCAGAATATGGAGGTCAAGAAACATAGATGTAGAAGCTCTCCATGGAAACTGAACTCACATTTACCAAAAAAGGCTGAAGAGTAGATTATTTCCTGACTGAAATGTTAAGCAGAGGAATGACTGATGACAGTCCAACTGACAAGGCAACTTAGATGAAGACATAAGAATACAGTATAGGTGAGATAAGAAAGTATATACTTAAAACAGTTATACAGCCTTCCTCACTATCAACGTGGATCATACAGAATCTTAATGGCCTCATTCTTCCAATAACATTTATAGATACGGCAATAGTATTACCAAATTCTAGAAATAGGGACCTAAGCAACTTGCTCATAGTCAAAGAGGAATTTTATGATCGAGCAGAGAACTGAGTTTAGGTGTCTCAAGTACTACATCATCCTTTTCCTCTAGAAGCAAATAAGACAGCAGGATACTCTCCCAGCGTACTGTAACAGGATATGTGAAAGAAGTTTTGGACGATTAATAGACACACATTGTTTTGAAGACACAAAGGAAGAGAGGCATAGAAAGTCTAATTTCATCATGATATAAACCACTACAATTTTTACTCAGGGCCAGTGTCTGACAGTGATGAGAATGAAGACAAAGGAGGGGCCAGAAAGACAGACAGCTTATTGGAACAGACAGAAAAACACTAGACATGAATGTAAATAAGATGCTGGAACACAGAAAATGGGATGAGGGAGGAAAACAGACTACATAAATACTAAAATTAAGCAGTTTACAGCAGATGGAGAAGGTGAAAGCAAGCAAGCAACAAAACTAAAGAATTAAACATAGAAAACCAGAAGACCAACCTGCTAATGAAAAATCAGGAACTGAATATTCAAAAAAACAAATAATGGAAGTGCATCAAACAACGATGCAGACAAGTAGTAAAGTGAACGAAAGACAGAACATTTTGCCAGATATCAGAATAAAGGTGGCCACTTGCAACAAAACTTCAAGTAGAAAGTACAGGGAAGGGAGTAGGGTCAACTTTTCCATTTTCACACTTGAACAGTAGAACAGGCAGAGACTCACTGAGCACAGAATGGAAAATGTACACAATGTTCATCAGACTCCTAATGACTAACAGAAAAATGCATGTATATGGAAGAAGATTCCCCATAGCTGGAAAGCATAGTAGAATAGTTAGTGTTTTCAGTTGTACCAAAATCATTCATGAAAGGCTAAGAAGCTTCTGGGAGAAGAAATGATTTTACAGGTCTCTCTCACAAGCCTCAGAACCTTGCAAAACCAAAATTAGCTTCCTAAATAAAAAGGCAGACCCCTCAGAACCTTTCATACACAGAAGCAGACTTCTGCACTGGGAACCTAAGATTAAATGTAGGCATACTGGTATCTTTATCCTCAATCTACAGGACAGCAATATGAAGCTACATGAACCCAGGAGTTTTAACAACTGCTCTATTTATTGGCAATTCCTTTTAAACATTATTTAAAATATGTCCTTTTATCTGGTTCCTAATCAAACAGTACAGATCAACAGTGCTGGAAAGCTAGAAGTGAAAATTCTGGGAATAAATGTGTGTGTACTTATGACTGCACTGCAGATGAGGCAAGTAAAATGCAAGTCAAGAAAGAACAAGAGAGATGTCGCTATCTTTATAGACTATTTTGCAACAAATGTAAAATCTAACAAAAGGATCTATTGCAACTGATGCTAAAAGGAAGATAATAAAGGCTCAGCAACATATCTTTCTCCTTCCTCTCCCTCATCTTCAACTGATAAAATTTGCTGATATAAACTACATTTATCACCCTTGTAATCAAACATCTCTCTTCTACCAAACACACTGCATGTACTGCACCACTGTAAGAAGCTTTAAGTATAAAGCATGTTCATGTAGGACATCAATTCATTCCTAATGTTAACAAATTAGGGCAGAGAAGAGGGCTGAGATCAGGCAAGATCTTCCATGAATGAAATCTTTCCTACAGAAAAAAAGAGACATATGTAAATTAAGCTGTCCTGTAGTTGTATATTTGAATAATAATGATGTTCTTACTGTAGCATTCAAAATATCGCATCTAAAGACAAAAAAAAAAACAAAACAGAAAACATAAATAATACATAGTTAAATCTAGTGCCAAAGGCAGACATTCCATTTAGGCTTACAGTACCAGTTAAATATCACTGCCTGACTTTTACTATAGCTATGGTTTTTTTCTCTTTTGCTGAATTACAAAGAAATAAAAAACAGACGTTTAAGAAGTAAAATAAACATTACATATTGGTACAGTGATTATTAGTAACTTTTCCAGAATTATTTACACTTACATTTCCAGACTGCCCACTGCTATTTGTAATGCTGTTTGTGGAGTTAAGACTGCTGCTCCATTCATTTGCAATTCCTATGCTGTCTGTTGAAAACAGGTGAGCGCCTGGCTTTGATTGACAACCAGTTTGCAGTATGACTACATTCATGGTGTCCTCTGTTGAAGGAATCCCCAAAAAATTACACACAGATTTGATACTTAGCTGTGTGAATTTAACAGTTACACACCTAGTACCAAACAACAGCACCTGTCACATGGAAACATCAAATCACACACAGGAAATCTCTTTTTCTTTAAATATAAGCATAAAGGCAAGGTAAGCATAATATAATTCACCATTATGTATTTGTGGCTACTAACAAATGTGATACTCTTATTCACTTAGTCCATCAAAAATTGGTGGGAGCTAGATCGAAATTTATACATTTAAAGTATTCTAGATTCTGTTTTATTTTCCAGAATCTCTATCACACCAGGGTTTAAAGACAACTCCTGACTGGAACGGTAACAATGGCATCATAATTATAGGGTTCAGTTTTCTTTTTCCAGTCTATAACTGACTGATGTAATCATAAAACAATTTAAAGAGAATATGGGACTTGTACTATTTAACTTAAAAAGGAACAACAACCTTTGAGAAAGTTCAGTATTGTACATAAATTGTGACCAATGACTCGTTAATTTTTATACCAGAAATTTTCACTCAACGTGACTGAACAATTACTTTGCAATTTCCCAAAGGCTACTTTGTTAAACTATTAAACATCTTAGATATTTGATTCTTTAAATGTGCAATATCTTAAGGAGATTTAGACTTCTAGTTTTACAGGCAAATGACAAATTAACAAAAAATATTTACTTTAGTAAGCAATTACAGTTAATAACATTCCTCACCTCACAATCCATGCACACAAGACATCAAAGTAAGGAATTCAGGACTGAAAACAAAATCTCTTAACTAATTCTACAGGTATGGCCAGATTTTTTTCCTCTCTAGCCACTATTGAATTTCTGAAGGGATAACGATAAACTACAGTTAAAAATCAAAGTTAAACATTTCTCTCTGCTAGAAACAGTAAGTAGCTCTGATACAGTGTATGAAAGTATAGGCCACAGTAGGAAACAGAATGAGTACGAGATACTGCAGATACCTCTCTTCAGTGGAGAGAGCATAGCTGAGGATTGATTCTAATGATGTGGTTTTTGATGGGTTTTTTCTATCTAGCATTTGATTAATCACAGCTCCACGGTCTTCTTACTATACGGTCCAATGCTTTACCAAATATTTCCTCTATTGTATAAATACAAAAATAGGGAAGAAGAGAAAGGAAAAAGCTACTAGTAAGTACCACTATACACACAAGTCCAGTCCAGTCACTCCCAAAAGAAAGAAACGGAAAAATAAACCATAGGGATTGCAAAGACAACGTTACTACACCCCTGCTGTTCCTCCTATAGAATAAAAGTGCAAAGAACAGTTGGGAAGACAGACAGAGATGCGCTGACTTTTTGTAATTTACTCTCACTACATAACATCTCATTATATAGCTGCTTGCCCAGAACAAGTCCAGTCAGTCATCTTATGCCCAGTCAACCCTCACACTGTCATAGGAAAAGTACTATCTGATTCATGCTGTCTCCTAAATCTTCACTAGCTTTTTTTCCCTGACACAACCATATACTCGTCCAATATGCTATAAATGAGTGTAAGCAGTCATACTAACCTAAAAAGCTAGTATAAGACTGTCTTCCAAACATTTCAAAAAGAAATATCATCTCCTTTCTCTTTCGAAGGTATTTAGGGAGAATAGCATGATTAGTTTTTGCTATCCTGCTTATTGATAGTAAGTCAAATAGACATGTTAAATTCAGAATGTGTGCTTTTACATCACTCTAGTTTCTCCCAAGAGTGAACATCACAGTTTGTGGCCAGCTGCACAAAAGTTACAAAATCTATAGTGTAAGACTCCCCCAGTCTAACCATATTTTCTCAAAGACCTATAGCTGTTGTAGGAGGCCACAAATGACAGAAAAACAACAGTCTTACATGGTGGGCCTATCTCGTGCCGATCATTGAACCTCATGGAGATTAGGATAGAGCCCTCAAAAAGAACTTCAACTATCTGATGCCAGTGAAGTGGTGCTTCAGGGATTATGTATCAGTAGCCTAGGATGTTACGTAGAAACAGGCTTGTACCCTTTATGAGATACAGCTTTTTCAGCTATGTAGCCTCCTTAGAATTTGCACTAACACAGCCCGGGTATTATGAATACAAGAGTTACTACAGTCAGGTTAGGTTTGGCCTGGGGAATCCCATCTTTCATGAAGTCAGAAGTAAGTTTTTTCATTATTGCAGTCTTGGCACCAATAGAAGACAACAGTCTTGAACGAACAAGCTGAAGGCAAATGCCTTCAGTAACAGAAGCTGTTATCCAGGAGACGTGTCCTTTGAAGTGTTTCCAAATTCTTGCCAGCAGAATTTCAGTCTGCCCGTGTTTCTGTTTCAAAAATAGATCTATTTTTTCAGTAAGGTTCCAATTATAGTCAGGCAGTCAGTGGACAAACAAGTGCCACAGAGAGGTAGAGAGATGTTTATTATTTTAAGTGAGTCCATTACTGAAGTGTCCTAACATACCCTAGCTACTCTCTGTTTTGCAAAGAGTGTCAGCGATCTATGTCAGATCCCACCACTTCTCTGCTTTTCAGGATCAGGTGCCCTCTCTCTTCTCATCACAAAGTGATGGGACTACACTGGACCTAGGGCTTCAGCCAGTGGGGGAAAAACACGAGTGACATTTACAAGACAATACTGTCTGCAGCCAGGGCCTGAAGGTAAAAGCAGTCTTGGAGGAACAGTAATATTCCTCATGATCTCCACAAAGGATGGAGAAAAGGGAAAAAAATGGTCAGCTGGTTCTGAGGAAGTCATTGAGGGAAGACCATGAACGCTACTATAGAGAACATGTGCTTCCACAAATTATTTCACACAGAATGATAAAAATTGCTGAGATACACGTATGAACAGTGGAAAATCTTCCTCTACCTGTTCCACATAGCTAGGGCTTCACTGAAGTTAGGTAGAGAACGCTCATAATTTCCGATTCAAAGAGATCCATGAACCAAGAGTTTCATGCTTTTCGTACTGATGATAAGATCTACAGCTCTGAAACCATTCTCTCGCCCTTCCCTGATGGGACAGAAACCATTTTATTCGATGAACATAGGAGGCAGAATGTCAGAGCTACTGAACTAAGCTTAAAGCTGTTGCCAGGAGCAGAAAGGAATTCTTGCTGATAGTAATCAAACATCTAACTTCTGACGCAGTATTCGGACTACCAGCGACAGGGTGTGGGTACTATTGCAAGATTTCAAGTTCATTTGCTGAGATTTCCTGCCTAAAGAGTTTTCATTCCAGATGATGCAAGCCAAAGAGTTCCAGAGCATGGTAGCTGAGTCGTATAAGTCTCTTCTGATGGACATAAAATTCTGTCTAATGCAACTATGTGGAGAAAAATTAAACTGTTGCTTCTCAATTAGCACTGCTAACATGTTCAAAGTCTCAGGAATTTTCTCACAGTTCTGGAGATTTTTAAAGAGTACAAGAATTCATCCTACAGAGTAGAAGAAAGAACAGGGCCGGGGTAGAAGGATTAGCAACAGATTAGAAGGATATCCCTTAGGGAGAATAACATCAGCAAATTGTTAAATTTGGACTTTCCTTCAGCCCTCTTTATCTTTACCCTGGGCAACACTTCTCCTTAGAGATGGAAAACTTGTTTATTGTCAATGAGAGCTTCCTCCAAGAATGATTACTCTCACAGGAATCAAGCATCAACTGGACTGTTAAAGATACTAATGATCAAGACATAGAGAAGCAGATCATGATGGGGTCTCAAAAGAACTCCAATCACTCTGCTGAGTACACTCTCCATGCTGGAGAGGCAAGAAGGGAGGCAGCATTCAGTATGCTCTTAGGAAGAAAACAGAGAAAATGTGGTCTTCTCCCACAGAAGTTTTATAGCATGTCACAATTACACCATGCTGCATGTGAATATGTTAAATCATACTCTTTCAGCTGTTTCAGGAAATAAAACACTTATATCTGATAAACAGAACAGTAAACTCAGTGTCACAAATTATTTCTGTAACAAAATGTCTATTTTCAGACTTTCCTGACTCAAAGCAGTACTTGCAAACACTGGCAAACAGTGAAGAACTTGATTTAGGAGAAAACCCTAACAGCACAAAAGGAAAGGCAGTGAGCTACTTTTGATGTGAAGAAACAGTCAATATTGACTTCATTGCCATAATGTTTTGAAAAGTTGCTAGGTCTTAGAATAATGGGCTTCTTGAAATAGATACGGGAGGTTCCTCTTCTCCTCTTGAGTAACAGAACAACACAAAAAATTGATCATCCCACAGAAGTTAAAAGACAAGTTGACCATACCACAGATTCTCTGAAACAAGAGCTGTGGGCAGCAAGAATGACTCTATTCACTGAGAGTCTTTTAGGTAAGCAAGTGACACAATAAGCTGTTGTATAGAACACCACATTTCCCTAGACAGGTTAGACAGAGAGAGGAGACTGCCATTACTTATCATCACAGAATCGTAAAAACCAGTACTACAGAACTGCAGAAATTTGGTGCTTTCCAAAACTGGTAGGGTATCTTATCCCTTGTTCCAGCTCTAGAAGCAGAAGGCAAGAAAGATGGGAACAGACCTTTTTTTTTTTTCTTTTTGAAGAATAAATTGAATTGCATAATCAAGCAAAAACTACATAATCAAAAAAAAAAAAGGTTTATCACCTGTAAGAAACCAGTTGCATATAAATGCGTCAAGTTCTGCCTTGCATCACAACTGAAAAGAAGGCATGAATAGTTGTTGCAGCAGCTGCACACTTCACATTCTGGAGTGCAGGAAGAATGTAGGGGTAACCTCAGTTGATACTACTGTTAACAACAATCTGATGATGCACACCCAGAATTAATCTGGGTAGATGCATACTGAAGAACTGAGTGCTGTCTTGGAAAAAAACGGTCCCTCTTCCCTTTTTCTATATATAATAGTTTGAGTGGAGTGAAGGTGTAAGTGGGCTATGGAGGAAAGAGGACAGCTGACATAATTTTCTCTGTGTTCTTTTTCAGTTTAGCTAAGGTCCTAGTTCTGCAAATACTTGCAAGGATGTTTTAACCTTTACCTGAGAAGTTTACTGGAGGTTTCAATAGGGCAGCTAATAAATTTTACAAAGTCAAGTGTATGTGTAGAAAATTGCCAGATCAAGCTCAAAAAGCTATAGGCACAAGCCGCATTTGTAAAGAAAAGCACCTCCTGTTTTACTGCTGATGTAAATTTGATGCAAATGCAGCAAGCTCCCATAGCAATGTACGGTATTAGTAAACATGGCAAGAATTTCTAAGAACAACTGACACCAAAAGCCATTTATGCATAAAATGAATAATGTTAAGTCACTTCTGCTATTGATGCTTAGAAATGATGGTTCACTTCTATGAACACTGATACAAAACAACAGTTCTCTTACTTACTTTCAGCATGTGCAAACGCACAAAATGGACCACGTGGGCAGTAACCTGTTTGGCGCATGTCATTGCACTTTGTAGATTTATATATCTAAACAAAACAGAAGGGTGATTAACCTAAACATATCTGTTACATAATGACAAAATAGTTAGAAAATTTTAAAACCTTTAAATGAAAAATTCTGAATACTCACTAACAATATGTATTACATGGTTTTCTCAGAAAATTCAGTTCTTATGGCCATTTTTAAAAGTCAGGTAGAAGAGCAGAATTTTAAGAAAGGCAAATCTGAGACAAGAGAATCTTAACCCTCTTCTATATAATAATAAATAGTAAGTAACAATAATATTTTAGAAAAGCAGTGTTGCAGCTACTTTGGTTTTACATGTTGTATAGAAGATGGCCAATATTACAAGACAGACAGCAAACTCAAAGAACTAAATCATTACAGAAGACTAACTTTCCATCTATAGATAAGAACACTGTTGCTATACACTAACAGCAGAATCAAGCTATTTCTGCATGTGATAACCAAGAGATTTCTCCAAACAACAGTCACTGAGCCAAGAGCCAATGACAATATTCTGTATTTTAATTTGGTAAAGAACGAGCACAGGAAAACATTCAATAAGATAATGTCGGATAAAGTGAGTATTTACTCAACTTAAAATAAAGGACATAAAAACGTAAGGCTGAACTAATGTTACTGACATCAAGACTGAGGAATGAAGGTAACTGATTACCACCCCTAAATAGACTGAATTTCATTATCAACTGAATAAAATGAGTGCTTTGAACCCTGAAGTCAGAGGTAGAAAAGCTGTAAGGAACTTCCATTCTAACCACGCAACTGGATGAAAGTCAGAGCTGGAGCAAAGAAAGGAAAGGATCACAGGGTATGATGTTGAATGAAAACTCCTCTTTCACTGCAGGCATGTTGCCAGTTTCTGTGAAATTAAATACTAGACCTAAAATTAGGTGAAGTGATAACACTCTCCCCAACAAACTGCCTTGATTATCAGTAGGAATTATATTCAATACTACAACATAGGCAGCATAGCTAATGGAAACAAGCAAAGACTGAGGTGACTACAGCTGATGTGGAAGCAAATCACCATCAGTTCAGGAACAACAAGTGAATTAGGTAATGGTTACATGAGAATTTTTTTTAAAATTACAAATAAGACAGAAGCAGTTAGCAAGCACTTTTAATAAAGCCGTCACATCAGAAGTAGCACATGTAACTGAGGTATATTAAGTATATCTCATATGTCTGAGAAGAGAAAAAATAGCTGATTCAGGCCACTGCATATCCACTAATTATTCTGTCTGTCAACATTTAGATTCAAGGCAGAAAGAAACATTAAAAGTACATTTGGCACAGGCACATCATGGTAGACTCACCATCTAACTTTGATACATCAAAGGTCCTTCTCTAAAATGGAAAATGTGGCCATTCTAGTAAGGACTTCAATAAAGGATGTGGTAAGATGCATTCATTAAGATAATGATGAACATGACTCTTACCAATGTTACGTATCTGCTGTCAAATTGACTAACAGAGAGATGACAATGGAAGGTATGAAAGAGGAAGGCAGCAGAAAAAATTAGTAGCAGAACTCAAGCCTTGCAACTTATTTTAGCACTTTCATTCGTACTTTTGTCATAAATAAAGGTATAGTAGCAATGCTAAGCAGGAAGAGACCTGACACTACAGAACATGACTGGAATATGATGCAGAAGAAATCAGATGTTCTGAAATAAACCTGGACTGTAAAATCTCAGGTAATCAGGACAGTTAAATTCTGAAGCAGATATATCTCTGTATCTGGAGTAGACAGCTGACACCTGTTTAGTATAAAGATATAGCTGGTCAACTTATGATAGGGAATGTATGATATGAAGCTTGCAACAACCCTGGAGCAAGTATTGTAAGAATTCCTTTCCCAGTATGGTCTTGAGATGCCTTCAATAATGTTCCTGATTGGAAGAGAAATTAGCAATTGCTTGAACGGTCTTTGCTTATACCTTACTAAGTACTGAACTTTCTAATGCAAGAAATTACATCCTGCTGTGAATTCTTTGTGTCCATTCAAAGGTCACAAAATGAAAAAATATATCCAGTGTTGTACAGGGAGCTTCTAGCATAGCATGTCTTTTCAGTATCATGTTTGCTTCCATTAGCTGACACATTTAATATATTCATAGTTTCACACAAGAATTAAATCTCAGCAGATTGCATGGCATTGCTCTCTTCCGTAGCATTTCACTGTTATGCTCAACCACCCACAAAGTTACAATGACTTTGCCTACAGAGGAGTCTAAAATCACCTTGTTTTTCTGGAGTGTCCTACTTCAGCCGTTAGGAGAGTTTTCTGCTCTTTCCACCTTCCCCTGACCTATTCAGTTTCTCTTATTTTTTTGCAATAAAGCTTTTTTAACTACACTTAAAATAGAAGTGTCTCCCAAGTTACTGAGTAGCAATTACTACTGTGACTTCATTACCAATCCAAGAAGTTAGGTAAAAAAGAGAACACATTTATTTATGCCCAAATCCAGAGAATAGTAATTATTTTTTCATAAGCAGTACAATAAAAATGCCTATCAGTGAAAACCACAGCAGTACAAGTAACTACTTCTTAGCAAATTTTGTTTTGCTTAAGCAAGTACCTCAATAACTGGAAGTAATGAATGAAATATCACATTTTTTTCACAAATAGTATCTTTAATTGATAATCTTATCCATAATAAATTTGATATCACTAAAAGTAAGTAGAAACATAGTTCTTACCTCAGGATGAAACTGCTGCTCTGTACGAGAATGACAATATTGACAGCTATCCCCACTTTCACACCTTGAAGGTTCACCCCATTCATCCGCATGTTTTACACTGGGGCAAGGAGTGGACCTAGAAAAAAGTGATGTCCAGACCATGTTTGTATCTACTGCCTAGCAGAAGTCTCAAACAATTTCCCACTAAATATCAGAATCTTAGATTCTGGGACCTACAAAATCGCAAATTATGAGAGACTCTGACTCTTTGGAAATTCTTTGACAGAAAGATGAGCTAGTATGATTCTATCTATCTTCAGTCTAATGACATTTATTCACAGTCCTGAGACTGTCAAGCAAAGCCCATCAATTCTAAACCTTGTATCACTGCATGAAAAAACCACCAAAACCAACGAAGAAACCAGTGTATGAGAATCATGTAAAATAATCTAGTGATGAGTGATGTAATGATGAAAAGTAAGAGAGGAGATGCATTAAATTTTGGTCCTAAAAATATTGCTCAGAAATGGAAAATTATGGAACAAAACCAGAAAAGACAGAAATTATAACTGATCTTTTCATAACAAAGAAGGTTTGACCTAGTGATTTCAATTCTTGCTAATTATAGAAATCATTTACATTCTTAACAAGAAAGAAAGATATTTCTATTACGGCTTCATAGTTATTGTCTTCAGAACTGTCTGATCATTCTGAACAGATGCTTTTTTTTTCCCCAAAAAAATGTTAGCAAAGCTACTGGGGAAAGATGTGGTTTTATTCCATCAGGAATACACAATTGCATTATAGAAGAACCCAAATAAAACGGTCTATTAACAACTGTCTGACTGACCAAAAAGTCTATTCTTAATATGTATTTGTGTACCTGTATTTGAATTTTCTGGGATTTCGTCTTCTATCTCGACTATTGTGATAGTGTGGACATGCATAGCCCTGGCGGCAGAGTCTGGGTGGCTTGGTACATTGTTCTGTCTTGTAGCCAGATAATACAAAATTTGTGTCTGTAAACAGGTCAACAGTTAAGAGAAATAAACAACTAATTTTTGCATTCAGAGTGTCTTTAGTGAGCTTAGGTATCACACTGCTTTTTGTAAAAAAAATTATGATTCACAGACCCCTCCATACTTATAAACGTAGACTGACTCCTGCATTTTTTGAAATAAAAGTCTAACGCATTTATACATGGAAAGCAATCTTCATTGCTTTTATATTAAATAGAAATATTACAATAAAGTACACAAATAAAGCACTAGCAATCCATTGGTAGAGAAACTATCTGGAAATTCTCATTATATACATTTAACATTTTGAAAATGAACACCTGAAAATACATTATTCATTTCAGTAAGACAAACACTAAAAACTTATACAATTTTATATCTGGATTTCTCTTAAGTTTAGTATTGACAGTCCTTATTTCACCAAAACTGCTTTCATGTTAAGGTATGTTAAGGCTGTCCAGTAAAATCTTCCTGGACAAATTCTAGAGCCTCTTCTCTACCTTTGCCTCTGTCTCTACATCTTTGATTCCAGGAAGGAGGAATCACAGAATCACAGAATCAGAGAATCACAGAATGGTAGGGGTTGGAAGGGACCTCTGTGGGTCATCTAGTCCAACCCCCCTGCCAAAGCAGGGTCACCTACAGCAGGCTG
>Ga0065711_1038393_pt1 | contig 18812 bp, 20 predicted proteins | sample Hoacrofraction12_FD_59098 | JGI IMG/M metagenome (GOLD analysis project Ga0065711, IMG submission 59098) | Hoatzin crop microbial communities from Cojedes, Venezuela - Epithelial fraction 12 v2 (version 2) | ecosystem: Host-associated > Birds > Digestive system > Esophagus > Crop | place... | reverse complement strand
TGCTCCAGTCCCCTCACCATCCTTGTAGCCCTCCACTGGACTCTCTCCAGTAGCTCTTCATCTTTCTTGAAGTGGGGAGCCCAGAACTGGACAGAGTACTCCAGATGAGGCCTCACTAGGGCAGTGTAGACATTAAGGCAGAACTGTCCTGCTGGAACCAAACTGCTTCTTCTCTAGAATAAAACAGTTGATTTTCTGAGGATAATCTTGGGTCTTGTTTAGACATACCCAATCTCATTTTGACCTGTAGGAACACTGAGCTCAGTTGTTGGACCAGCCACATTCATGAGCCAGGACCTTGCCATCCTGCTTGTCTCTGAGCACTCTCATGCTGCCAGGGTTCAAGAAACTGTAGGATTCACAAAGTTATTATGGGCTGTGATTTAATGTAAAGAGTGCCATGCCCAACATTAGACTGGACATCGTAGACTCATAGAATCATGAAGATTGGGAAAGACCTCTAAGATCAAGTCCAACTGTCAACCCAACACCACCATGCCTGCTAAACCATGTCCCGAAGTGCCATGTCTACACATTTTTTAAACACCTCCAGGGATGGTGACTCCACCACTTCCCTGGGCAGCCTGTTCCAATGCTTTACAACTCTTTCAGTAAAGAAATTTCTCCTAAAATCCAATCTAAGCCTCCCCTGATGCAACTTGACACCATTTCCTTTCATCCTATCACTGGTTACTTGGGAGAAGAGACCAAGACCTGCCTCACTACCATCTCCTTTCATGTAGTTGTAGGGAGCAATAAGGTCTCCCCTCAGCCTCCTCTTCCCCAGACTAAACAACCCCAGTTTCCTCAGCAGCTCCTCATAAGACTTGTTTGCTAGACCCTTCACCAGCTTCATTGCCCTTCTCTGGACACGCTCCAGCACTTCAAAGTCCTTCTTGTAGCGAGGGACCCAAAACTGAACACAGTATTTGGGGTGCTGCCTCACAGTATTCGAGGTTAGGCATCTTCACAGATGGAAGCAAAATCACAGAAGCAGACATTTTTTTGTGACCACAGTTTACAGTTTCAATGACTCAGCTACAAGCAGAAGAATAAAGCGCAAATCCATGCATCCAGCTGAGTATTTACTTAAAAGCCTTGTAAGAAGCCATTTCATATAACTGAGAACAGTTGCCCACCAACTATCTGAGAAAAACAAATTTCAAAAAACCCACAAAGAAAAGGAGTATAATTGGGAACTGTCTCAGGAACAGCTGACATGATGCCAAAACCCCACAATCCCACAAGTTAAAAAGGAGCTGTGCTGTATTAAGAGCATTCCTGATGACTCCTGCAGCTGAGCTGGCTCAGCGTATGGAGGACTTGGGAGAAGGGCACATGCCCATCAGTTGTCACCCCCAGTTTGCACCCACAGGCCAGCTTCAGCTTCTAGCCTTCGTGATAGAAACTGAGTCCTGATCAAAATCTGAAAATTAAGCTTCCTGAGTTCATAGCTAGCTTCACTTTCCCACTCACAAGTGGTGAGTCAGACAGCTTTGCAGAGGAGCACTGTGCTGAAGATCAAGAAGGAAAAGAAAATGCGATGATGAGCAGGCAGCAACCAGCTGCTCCTCTCCCAAAATGGAGCAATAAGCTTTTCAAGTCCCTCTCTCAAGTTTCTTGGTAAAACCAACAGTGACGCCAGCTGAGTCATCCTGCCTCCCTCTAAGGATGCCGTGACTGCAGGTTGGGGCTGTCAGACATCAGCACGGCTCCCATCGTGCGAGCTGCCCCAGGCTCTGCTTCAGTGGTTGCTCCCATCTGCCCAGCACTTCTGCAGGATAGGCAGCACCCAAGCCCATGTACCACTTCATCCCAGACAGCTCTGTATATCCTACACCAGCCCTCCTCCTCCTCCAGACAGGTGACGATGAGACGCTGCCACTTGTGATATGAGGGGCTGGGTGTATGATTTCTTGATATATCTAAATGGAGGACGCGAGGAGATTCATTTAGTATGCCAGGCTTAGGCTATATATAATCCTGTGGTCTTGGGAACCAGGAAGAATAATTATTTCTGCCATTTGATGTGTAACTTAGGTTTTGTGTTTTGGTTTTTTTCCTTCTGAAGCATCAGCAAGCAGCCAGAGGTAAAGGTGGATTCGACATGGGAAGATGCATCTTTCTCCCACGCCCAGGATTAACCTGATCACCAGGCCTGGAATCAAGAAGGGGTTTTTTCTTAAGTCAAAGATAGTAGGGATGCCTTTACATGTTTCACTTTCTTCTATAAGATGGCACTACACTATCAAATGCCACTTGGACAATTTTACTGGTCAAATACCCCGTTGCTGCAGGAGCGCTCTGACAACATTCACAGTTTCTGCTGCTTTCTACCTCCGACACATTGCTTTTTGTAGTATTTGGTATTTTAGACTTGGAGTTAAGTACATTGAAGTGTCTTGGAGGATTATCTGTGGCTTTTGAAGCTCCAGGATGTTCCTCTTAACCCCTGGATTTAATTTCTATTTCAGAGTTGCCTGAGCTCACAGTGGCCCCATGCAGTCCTCTGTCCTCCCGTTTCACCAGGTACGCAACACCAGACACAGCTGAAAGGTACCAAAGAAAATCACTCCAGTGGTTATCCTTACTGATTTACAATCATTTACCAGGAACACTCAGAAAAGCCAGCTTAGTGGCCATAATATACTATTATAATAATGTTATATTCCCAATTAATTATTAGATGTATCTTTTACCAGCTATCCTGCTATTTTATGTAGGATCAGTGTTCAGCAAAATAACTTCAGCAGTTTTGTTCTGTTCTTTGTTTTGGCCCAGTATTCTCTTCTCCCCATCCTCTGAAGCTTTCTCAATATTTCACATTATCACAGTACGTATTATTAAGCCTGAAGTTCCCCAGGAGTTTCTCCAAAACACTTGAAAGCCCATTGCACAGCATCTCTAATTTAAAAGCATTTGACTCAATAATACAATTTAATAACTACCATAGTTACAATTGAGAATGAAAAATATCTCATTAGCTTTGTAAACTTGCAATATGCTGTCCTGTTTTTGGTTGTTTTTTTTTTTTTTAATTACAAAGCACAAATATTTTTGGAACATATTTAATTTTCAGTAACACTACCATCAATTTTATCAAGTCCACTCAGTAGTGGGCCTTATACCAGCATTAGATTCCTTTTAATTCCTAATATCAGATCTCTTTCAGTTCTAACACATTTTCATTTTCTTCGTTTGTTCTTTACTTCTCTAACCACACGCTTTCAAACAATATAATAGCTCAGCTTAAGAGTTAAAACCCAGGTAATTGGTGTTATATTAATTATTCTCTCTTCCCTTCTTTATATGTATGCATGCATTTATGCATGCACTAACAGCCACTGCCTGTCACCTACACTTAAGAAAAATCTATACCTATAACATGTAACAATATTATGTATGTACATATATCATTCATACACATTTACTGTCAAGACAGTGGCAGCCATCCAGCTGCCAACCTTATCAACATAAACAGAGAAATTGGAGAGGGGGCAGCCGGTGATTTAAGTGCAGACATTGACTCACAGACCAAGTTATTATTCCTTTTTGACAGGAAAGGGGATGGGCTTTTGTGTTACTGTAACACACAAAATAATTTGTATTTATTTATTTATTTTGCACAGCAGAATTTTAGATCTTTGGTATCTAACTGAGTATGTAAGAAAAACCTCTCTGGGAACAAGCAAGTTCCTCTGTGTTTTCCTTCACCACCAGTTTTGCTCAGCTCTAACATTGCCATGAGAAAGCAATACAGCATCTCCCCACCCCAGTTCCCCTCTTCCCCCCAGTCCACGTCCATTCCTCCCCCAGCAAAAATGAGGGGAACCACATATTCCCTGTGGCAATGTGGGGTCTGGATCAACACCAGGCTGGCACCCACCTGGCCCCATACCCCACATCAGCCTCTTGCTGGTGTTACCCTGGCACATTCCTCCCACCCATGCCCCTAAGGGGGTTCTTCAGCTTACCAGGAGAAGACACACTGTGGGATATTTTTAGACCAAGCAGCTCTTAAGGGCAAGGACAGCTTTTAAAGGCTGCAGATGTGTCACAGCTGAAAGCACTCAAAGTACCAGCCTCATCAGCACCTCCCCAGAATTTGGGCTCTACCAGCAGCCGCCTGGTTCCACTCAGCATCTGCTGGTCCTGGTGTGGGCAGACCCCTGTGGTCTTTGCTCGGCCCCAAGCCACCGAGCCTGCCTGCCCCTAGGCTGCTGCCTTGCAGGAGAAGCCAGGGTGGAGCGGAGCAGCTGGCTTTGCACAGAGAAGCTGTGCCAGCAGGCTTCAGAAAAGCAAGAGCTTCTTCTGGGGTGGATAAAGGCTTCTCCGCATTCATGCAAGCACGTTGAGGCGTTGATTTAATAAACACTGAGTTTATTTGGATGAGTTCCCCCATGATGCTCTCTGTCCTGCCCAGCTGCATCCCCCTCCCATGCCTGAGTCGCTCCGTGGGGACAGAAGAGCTCAGCGCATGGAGCCGTGCTGCTGTTTGGAGGGAGACAGAGGCAGGAGCAGAGATGCAGAGATGCTGGTAGAAAGACCAGGCGGTAGCCTGGCAGGCTGCGTGCCTGGGTGGGCTGCGCGAGCCGTGCTGGAGGCTCGGCCAGACCTGAGAGCTGCTCTCCCCCTCCCCACTGCCTCCCCCTGCCTCTCTCTGCACTCCCTTCCCTGCCCTCCGGTTCTACGGCTATAATCAAATCATAACTTTTATTAAATTTGAGATTACTTTTTAATGGAATCAATTTCTTGCGCAGTGCTTTTCCCTTCTGCCCGGCGGCTCAGCGACGCTCGGCACTTCCGTGGTTTTACTCTGGCTTTTATCTCTGCTGCTGCCCTAATGACGAACGCTGGCTGTGCAGGTGAGCAGCCAAGACCCTGTCCTGCCTGATGGACAAGATGCGTCATTTGCTGTGGGGACGATGCTCATCCCTTTGACCAGTGTCACCAGTGCAGACATCCCTGCTGAGGAGCGCTGCAGGGGCAGCAGGATTTGTCCCACCTTGCAGCTGGCAGCATGGATGGCATTAGCACCTCTGGGCTCAAGAAATTTTCTCCTAGAAGGGAGGAAGCCCTCACATTTCCCCTTGGTTTTGTCACAGTGTTGGAAACCCTATGCTAGATCCATTTGCTGTGAAGCTCCTGGAACTTGGACAGGCTAAAGGCCCCTGACAGGGGCTTACATCCTCTTTGCCATCGCCTGTTGGAAGCCAGAAATTCAACCCAATCCACTCACAGTGCCTGGCTGCACTCTGAGGATGTCTGCTCCGGGGCAGCCCCACTGGCAGACTCCAGTGGACCACATGGATGCCACCGAACACAGCAGCTCAAGCCTAGGCTTCACAGTTTTCTGGTTCCCTAATAATTGTATTTCCCAAAGGGGCTTCAACTTTGCAGTTTTATGTAACTTTCCCCTCGTCTTCCCCTCCTCCCCTTCTGCTTATTCTTTTCTCTTTCTTCCTACAACACCTACAGACTGTATTATATCCTCTGATGCAAAAAGGCCCATTCTGATTTCACTTGTAACTATATAATGACAACAAGAAAAATAACAGTGACAGTTTTTATTTGGTCCTCCTCCTCCTGATGTTCTTGAAAAGGAATTTAAGATCCTAACTTTGGATCTCACATGTGAATGTTCTGGGTCTAGCAGCTTTCTTGGTTAGAAACTGTATTTTCTAAATCCTTATTTAGGAATAACAGGTCAGGCTGCCTCCTGGTTGCTTGTCCAGGCATATTTCTTACAAAAACTTTCTCCCAGTTTCTAATACCTGAGTTTTGAAAAGATGGATTTTATTCTGGTGTGAAGGCATGTGGACCTTGGGCTCGTGGGCTTTGTGCTGTCTATTATGTAGTTTCATTGAATTTCTTTGGAAATTTAAATTTAATTCCTCCAAAACAAATAAAGATGCATTATCTGGCGTGATTTTTTCAGAGGAAGACAGAGCAACAGGTAGTAAGCACAGCAATATGCAGAGGTGCCCTGAGGCCATGTTAGCCCCAGTGTTTCCCAGCCTGCACCCTGCACAGCTCAGCACCACGCCTGAACCAAACATGTAGCACTCAAGGCATATCGTGGGGTACAGACCACACCGGTGATTAATTGTTCAAGACAACCACCAAAAATATTCTCTAACTTGACTTTTTTCCCTCCATCAGCCGGTTCGATATTTGTGTTGCACCATAAGCTTCCTAAATACTTGTCTTGAACACAATGCCTGCCACTGTGTTCATACCACCGTGTACCTGCTTTCCTCCTGGAGTAATAAAGCTGAAGTCTACTGTTTGATTTGCTTGGTGAGAAACAATATCAGCTTTTTCTTCCAAGTCTGGTGCTCTCTTTAAGCTTACGAAAGAGCATGAGAGTCCTTCTATGGATTTGGGTTTTGGTGTGTCTGCTCTTCCTTTCTCCCTGAATGCACTACAATATTTTCCATGGCTGAACATCCGTGCAGCCAGGAGTGGGTACTCCATAATTAACACATCTCTATAAGGATTCACAGCATTTAACTATTTCCAAAACAGTATCAAATACCTCTTTTAATTCAGAATTTGAAGCAGATTTTACATGGTTCTTTGCATCCTTTCTAAGATGGGAATCCAGAGCTTTCTCCAAAGACAAATCTCTCATGCCATGACAATGAGATGAGAAGCTCGAAGTCTGTAGTTATTCAGGTAACTTTCTTCTTTCTCCTTCTTTCAAAGTCTTGTTTTATTTTCCAGCCAAGTCCATTCTGTGTGTATCTGTGCCTGTGAACAAAAGGATGCTATTCTTTGGGTTTCGTTTGAAATGCTCTTCCATGGTCATTTACGAAAGCATAAAAATAGATTCAGTCCTGAAGCATGAGACACATCACTGAAAGCTATATATATATAGAATAGATATTTGTCTGTATGTGTGTCTGTGTGTGTGTATTGTCTTTTAAGGACTACATTTCCTTTTTTGGCTATTCACATGGGGTTTATTCCTGCAAAGGGCAAAGTATTTTCCAGTCTCACACAAATCACCAGTACTGAGGGAACTGCAGTTCTACCATAACTCCGCCTGTAATTAATCAATCATCTAAAGAGCAGAGAGTAACAGGTCCACTTCGAGGTCCAACAGGAGACTTCCAAATACAGAAGTCTTTAAAAAATCAAAAAAACAGAGTCCATTTTGGTGTCTGCTATCCGCTCCTATATTTCTATTGCTAGAATCTGTAATGAAGCTCATGTTTTGTAAACATATGCCCTCCTGCAGGTTTAGCAGCTGAGAGTGGGAGCTGGGAATGGCTCCAGTTTCACTGAGCTCAGGGATGGACATGTCCCTTTCCCAAGCATGGGGAAGGATGGGTTTGGTGGTATCACCACAGCTTTTTCCGTATTCTGTCGGAGCAGCCAGGCCAGTGAAAGCAGCATTTCAGATACTGACTTTCTGGCTGGTTTTGATCCACAGGTTGCCATAAGTAATTAACTCTCTTGCTATTACAGTCCTCAATCAAGCACATAAATGCCGTCCGCTTCTATCCAGTATTATTAAGTTAAACTCTATCAGAAGGTCATTTCCCACAAAACCACCATTGACATCTTATGGATGGTCATCCACCTGGGTGACCTGTGCAACCTTTTCAGCTGCCCTGGTCTTCTCCTGATGTCTCATGCCTGCCTCCCTGCCTACCAATATCTGGCTGACAAGTAATTTTCCTGGCCTACACCCAGACTCGTTCAGAAATATATGTTTCATTATGCAATGATTGGGGATATTTGTCCCCAGTGTTATCTTCCTGGGGCTGGTGGCTCCTGTTTTCAGCTGTGCTTGTCACTGTATGCCCCTGACTGCTCCGACTTCTCCTAGGACCTGACTGGCACAGTGGTCCCAGCTCCTTCCAGACTGGGACGTGCTTGGAAGGTGGTAGGCACCTTTCTGCACACTTGCTGCTGTCCCAAGGAACATGGTGACCTGGTGAACGTCTCACCAAGCAGCCTCTGGGCTACTTATTTCCCACCAAACGAAGAATACAAATGCTGTCCCTTAGTCTCCGATGGAAGCACATTTTTCAGTGACACTTTCAAGAGAACAGCCTGTCCTTCCTCTAAAGCCATCATAGCGTAACACCCCAATCTGCAGACAAATGTTATGCAAATGTCTCTTTTACAGCCATGGTCAGAAATGTGTCTCTTCTTGTGCTTCATTAGGACGTTGGCATAAAACGTCATTGCAGCCTCTGAGATTTGCATCCTTTCCATCAGGGAGAAAAGATTGTTTTCCAGTTTACGGCTGTTTTCATATGTGTAATTTTTAGAAGCCTGGTCTTGTTCTTTGCTGCTCAGAGGACCCCACTGTTGGCCCAGATCTCTACATCTAGGTATTTACCAGGCTGCTCTGTCTCCTTCCCAATAGTTCATGAGCCATCCACACCTCCAGTGAAGCTGCGTCTGGAAGAGAAGAGAGGAAAAACAATTGCAAAGGCTTAATGGAGTGAACGCCATGTTGGTCCTGGGTATCACGCCATCTTTGGGCCCTTACTTTTTTGCCCATGGTGGTCCCAGCCCACTTCTTAGCTGGTCTGGGCTCTGCTTGCAGGTTGCTCCGGGACTCAAAGCTGCAGAGATAAGAGCAATCTTCCCAGCATCTGTCAGTCTGCTCAGGAGAGACCACAGCCCCTGGGAAAGTGTTCATCCATTTCAAACAATAAATGCTCATAGTACATTCCAAGTAGCAATCAAAAATTAAAGTTTTTTTAAAAAATGAAGCTGCCCTGCCAAAAGTCCTTGAATGTTGGTCTAATGACGCTTGTATCCTGCTGTGTATTGCTATTTTCCGTGGGCGCTCACAGGATGTGGATTTTTGTGTGACTTTCCCAGTTGTTCATTGCTCGTGGACGTGCTGTTACGTGGTGTTTCTGCACATGTCCTGTGGCCACTGCCATTTTTTGTGTGGATTTCCTAGAGCTCTACTGCTGCCCTGCCTCCTGTTGAGTTATTCCTCCCAGCCTCCCCAGTCCAGCCCAGCCACAGCTGTATGTGCTGTGTCCCCATATTGCTCCACTCTTCACCTTGATGATCACCTTCTAGATCCAGCACATGAGATGTCTTCCCTGAACCTTCATCCAAGCCATCTGCACCCCCAACCCATCAGCAGTCAGAAGGATGAGGACTTTCAGCACTTCCTGGCATGAAAGGTCTCACTCAGAAGGAGCATGCCACCCCTCACCCTATTTTAGTTTCTTTGTGAGTAATTCCTTCCCATTCCAGTACAGGGAAGAAGAATAGCAACAACAATAAATTGACTTTTCAGTGGTATGTAAGGAGAACTTGACAATTCCTCTTCATGTGCCTGAAAACCTCTCCTCTTTACTCACTGTGTGAATCTTCTAATATCTTAAGAGAAGGAGGGTAACCGAAACACCTGGGCTGTCCCTAGCATGGCTATGCCTAGCTGGATGCCTGAGTTGCTGAGGCCGAAGGACCATGCTTGGGCAGGAGCAGATCCAAACATGGGTTGACTTGCATGTTCTTGGATAGTGCTCTTCCACCCCTGATGTAATGTACCTGTAATGCCATTTCCATGAAATATGAAAAGTGGAGGAAATATATAAGTAAATATAGTGCTTATATAGTAATATATAAGTGAATATAGTGCTTACTTGGAAGAAAACACTGAATGAATACTAAAAGTGAGTTTTTTGGTTTGACAGAGTACAATGCCTACCTGACTTCATTACTCTGTCAGAATATATACTGCTCGAAGGCATGCTGATAATTGTGTCATTTATTTATTTATTTATTCTCACTTTAAACAAGACTAGGTAAGCTACATGTTTTGTATAGAGATACTCACAATATGGTATTTGTGTAGGAAGCGGCAATGTTTTACTAATTGTTTGTGAAATGAAAATAATCATAAGAACCTGATCTTTCTTTAATCCTGAAAATGAACATTGGTAATCACTGTTCTGTTGAGAAGCATCTTAACACATTCGTGCAAACTCTGCGGAAAACAAACACAGGAAATTTCACCCTTGAAAATATTTTGCAAAAAATAACAAATGGGCTTGAACACACCAAATCAATTTTTTTGCATCCTTGGCAGCGAGCGCCTTACTCGAATTTCTATTAAGCTCTGAAAAGGCTGTTTTGTGTCAAGAAAGAAAAAGTCAGCCCCTTGGATTTTCTTTAATGGATGTTAGCCTTCGAATGAAAAGCCTATATAGTAGCAAGTCCTTGCTAAACTAGTGGTTTTCAAAGGGCTTCTTCTGTACAGATTTGGTAATTAAAAATTTGGAAAAAACAACAACTGAAAAACCTAAAAACAGATATAGGCAAAAAATTTAGTTGAAAATGGACAATCTCCCCAGCCCATGGGTGTTTAATAGCCAGCTTGCCCGAGAGGTCACTGAGCCATGTCCCTGCAGTGATTTCTCTATAGATCTTGCGAGCCCAGCACTTGGGGAAGACTTCCCCACAGCTCCAGCTTGCAAAGCAATTTCCACTGTGGAGTGCAACGGAGCCTGTGGGATGGCTATGGAAATTAGCAGCATAGGCTCAGGCTTCCTTGCCCACAGATCCTGGATCAGCAGAGGATATCGGTACAGGGAATTAGGGCTAATGCAGCTTCTGAATCAAAGCCGCATGTCAGCAGCAGGATTGCATTTCCCAGGTGTTGAGACAACGAGGTGGCAGTGTGGGATGCAGCGGGAGCTGCCATGTATGTCTGCACCTTTTATTTTAAAAATACCCATTATTTTCTTTCATATATTGGGTAGTGGAAGCTATTTCTTCAAGACAGGATAGAACAGGAGGGGGTGCATTCACCAGTAGCACCAGGCTCTGTGTGCACATATGTGGTGGTTTTGTGTGTGTACGTGTATGTGCAAGTGTGTTTGTGCATGCATGTGTGTGTGAGTGTGCTGGTAAAGCACCAAAAGCCTTTAATACTCAGCTTCGTCACGGGTAACATATCCACAGCGGGCCACAGGAACTTGGTGGGGCCCAAGTGCAAAGCTCCCAAAGAGTACGGTAGCCTGCAGATGGGTCCCCCTGGGAGCTGCAGGTGCACTGTCCGCAGCAGCCAGCCTCAGACCATCACTCACAGCTGGAGAACCACTGCTGGGGTACCAGCACCCCCAGACTTAGTCCTACCGCTACTCTGAGTGTTTTCACTGGGAGAGGCCAGGTGGTGAGAGCCTTGCCCTCCATCAGCTCCCACACGCGTCCAGTCTGGTGCACTGTGGGGCGGCAGGGTCCACGTTGGCATGGTGGCAGTGGGTCTGGTTCCTCCAGCTGTGCTGCTCTGGGGCTCGAGGACACGCTGGTATTGCCTGTCAGAGAGATTGGTGGGATCTGAGCTGCCAAACTTCCCAGGTCATTTACAAAGTGCTGTTTGCCCACCCCTGCTCGACGGTGATGAATGGAGTTATTATATCTGCACAATCTTATCCTGCCCCCCAGCAAAACTCAGTGGTGAATTGAATGTTGCTGGGGAAGGCTAGTGAAGCATACGGAGCAGTGATCACATTTGTCTTGCAGGCAGAGGAAGAATTGAGGGCAGCAATAAGCAGCATTAAATAGCCAAGCTCCTAGCCTGCTGCAGTCTTCCAGGAAGTTTCCATTGCCTTCGCATCGGCTTGGGCATCCTGGCAACTGGGAGTGGTTGCTGGGGCTCTCCTCCCATCTCCTCCCACACCTCTTGTGCATCTCAGGTGGGAAAATTGCCTTGGGTGTTCCTGATCTGCAGCGGAGTCACCCGATCTCGCAGGAAGGCCTCTCTCCTGGCTGGGTTGACCAGTGGACGTTCTTCACAGGCTCTTTTCCCTCCACATCCACGCTTTCCTGCTTTGAGAGTGTTGTCTCCACAGGAAAGACAAGGTGTACAGGCACCTGCTGGAAATGACCTTTCCTGTATGCATACCGTAGCACTCAGTTACATGCTGACCAGATGGGGCTAATTAATGAGCATGAATTAGTTAATACTACTAATGCACTTGGAAACTATGAATTGTCACTGGCTGGACCATTACACTCAGTATTCCCTCTGCAGCTGTACTCAGGATGGACATTTCTGGGGCAGAGGGGTCACTCCCAGTTAGAAGGAGGGTGCAAGGCTGGAGAAGGGGTTGCAGAAAATTGTCTAGACCCCCAAATGTTGGTGCATAAGCTCCCATGCTCCTCCAGCAGCTGTATGGATGGACAGCACTGCGGTGCGTGTGGCAGCACCGGTGATGTGGAGGTCAAGACTGTGACTGAGATATCGTGTGTTTATGGACAGAGGAATGTTAATCAGGGCGTGATTTGTTTGTCAGAGGAGCAATCGGCCAGAGGCGCTGATCCTCCCCATAGGTGTGTGCACTTGTGTGCATCAGTGTGCAGTGCTGTGGATGCTGAGCGCTGGTGCACGCTGATGTGGAGATGATAATAAAGCCACAGTGGGTGGGCAGAGTTTCGGGAGCATAGGACTGTTCTGGGGAGGATGGATGCTGCAGGGCAGATCAAAGAGGAATGTGGACACTCAGACTGAAAACCGTATGTCCTGTGTGTGCATCTAAACCTGCAGACACCCGGAGAGAGCCGTGGGGTTTGCTCAGGGGTATGGCTGCTCGCGTAGCATCCGCAGTCGGGGCGCACATGGCCAGCGGAGAGCAGCGGCAGGGGGCTGTCATGATTTGTGGCTCCCAGGGGCTGCACTTGGGGGGGCTGCACCTCCTCCTCCCCGGCTGTGGGAACCGCTGGCCTCCCCGGTCTGTCTGCGGGGGCGGTGAGAAGCGGCAGCCGGGCCCCGCACGTGGGGTCGCGGGATGGTGCGATGCTCCGTGGAGCAGTGCTCAGGGCTCTGCCGAATCCCGATGGAGGCCGAGTGTGGGAAGAATTGCTGGGAAAGTCACAGCCCCGTCCTCCCAGAGCCGGGAGCAGAGCGGCGGCTAAAGCACGAGCCCCTCGGGAATACCAGTGCAAGCTTTAACTCCATGCATGCTGCGTGAGGCTGGGATTTGCAGTGCAGGACACGCGCCTGTGCCTGCCCCTGCCCATGCGACGGCCACTGCGGTCATCCCTGCCCACTGGAGCATCCTCACAGCGATACCACCAGCATCGGCTTTGTCCACTCATTAAAACCTCTGAACGACAGCATGGCAAGTCCTAGAGAGGGGTGGAAGAGGCCCTCGCTATCGCATTGAGGTGGGATCAGAGGCTGGAAAATGAACAAGGCAGTTTCTCATCATGTAAAACCACCACAGGCCCCTGTTGCTCTCCCGGCGGTGCAGAGGCGGCGCAGACTGACAGCCCTGCCAAGGCACTGTCACAGATTTCCTATGCAGTATTAGAGAAGCAGAGAGAGATCTCAGAGAATTAGCATTAAAAATGGTCACGTTGGCATTTGCTTCTTGCTGAACATTTCTTCTCTTCAAAGAACCACATATTTTCAGAGGAAAAAGGAGTAAGGAGCAGACTGTCCCAGGTATCAGGCCGATGCTTTTGTCCTGAGCAATTTTCATCTTAAGAATAAAAGAACTGCATAAAGGAAAATACTGCTGAGCACACTTGGTTTGCAATTTTCCAGCCTTTAAAGGCTGGTCCCATCACTTTCCTCCCAGCGCGGCTTGTTCTCTGGCCCCTGAGGACACTGTTTCCTTGCCAGATACTAATTTTCAAACCTCAGCTCTTTCAGCCCTTTCCAATAAACATCACAAGAATGTTTCTAAATAGGGAATGTGCATTTTTTTGGTTCTCCTTAACCCTTAAGAAGGAGGGAAAGATTTTGTGAAATGTTTAAAAAAAGGATTATTGGGCCATGAGACACCATTTGCCCAAGTGGTCGAGGTTTGGAGAGCTGATGAAGGGTTAAACCTATTGAGGCTGGGTAGGTCACCCCGGCTGTAAAGTTAAGGATTGTTGCCCTGGTAGTGGGGGTGAAATTAGAGGGCTGCCCACTTGTGTGTGGGCGTGGGCCGTGGGTACTGTACTCCTCCGTACCCTCTTCAGCTAGCTCTTTGCGAGGATGGACACGCGATGGGGATGATGAAGCTTGGCTCCGAAAATGAATGTTATGGTCAGGTTGTTTCAGGCTGGTATCAGGCAGTCTGAAGCCGTGTCTCTTGCTAGTCCTTCCCTTCCTTCCAGCATCCCTGGTAAATTGCGACTGAGCCAAGGCAATGGCTTTAGACGCTGAGAGCAGGCGATCCTCTGTGACTGCATGAAGAATGCAGCCTGCTTCTGCTAAGTTGCCAGGCTTATTAGTGATTATTTTAATTAAGTGGAAGCTTATAAATGGCTCTGTAAACAAAGAAGCTGCTGGAAAGCTCACTGCCTCCCAGCTGCCCTGTGCCAGGCACTTCTGGGTTTGCTGAGGTGACCGTCTGTGGCATGACTCTCCGCATCCGTGATGGCTGGGGGAAGGCCAGCTGCATCGGCCGCATCTCAGCGGCTCTGGGATGGCCTGCCGGCAAGCTGGGGAACAGCGTGGATGCTGTGGCGGCTCCGTGGGTGAGAAAGCTGTGAAAAAGATCCACTAATTAGCTCAGTGTGCAACTCAAAAAAGAAAACAGAAAAAAAAACCACTGAGCAGAAGATGCTGCAGGAGCATAGTCCTTTACCTTCTCGATGGAGAGATTGAGAGGTGAGCTGATTGCAATGTGTAAATGCCCTGACGTCTGCAAGTCAAAGACAGACAAATGAATTGTGCAAGACTGACACTTTTCTGGGCGATGTGCTTTAGCCGGATATAAATTACCAGCTTGTTTCCAGGATGTGGAAATTCAAGTTTTGCTATCTGATCTGATGAGATTTCCTGGCTTGAAGTCTGTCCTCTGAATCCCTAGAAATGATGGGAAGGGAGAAGTGCTAATCTACAGATAACAACTGCATGGAGAGTTACGATACCTGCCAAATTTCCTGCAATGTCATGTATAACCCAGTGAATGATTTAATGTGCTCGCATACCTAGTGAACATGCAGGTACTCATAGGCTGTCTTAATAAAATAATACAAATTTAATGCAAAAATGAAGAAGAGAGATGTGGGCATATTGATCATTAGTATGTCTGTCCATTCCAGCAAATTCCAGAACCTGGAAAACATTTCTGCTTCTAACTTCCCCATCACAATTTTGAACCTCATTTAACTCAGGGTTTTCTTTTCTTTTTCCTGGCGATCCTCTATTTGCAATTTTAGTCAGCCAGCACTTGCCACGCATAGAGACATCCCTTTAACTCCCTTTCCTGGATGTAATTTCTTACAATTTTTGTGAAATCCATCTGCATGGATCCCAGCGCATACAATCCAATGACACTATTATAATCAGGCTTAAATGCTGCAGCAGCCCGCTACCATTTAAGCTAATAGCTCCCAGCAGGCAAAGGTTGTTATCCTTTATGGACCAGCCCTCTGGGGAGCCGCACGGAACAGCTTGTAACAACGGGTTATGCATTTGGAAGTTGCCAAACTTTACTTACTGCCTCACGGGTCCCTGGGATTTGGTGGTTTTGTTTTTGGTTTTTTTTTTTTAAATTTTTGTTTTCTTCTCTAATTGCACAGCAAAGGTTTCTCAGTCTTGGTGTGCTTGTGTAATGTGGACCTTTCACTCAGTAAGTGCTTTCTAAAATTCCCTGGATTACTGGTAGTCACCTGTGTGTGCATCTGGAAGTGCGTGCACTGGATAAAAAGAGATCTTTGTTTTTTTTATCAGGCAACAAGCAGAGGAGAAAACCTGAGGGACCTCTGGGCCCCCCCAGTCTGAGAAATCACGGCAAGTCCTGGGGATAAACACATGGGCCTCCAGGTGGGGAAGTACGAGGCAAAACGATTGGGAAATGCCAGAGGTCTGCTAACGCGTTTGCAAATGGAGATGCTTTTGTTTAAAAGAGTTGATATTTATTAAGCATGCCAGTAGAATAAAAACAAGCACAGATGGAGAATAAATCTTCCTGAACAGCCAGTGCAGTACTCCTTGATCATTCAATAAACATCGTATTTTAGCACCTTTAGTCCTTCCCAGGCAGCTCTGTACCTGTTACAAGAGGGGCTCACTGAAGACAAGATTAGTTGCCTGCTCCTGTTCAGCCACTGCCTTTTCCATTTGCTTTTAATTTTTTCAGGCTGCCTCTCTGACACAGAGATTTTTCCACATCTGTCTCTGCTAAAAGGGCAAGCTTGTAACTAGTAGAGGTATTTTGACTGAAATGAAAGTATTTCTTTATATCATCAGAAGTCTTGCCCGTGAATACCTTAGAAACTGTCAGAAACAGATACTTCAGGTTACATTTATTGTATACAACACATCATATGCAAAAGCTGATTGGTGCACATTTAAAATTAGTAGATTGAAAAGTGGGTGGTACGTTGGTTTCTTGTTTGTGGAGCCCTGAGCAGATCTGGCCACATCCCATGAACAGCTTGAGTGGAGATGTCTTTCCACATTGCCTTGCATGTGCTGAACACCCAGAGACTGCACTTCAGCTACCTCTGATGGAAGAAAAGCTCTGATAGCTATGGCTGGAAGCCCAAAGACTTTACAAAATCTGCAGAGGATTTGAAATCTGGCTGTGGCTCAGTATATAAGCCCAGTTGTTGAAGCCTACATTTACCCCAGCTCTTTCCAAAGCTGAGGGGGGAAAGGTAAGAAAATGGGATATTTTAGCCAAAATCCTGCCTGACTACAGACTAATGCAGGATGGAAAAGAGAAGAAGAAATCTAAGCATTTCACCTCTAAAATCAAGTCTTGATGCCGTGGATTTTTTTGGTGTCTGCTTTTACTGGTGGTAGTGTACAAGTAACCACGCAAAGCAACCAAGCTCCCTCAGGAGCTAGGAGAAGCATCAGAAAACCTGTCCCTGTCACTGCATGAACTTGTCCTCATTCAAATCCCCCTCCTACTCTGCATTTATGTTGGAAAGCAAGTGCTGGCCATGCAGCAGATGCTCCTGTCAGCCACCTGGGTGCTCAAAGCATCCCTTTCTCCAGGACCTCAATGCCTTGTTAGGAGCAGTGGGCTCTGAGCTCAGCTGCTTATAATAGCTAGAGGACCGCTACAGTGATGAACTGCCTGGGTGCCTGAGATGGACATGTTTGAGTCCACCGGGGACAAAGGCAGAACCCCTTACAGTCAGCTGGCAGAATCTACCCTTACTTGAGCAGAGATTTGTGTGTTTGAGGAGGAACACAGCTCCAAGCTTATGCATTCTTCATGAGCTCCAACACTTAAGTGGCCTCCAGATGCAGCCTTGGTAAGAAGGAGTTACACTAACCTCGCTTCAAAGGACAAATGTTGGGGATAATGGTGAGATCTCTGAGCAATGGAAGCAAATCGCTTTGGTGGGATTGGTGAGCGGCTGCGCTTGCTGCCACCATGGCTCTGTCCTGCCTCAGCGATTCCAGCAAGAGCTGATCTCCGGTGAGGGTGGCTGGTCCCCATGAGCTTGTTCCTGTGCTCCCTTGTGAACGGCTGTCACTAAACAAGGATTAGAGCTCTAGAAGTTAATACACAGAAAACCACAGCATTTAAAAAACCCACAACAATACGTAGGTTGCAAATTGCTCACCAGCAAGGTGGGACACATCCCAATTGGGGTGTTCTGCAAAGCTTTCATGCAGCCCCTCTGTGCGTGCACCACACTGCAGCCTCTGCTTATTAACATGTACTGCTTCCATAAGACACAGCCTGACCCTGTGCTGGGATGAATGGCATACACTTAACGAACTATTTCTCAATATCTTGCTTTAGCTTTATTGTTTGGTATGGTCCCTTGTCTTATGTGCTGCTTGCTATACAAATCTTCTTCTGGGGACAGAATTATTCATCTCCTTGGCCTAGATAACATTAATGGGACGCAAACTAATGGACTGATTTTTCACAACACTCTTTGAGATGAATGAGTTTCTTAATCCTCATTTTATCAGTGAAGAGTTGAAGCATAGAGCATTTAAGGTCCAAAGATTCCTCTATATATGGTTGTGCAATCTGAGACTCTGAGAACCTGCTTTAGGTGGTACTTAGTATTCGATGGACGGATTACTTAGCATTAGATGAGCTAATTCCCTCACTTGCAGTAGCAGCTGTGGGATGTGAGATCTTTGGGCGTGCAGCTGGAGCATCTTAGAAGAGCCCGCAGACAGTGCCAGGGCTTCTCTGTGAGCTCTGGAGGTCACTGCCATGTTCCCCACCAATGGGTAGGAAGGAGTCCTCCTCTGTGATCAGGAGAGGATGGAAGAGCAGAATATTCCCTAATTATGGATTGGATTATAACTGGTACTGGTTGTTTGTTGTGTCTCTCTGCCCCAGAATCCACGTACACGGGCTACTCCAACCTCAACAATGGATCTCGGTTGCTCCATGAAGGAGATCTAGCTGTGGAGCTGTGTTTGTCACAGAAATGGGAAAATGTTTGTCACGGGAAGAGGAGGACAGCACTGGTAACTTCTTGAACCATGGCATGGATTTTGCTGCACAGCTGTAAGGTGCCTGCTTCATCCTGAAAGGAGGCAGATGTAGATCTACAAAAGTTGCCATGTTCCTGGGTGGTGTTTAGTGGTCAGCGTATGAATTTCCCACAGCGACCAGTGAGGTTATGACATGTGATAGGTTTATGCACTACCTCTGAGAACAGCTGGTGATCCACTGTGTGCCCCAGCAGATCTTCTTCTGGAAAAACAATGGTGATCTACAGGATGCTGGACCTGGACCTGCTGAACCAGAGTATCACAGAATCACAGAATCACAGAATGGTAGGGGTTGGAAGGGACCTCTGTGGGTCATCTAGTCCAACCCTCCTGCTGAAGCAGGGTCACCTACAGCAGGCTGCAGAGGACCTTGTCCAGGTGGGTCTTGAATATCTCCAGA
>Ga0065711_1038392_pt1 | contig 18813 bp, 12 predicted proteins | sample Hoacrofraction12_FD_59098 | JGI IMG/M metagenome (GOLD analysis project Ga0065711, IMG submission 59098) | Hoatzin crop microbial communities from Cojedes, Venezuela - Epithelial fraction 12 v2 (version 2) | ecosystem: Host-associated > Birds > Digestive system > Esophagus > Crop | place... | reverse complement strand
CCCCCCCCCCCCCAGTGGTAGCTCCTTGTTACAGAGTTTTTATAATGCTGCTTTTACGAGGAAGAATACATCAATATTCTCTACAACATCTTTGGAAAACTAGGTAGGAGTACAGCAGATGGAAAATCTTCATAGATGTAAAAAAGAAATGTTGTAAAGCAGATGGTGATCAGTTGTTCAAGTCAGCTAAAAGGAGGCATTGGTTTTCTTTGCATGAAAGATACTAGAAAAAAATTTCAGTTATGATGACAGTGAGTGGTGGACCACATGGGGACTCTGAGAATAGAGTAGGCTCAGTAAAGCCTTCTACCAACAAGTTAACATCTATTGGAGTTGAAGGATCTACCTTGGGATACTTCTACTTCAAGGCAACACTTACATGAAGTACAATTTCTGTCCATTTTCTAGTTTCAGGATACCCACCCTGGTCTCACGGATCCAGCTTTTCTTTTTCACCTTGAAGGGTTAACTCTCAGGCTTTTAATAACACATGTGGATCTACAATTCAGGAGTAATTAAAAAAAATAATCAAAGATAACCGACTCCTGGAGATAAAGAATAGAAAAATCTTGGGGGTGGTGCAAGGACAAAAAGGAGAGGAAATGAGTAAGAAAGAACTGAAGAACAACAGAGAGATAAATGCCAAGAAAGGGGTAAGGTCATTGTTAGATTTGCTGACAGAAGTGGTAGACAGTATCATGGAGTGTTGTAAATGCTTCCCAAGCCATAAGACTTGATTCCTCCTGCCAGCAGACTCACAACTTCACAGAAGAGCCGTGGATGGGACTGAACCCAAGAGGAAGAGTAACAGCCTTGGGCTGAGAAATGCTTTTATTAGAAAAGACTTTGCACGTGTAGGTGATAACTGTCTTTCACCCACATTACAGATGAGGTAACTGAGAAACAGAACTCTAGGCTCTAGGGTGTCAGGATCAGCTCCTACCCACTTTGAAGCCCAGTAGAAAAATTTTTCTTTCTTAACTATGAAGTTGTACATTAGCTCTTATCCAGAAGGCCACATGAAAGAGGATCCTGGTTCTGGCACAGCTCTTGCTCCACAGAACCTGATTCTTGAGCTCCAGTGTCAGGATGTTTTCAGGTTGGCAGGACAGAATCTGATTTGCAAATTAGAACAGAATCTGTAAAGTAACTGTATCTGCTACAGACCTATGTTTATACATCTGTACTTGCATTACACAGGAGGAAAGGTTAGCAGTTAGATTGCCTGGCTACCACAGAACTGCAAGGAGAACAGCCGAATAGTCATTTGAAGAGCTGCAATAGACTTAAGACTCTTGAGTGATTGAATGAAGAATGAAAATAAATATATTCATCATGAAACAAGACAATTTGAATCCAGAGCACTTTTTCAACCATCTACAGAATATTTAATTGGTATTAAATTGAAGCTTGTGTAATGTAAGCAGAACCCTTCAATTTTACCATGGCAGTCTAACCACAGATAAAAGGAAAAACACAAGTGTCCTTAAAAAGTTGAAGCTTGTGGGTTTGGATTAAGAAAGTGACATGCCTTTTTTTTTTGAGATCAAAAGTTCAGTCTGGTTTCTTTTGCAGATTCCCCATAGCTCTGCCCTGCCAGGCTTTGACTGAAAGGGACAGCAGAAGTATCAAAATATCTCATATATTCCCATTCTTGCAATATTTCTGGCTCAGCCAAACCCAGGATACTTCTGCTTCCCTGGACCACTGGCTGACTAAAGTCCGTTCTTCCAGGACGGTTATGTAAGAGGTGTGACTGTCAGACCCAGCCAAGCAGGGCTGACTTCCTCTGCTGATCCTGCTTCCCAGGGATGGCTGTCATTTCCCCAGGGACACGCATGCTCAGAGTAGGGCAGTGCTTCACTGACCGCCCTGAACCATACACAAGGCGGCTGTTTTATTGCAGCACTGCGCAAAGAGCCACCTCCCACTTCTTTTTGTGCAGCCATGTGTTATACATCCCCTAATGTGGGGAAAAGCTGCAGATACGCATCAAAGCTACTAATAGAATCATGGAATCAACAAGGCTTAATAGGCTAACTACTTCAAATGTGATTAAACTTACAAGAAACCAATCCTTCTCCTTAACCAGGCCTGGCAGTTCCAGGTTAAAAACTGATTTTGTGAGGTTAGATGCTCTTCTTCCACATTAGTTTAGTTTCTGTATTTTTCCCCGTTCCCACAAGCTGCAGTCTGCACATTTCCCAACAGAAACCTGCCAAGCCTTCAAACAGACAAGCTGGCAACTTTCGGGACTGAGCAGCAGTTTTAAGCAGAAGAGAGGGAGCCGGCCAACTACTCTGCTCACTTCCCCCTCCCAGCAAGTCTCTGCCATAGTTTTGTAGGTCCTCTTATTTTTATTCGCCTTCTATAACCAGTAATTTATCAAGTTTACCTCTCCCTATCACTTGCAGGCCTGTGTATAGTATTGATTTAAAACAGCAAAGACACTAAACTTTGAGTGTTTCCTTGCTGATACTGCAAGCAATTTCAACTTTCTTCGTGTTCATCTTTGAAGGTATTCCACATATTAAAAATATGTAACAAGATTGTTTTTTCATGCTAATTAAGAGTTATTGTGACAGATGGTGACCTAAATGTAAGAAAAATTGGCAAATTGGCTACAGTAGCAATAGATCAGGTGTATATTCATATTTTTTCATCTCTGTAAAATATGCTATGTTATTGCTATGTATTTGTAATCAGCCAGCAGTAAGTTCAGGACAGGAGGAGACTTGCAGCTGATGCTACGTGGAATATGATGAGATGAAATTGCTAAAGGAACAAAAAAAGACAATATTTAGGAGATGTTGCAACACCACCTGGTAAAGGACAGCTTTACTACAAGGGAGAGTTAGTAATCAGAAGCAACCTACACGTAGGTCTATGTAACTGAGAACACCACAGAGAAGGTGCACAGGGATTGAGCCTGTCCCAGTAGGAGAGCTAGGGGACCTCAAATGAAATTAACAGGTGGCAGGTTTAAAACAAACAGAAGGAAGTACCTTTTTTTAACCCATTACACTATGGAAATTCATTATCACAGGATGCTGCAGGTGCCAAAAGCCTGGGCAGCTCCAAGGAGTGATTAGACAACATCTCATGAGAAAAGTTAACCGAAGGCTACCAAGCACAAAGGCACGGTCGCTATTGCAGGAACGACCCCGAGGCACAGGCAGCAGGAGACGGGGGAAGCATACCCTGAAAACATCGCTATACCCTTACCTGTTCTTCTAACCTTCCTGACATGTCCGTCCTCAGCTACCGCCAGAGACAGGATACGGCTCCACGGGGCCCTTTGGTCTGAGCAAGAAAGCCACTCTTACATGTCAATATTAACTGGCAGCCAATGTGCCAGATCTGGCCAATAAAGCACTCCCACCTGGCCTGCTCCCTTTTCCCAGAGGAGTCCAGGGACAGCTGTTCAAGAAGCAAATGCCACCCAGATGGATCAGCTACACTCACTGCTAACCCAGCACGGAGATGAACGGCGGCTGCTGTGGGTGCAGCCTCTGCCAGACAGAGCCACAACTTCCCGCACTCCCTCCAAATGGCAGACATCAGGCTGGCAGGCTCCCTTCCAACTTCTGCTCCCCCAGGGAAGCAGGGAGCATCTCGAGGGGTTTGTTCAAGACAGGGCTGGGATAAGCATTTAAAGTGTGTGCAAAGGGAGAGACACCTTTCGCCAGATGAGTCTGACCTCTTACAGTGTGAGAGGGTGTGACGTACCCTGCCCCTAGCACAGAGGACAAGTGTGCCTACAGCCTAGGCTTAGCTACTGTGAACACTGGAGCATTTTCAGCCTCCCCTGTCCACTGAAACATGTCATAAAACCAAAATATAGACCTACAATCTTCTGCTCTCCTAGTATGCATCCTCTGAAGTCAATGGGAACTCTGCTGTTAGCTGTTGGGATGTAGGATCAGCCAAAAAATGCAAGCCTGGTGGTATGGGTTCTTTCCCCCTGTTATCTACCAGAATTTTTTCTCCTTCTGTTCCAGGGCAGAATTACATGGCAGATTTATAACTTGGTGGATTAATCTAAATAAAATTCCAGTTCCTAGAGGTAGCCACTTGATCTCCTTCAACATAGATTATATGATTCTGTGGTCATTGAATGACACAAGCCAGAAATACCCCATGAAACATAAGGTACATCTGAATACATTTGATTTTGTAAGACAGTGTTAATATGCAAGGAACCTTAGAAGCGAGAGTTCATCGTCAAGTATTCCAAAGACTGATCAATGTTCATTTATGAATGCATGTATAATGTATATATCTCAGTCATAAGTTGATAGGTTGTGCGCCTGTGAAGAAATCTGTGAAAACTTTAACAGGAAGCTGTCATCTCATCAGCCTGGGAAAGCTGAGACAGCAGAGAAAGGTACTTGGCTAATGGAGCTCTGGTTCTATTTTTGCTTTCTACCTAATGATTTTCCTTCTGCCATTTAGTAATTTCAGCTACTTTGCAATCTAAAAATAGCTATAACACAGCAGAATACAACACTTTGTCTTTCTAGAGATCGTTTGAAAAAACTGGATCAGAACCTTTCCTATAGCGTCACTCTCGTCTTTATTTGTGCAGCAGGGTTAAGCAATTACGAATAACTTCAATATGGACAACATACATTTTGGACACATACACACAACTCACATAACATCTTTCCAGGAAACACCACACTGTCTCCTCCAGAAAACCAGAAAAACTTGACACGCAGAAACCTTTTTCTTGAGCAGAAATACCTTACCTTTCTAAAGCATTAAACACATCAGTTCTTTAAAATACAGCCTGCTGTATAAATCACTGAGCAATGGAGGGGCTTTTAAAGAACCAGAAATACATCAAGATTTACTGCCATGGATGTATATTCTTTCAAGGCTCCTCCAACCACTTTTTTTTCCTTTCCATTTTCCCTTTTTCTTTTCGGTATCTGATGAATAAGGTTCCTGATTCCTGTCCCTGCAGAGGGCAACAAAGAGCTTTGCTGCTGGTCAAGCGATTTGATTTGCACCCTAATGAAACACTGCAGACAGTTATACCATCCTCTGGCTTCCAGGCGCTTGTGAGGCCCCGACAGCCAGCCCAAAGCTCAGAGCTGACCCATCACCTCCCTGAACATGGCGCTGCTGCATAGCTGCCAGTGCCTTTCACCGTCCGGCTGGACGGGTAGCCAGGCTCCGCATCAAAGGCTTGATTGTTCTGACTTACTAGCCCATGTGTCTCTCGGGGAAACCTATAAACCCTGTAGGAAAAGGAATGCAGGCAGGAAAGCTAGATCTGTAATCATTCAAAACTCCATATACTGTTTTGAAGTTTTTTTTACCCCCTCTTCTAATGCAGTTGTAGAAGTACTGGGCTTTCAAAAATCTTGAATCAATAAATCAGTTTTTCTTTGGAAGAGTAGAAACATTGACATAGCAAAAGTGCGGGATAACACATAAAAGAAAGTTACACATAGAAACCATTTTCAGGTTCTACACTCTGCGTTTTTGCAGATGTTATTAGAAAGCCTGAAATATTGAAGTACACGGTAGTTCAAGCTGCATTCTGCAACATACAGAATATTTATTCTTATCCATATCTCTTCTCCCCTATCTATAGGGCTAACTACCACTTTGCCTAAATGTCTGTGGGTGTATTTCTGTGTGGGCATGTCAGAGCGGGGGAAAGCAGCGCTCACTCTGCCAGAGTGGAAGTTTCCAGCATGCCATATGCATTACGGCTTGCAGCACAGATCATGCCTGCAGGCTGACAGGTTCCCACCCTGTAGCTCTTCATTATTACAAACCCCTGACAGCACGGCAAAACAGTCAGACAGCAGGAGGAGCTGCATGAGTCCACAACTCATCTACATGAATCAGGGTGATCAGTCATCAGGTAAAGGATTATACTGGCAACTCTGAGAGACGTTGAGGAAAACACAGCAGAGCCTTAAATAGCAGGTGAAGAAAAACCTCATAGCGTTTTCTCTTGTGTGAGCTGTGCTCCTTGGCTACATTCAGCTGGATACGGTTATGACCCCACGCATAGATGCCTACCAGTATGCATTCCTACACTGCCCAAACACCAACCCGTCCTACCAAATCACTAGAGGTTTGGTGGGGTTTTGTTTGGGTTTTTTTTCTTTTCAGACTACTGGTAAGACTAGGGAGTTGAACAGCAACACAAGACAGCCCAAGCCAGCCCCACACTGCAGTGGCTTGTTATAGCAGGGCGAGCCAAACACCCCTTGCTTAAACAGTCCCATCGCATCTGCTGCACAGCCTTGCTCAGCTCTTGTAGTTGAGATGGTCTAAGGATAAGTGCAGGAAAGTAGGTGGAAAGGAGCAAATACCTATCAACAGAACAATTGACAGAACTGGGTGGGGAAATCCAGGAAGGCCTTTGGCCACACCAGTCTTTTTCCAGGTCTGAAGCAGCCTGGGAGAGCTCGTCCCATGTTCACTCAGGAAGCCAGGGTTTGCACATTGCGGGTACAACCACTCCCTCAGGTGACTCAGACCTTCACACGCCGCACAACCTACACATTTACAAGTTCGGGACCTAAAACAAATTTAGAAACTTCAGGGCCTGGGAAAAAAAATCCTGGAAACATATACAGAAAAAGTTAGTGTTGGAAGATTTTTTCCTTGGGTCTAGTAGGGAAAAGCAGGGGGGAGGAGGCTTTCAAGTAAAGTACTCTGTCTCAGAATGAACAGTGAAAGAAAGTTAAAGTAATGTTTATAATGATACTGGAATTTTTTCCCTAAATGGATTTTTTCTGAACATCTCCTTCCATCCTGTTCCCCTCCATACTTGCCAAGGAAAATATTTGCTTTCCAAACTTGCAATATTTCCAGAATTTTTACATCTGTAGCAAGGTTAGGGCTGGGGATAGGACTGGGACAAAGTTCTGGGCCAGTAAGGTAGGATCAAATAAAGCGGGCATATTGTAAAATAAGGTTCATAGACCACAAACTGGAGGCTAGGTTTCTGGCTGGTACAGACAGAGGACCCTGACCAGGTTTGAGGAACAGTGTTTATTCTTGGACACGCACCATGAGGCTGACAGCCTTTGCAAATGTGGATGACCTGACTTGGTTTAACCCTGAAACTCACAAGCATCTGTTGGTAATACCAGGTCAGGTCTAACGGTTCCTACCATTCAGAGCAAAGGGGTAAAGTAAGCTATAGTTTTAAAATTAAGCCAGAGTGTGTTAAAAGCTTACTGGATCAAGCCAAGAACCAGCAGAGGCAGTGCCTAGACTTGGGCAGAGAGCAGTCCTGTCTGGGCAAAGGATGCATACGTTCATCTTTGTTTCTGGAAATGAGTTTTCCTGTCTGTATTACAGAGCTACAACTCCATTCTTTGGGTTTCTCTTTGAAAGCCGCATACACCTGCATTCTTATTTTGTATAAAAGACAACACCGCTCTTGCTTTCTATCTTCAAGACTCAATTTTTACTTCCTATCATCAGGCTGTGTCAACAGGTAACAAATACACACAGGAACACTGGTGTGTTGGGAAGTAGCATCTTCAGCATTTGGTACAGCTGTTCTTATTCAAAAGTAAAGTACCTGTATACCTTTATTTCATGTACTAATACTTTCTAAACTGCCAAGTATATTCAGCTATCAGTCCTGGTTTCAGCTGAGATAGAGTTAAATTTCCTCCCTGTAGCTGCTGTTTTTCAGATCTAGTATGAGAATAATGTTGATAGCGTTGATGATTCTAGCTGTTGCTAAGAAATCAAGGACTTTTTCCAGACTCCCACGTTCAGCTAACAAGCAGGTGTGCAGGAGCTGGGAGGGAGCACAGCCAGCCAGCCCAAGCTGGCCAATGGAAATATTCCATACCATAGACATCATGCTCAGATTATGTATGGGGGTGAGCCGAGGGGCAGGAGCTCCTCTTTTGTGTCAGTCCTTTTTTCTGGGAGTTCAAACTTTTCCATGAAATTGGCCTTTCTTGAGAGTCCCACAAAATTCACAAAATCTGTGAGTTCCAGGTTCTGCAGTTGCTGCTTGGGGACTGGCTGTGAATTGGTGACTGGGTGGTGAGAACCTTGTATTATGTGTATTTTGTTTTGCATATTCATTATCAATATTATTGCTAGTACTAGTATTTTGTCCTATTAAACTGTCTTTATCTCAACCCACATGTTTTACCTTTTGTCCTTTTCCCCTTCCCATCCTGCTGGTGGGGAAGAGGAGGGTCTAGTGCTTAGATGCCAGTTACCAGGTTAAACCATGACACTAGCTAAATCAGCAGACTTTTTTGTTCTTAAAGAAATGAAGCTTCATTTTCATAAACATGTAATAAACACACTTATATTAAATTTTCCCCAGACTTCTGGGTTTTCCTTTCTTCTAAGAAAAAAATGTCCTCTGACATTTCTTTTTTCTTCCAAAAGACCTGTAGATGTTCTGCATTTTCTCACAGTCACATTTGCATATCTCAGATTGACCTGTAATAGTTTTCTGAACACTCATGTTAAATATAAGATAGCTTGCACTCACCATAGCCTCAAAGTACCAGAGAAAGCTACTTTAGCTCAGGACAAGATCCTACATCCACCTTCTTTCTGCCATGGAGCCAAACTTGGGGGCCTACTGCCCCTCCCTAAATGATGAGAAGGTTAATTACAGTTCACAAGCAGGTGTGATTCAGAAAAGCCTTTCCTAATTTAATTCCCTCTAAATACCCAGCTGACTTCAATAAAGTGCTTTTGGAAACTCAGCTAAGAGTATGTGTCACCTGTTTTAATAGTGAGGCCAGACCTTGGGAAAAATTGCGCCAAAATTCATGGGTTTTTAGACTGTTTCTGTTATTTATATAGTGTAATGATGGTGTTGCTTGTTAGGTTCATATAGATAACAACCACAGTCGAGAGCAGGCAGAAAAGGCTGACACTGAATAAATGTGTGGAGGGTAGAAAGTAATCAGTAGCAGTGCTCATTGCAGAGGCATTCATCTGTAGCTTCTCTTGCATGTCTGCCTCCAGAGGCAAGGTTATACGCCATCCCTCCTCACAGTGCTTCACAAGACTCTCTTCACTTTGCACCATGCATTTTTCATGAATACCGACTTCTCTTACATTCTCATACCTACAGGTCTGTGGCCCCATAGTAATTAGAAAGATGTGGCAACAGTAAGATAAACTCTATGCATGTGTTCTCAGAAATTCATTCTAGGGAGCCACATCTTGACATCAAGCTGAGGAGTATCTCAGTAACACCCTCAAGTAACTCAGGGTCAAGGCTAAGAATAAATCCTTGGTACACACCCAGCTTACAGTACTCACAAATTTCACCAGTATTTGTGTAGGTACCACAACCACACTGTTGGTTAACTGCTCGTAACACCCTTTAAAACACACCTCAGTCTTCACCAGGTCTCCTTGGCTCTCCGCTACAGCACAGGAAATAATAGCTGCAGGAGGAAAATTCATATCAAATATATGTACTAATGCATATTAATGTAATTGATTTGATTAATTTCTCAGTGAAGGTTTCTGCAAACCTTTCATGATTATTGCAAGTGAATCCTTCCAGACTCCAGTTCCCCAGTAAGAAAATGCACAGAACAAAATTCCTCCTACCTCATTCACCCTCAGAAGATTTCAGCTGAGCTGTAACCCAACTGCGGATATTAACAATTCGAACAGAGAACTTCATTTCTGCATTTATAACTCACAGTTCTCAGTGGGAATAGTTACATAAATCACACTGTTTTGCTTTTGTTCCTGACTGCACAAAGTAGCAGTGTGACCATATCAGAGTGAAATTTTCATATTACACCCAGATATGGATTTCAAAAGTTCTTCTCTGTTCACTTCTCACGTTGGCCACTGAAAGAGGGAAGGAAACAATACTACATAATTAACAAATACAGCATTCATATTAAGCTGAAAAATTTAACTATTAAAACTGGAATATTCTAAATGTAACAACTGATGAGTTGTACAACCAATGCCCTGTTTATTTAACCTATTCTGACTGGATGGTTTAAAATACATACCATAGGCAAGACTTGTTGATTATTCAGTATAACTGCATCAGTAGAAGCAGGGAGATACAAGTGAGGCCAGGGAGACATGCACAGATCTCTCTATCTCTAAAGACCTTGGCAGCAAGCTACAGCTCTAGTTCCATCCAAATATCCCTTAGTCAAACAAAACTTACATATTTCTACCCAATCTGTAGGCTTTTTTATCTCCCACTAAACCAAACCAACCTCCCAAACACACTCCTGCTTTACGCAAAACAGCTCTGCAGTATTATAGGAGCCATCAGGAATGGTTTACTGGTTTTAGGCAAGATTCATTTTGGCAAAAGACTTCCAGCATCAGGCTGCAGGTTTAAATTCACCCAGATATCTGCCCTGGGCTTGTTGGGGCTGTGCCTAAATATCTAACTACATCCAGGTACGGAGAAGACTGAATTTGCTTTCTCTGGCCCAGCGGCTTGCGCCCAGGACGGGAGCAGCAGGGAGCCCGCAAGCCCTGGGGGAAGTTTCAGAAGCACAGCCCTTTCCAGGGCTAGCCCCACCAGCCTCAGGCACTGAAATATTTTGGGTACATGGGTTTAATTTTTCTGTTCGCTCATAGGAGGGGTATAAGATGCACAGCTGTTTTGTTGCCTGCCAATCTGCTCCCATCCCTCGCACTTTGTGCATCCATTTAAACCACGGAAAGAGCAAGTACATCATCTGGCTTCAGCCAGAAGCTGTAGTCTGCCCACAGTTTATGTCAGTATCAATTATTACACTGGGAAAAGCAGTGGAAACTCAGGCCTTTCTTTGAAATAGTTATGTAAGGCATGTGAATTGTTTTGAAAACGCTTCCATTTGCTGGCTTTAGCAGGATGCACAAGCTCACTCCCTTGCTCCAGTACTCAGCAGTGAACTTCACATAGCATGGACTAAGATTTATGGATGGCATTAATTTTAATAATGCTGGATGAAACCAATCCGTGTTTTCTCAGAGGGCGTATGTGCATCTGAGTGAAACACTACTTTTCTTTGGAAAAAGAAAGAAAATCTTCAGAAAGGGTATATGTAACTAAAGTGAAAACTATTGAAGAATATGATGTTGAAGGACACTGGAGACCTCAGCAAAGCTAACAGCTTAGATGTCCTGGACTTGAGCACCTCATCAGCATGGACCCTCACCATGACAGGCCATGATGTTATTCTTCTCAATGAGTGTTAAACTCAGAGGAAGGGGTTGCTGCAGCTATGCTCAAGGAAAATTAATCTTCTGTGCTACTTCACTGTACCACAGCACATTCTAACTTTCCCTATTAGCAAATACAATCCTGTGCTAATGACAAGCCAGACCTGCGCCATGAACAGGAGCCACTTATTTTCTGAGGGAGAATAACACTTTTTTTTTCCCTTTTTCTTCCCCCTCACCTCTAACCCCCTGTGTGCTCTGCTCTAATGAAAGGTCAGAGGGTAGGACTTTATTTTCCTCCAGACCATGAATGCTAAATAGCGCCATCATGAAGAGTTCAATGACCCCTGTGTGTTCTGAAGCCACTGAAAAATGAAAACAAATGTTAATCTGGGGTCTGACTCAGACTCTCTTTGCTGATCTATACTTATGGAGCACATTAGGGCCACTTACGAAATCAGGCTGAGGGCTGATCTCTGACCTCGCTCCGTTTTGAGATGGCTGTGCTCCATTCGCTGGAAGCCCGATGCTGCTGCTGGCCTCACAGCGCAGGGGGCTCGCCGTTAATCCTCCCGCCGTGCCCACTGCCGCTCATGTGCAACTTACATAAACCAGAGCAAGCGCTGGCACACATCAACGGCAATGCTCCCGTTTAAAAGTAGATGGTTGGAGTAGGTGTTATTAGTACCCTGTGTCAAGCTGTGATTGCTCACATCTGGCTGCAGCCTGAATAGCACTTTTGATTCAGGGCAGCAAAAGAAAAAGTTGGTGGTGAGACAAAAAAAGAAGATGAAGCAGGCTTGATCTTACTATTTTGTGATTTGAAAAGCTGAGTTAGAAATAACTGCAGCCAACAAAAAATCAAGTTGGATGTCACTAATATACCTATATTTACCATCTTCTGGATTCCTAGGTGGTCCTGATCTTAAACCCAAAGTCCTAGTCTGGTGACATTAAAACCACACATTGAATAGCAAACCAGTTGTTTACAAAAGGCTTCTGATGAAGAATACTTCGGTAGCATGACAAAAGAAGCAAGAGAAATATTTTCATTATAACATTAATATTAAGTAATAGTAATGCTCTTGCATTTTAATCTCATCGTTCTGTGACAGACACTTCTCATTTCTTTCTTTTTTTTCTCTCACCCTACCCTTTTTCCTGTTCAGAGTTTCTAATGCAAATGAAAACCAGTGGCTGAAGTTTGCACTGTTGAGATCTGAAGATTACTGTTGGTCTATGAAGGTGAGCTGTGTGAAGCCTGTTGCAGAATTTGCCTTTTTTTTTTTAATTCTTCTGAAAAAATCTCCTGAACTAAGAATCATATATGTCACATTGGTTTCTATCTGAGTATTTCTTCCTGCAGGACTGCCTAAAAAACATATATTGTGCATTTTGAGTACTGTGAAAGGGAAAAAAAGAAGCGATGAGACATGATAGACTCTGTTAAAGCTCGCAAAGAGAAATGAACAACTAAATACAATTCTTCTTTGAAACAGTGAAGTCTCAAAACAGAAGAAAAGCCACTGAGCACTTCATTCAGGAAGGGCTGAACAAATTTCTAAGCTTACAGGTGCATAAAGCCTTGAGGTACTCATGTATTGTAATCCCCTGCTTGTGCACGTCAAAGCACTATGCAATTTTCTCTACTTCAACAGGGCTCTTCAAATGAAAAGGCTGCGCACCAGAGGTCAGAAATCAGTAAATGTTCTCTCTCATAAAGCAACAACTGTTCACAGATTGCCTGCATATTTTGAGTACAATTAGTTTCAACTGGTTTTAAAGAATATGATTTGGTATTTGCTTTTGTGGACATCACTTAGCATTGTATTTGTAACAATAAAAATAATGTTGGCCCACTTCAGTATTTGTCATTTTCTTTGCTTCAGGTTTCAAGGTAAATTTAAGTCAGTTGATAATGTCAACAGTGGTTAGCAACTTTATTCAGCACAACAGAAAATCATACATTGTTATCATTAATGATTTTTATGACATTTAGATGGGTCTGGCCTACACTGACTGAGTTATTCAGAAGGTCAGATCTTTTATATTTTGATGAATACTTGTAATGGCTGGTATTACCAAGTCAGTGTTTACTATGAGTTCTTAAAGTACTGGCCGCTGATGCTCAAGAAAAAGCTTCTTAATAGTGACAACCAGAAGTAGGTAGATGAGGTGTAAATGTGTATTCCCCTTTAAACTACAAGAAATGGTAAGACCATGGAGGAAAAAGCTGATGTGAGGGAAGGGAGGGAAGAAACAAATCAAGCTATAGGAGCTGTGGATCATCAATACTGCTGGAAGCAAAGCTATTTCAATTAAAGGATGTAAAACTGAATTTTAACACATCTTCTCTGGAGCTTCCCAGCTTGCAGTCCTTACTAATGTTTTGAAGTCCATCAGTAATTTTCATCAGGTATATCTTGACAGTGCCTTGTGCAAACAACCTTAGTCTTGAAAACTCCCTCCCTATCTGACAGAATGAATCCTGACCAGACTCACCCAGCAGTCCAGGAGCTAAACTGACTGCCAGCAGACAAACGTGCGCAAGATTCACCATTTTTGTGTAAAATCCTAGATACTGAAGTGTTCAAATTAACATGTTATTCCTTAGGCTATGGGATGAGCTAAGTGATTAATAGATGCAATTTTGAAAGGAGGGTGGGGTGTCAAGAATTATTTTTGCAGAACTGTCCAGGAGAAAAATCTCTTCCATTGCCTGCTTGTTTAAATTTCTGGTATGCTTTAAAAGTCTGAGCAAGGTTTGGTACTCTTTTCTTGAATAGGACTCTAGTAGACTGCTCTTGAACAGAGTCTATATTATCATTGTATTACTCAGTCTTGCTTGTTTCAGTACCAGATTTTTAATTTGGGGCTAGACAGCCTTTTCATGGGGGCTGCTAACTGAAGGGACTCCTACAGATTGCCTCTCACATATTCAAAGAATCATAAAATGCTGTGGCTTGGAAGGGACCTTAGAGGTCATGTAGCCCAAACGCCCTGCAGTGAGCAGGGACATCTTTAACGAGATCAGGTTGCTCAGAGCCCCGTCCAACCTGGTCTTGAATGTTTCCAAAGACGGGGCCTCCACTACCTCTCTGGGCAACCTGTTCCAGTGTTTCACCACCTTCATTGTAAAAAATTTCTTCCTTATACCCAATCTAAATCTACACTCCCTTAGTTTAAAGCCACTACTGTTGCTCACCTCCAGGCCCAGTGGCTGATTAGTACAGACTAACTCCTTTCCAAAACCACCTGGCAAAACTGAGAAGACAGAGCTATGAATCCTACTTCCTAGGACACACAGCAGCTTTTGAGCAAGACGGGACAGGGGCATCATCTCAGGGGGGATAAGAGTTACTTTTCACTGCTCTGAGAAGTGCTTCATAGGTTGTCAGTTTGCATCTCATTTTACACCTGTCATAAATACTCTTCACTCAGAGTACAATAGAAAATGTCCAGGTTGAATGGGTGGGTGGTTATGGGAAAGAGGATGTAGGATTAATGGACAAAGTCAGAAACTTTCAGAAAACAATGGAAAGACAAGAAAAAGTTATGAAAAGGTAGAAAATGTGCATTATCTTCCCTACCTTTTAAAAATACACAATTTCCATACTGAGCATCAACTGCTAGAAAATTATTGATCATACACCAGCACCAGCATTTTTCTTCAGAAAGATTTCAGAAAGTCTGTTGAATGAGTTAGGTCTGTGAAATTTATGTAAGATATCTGGAGCAAGAGCTGTCTTTTATGTATTTGCACAATATCTAGCACAAGATATTTGTAAATGTCTAGCCAGATAAATAGAGTTATTGGGTAGTGTCACCTAAAATGCAAATAACAATAGCAACAACAACAATAAAACTCTCTGTACTCAACAGGAATTTAACTCTGAATCACAAGTGCTTTAGCTTCATGTTTTGAACAGTTATTGCGTGTACATCCAGCCAGACAAATGAGATATGTTGGATCTCATAGCTCTTTCTATTTCTACACCTCTAGAGAAGAAGTGCATGGCATGCTGGAAGACTGAGGAGTAAAAGCAACAGGAAGGATGGGTTGCTTGTGGCAACACAAGCCAAGAACCTTTTGCACAGCCTGCTTGTCTGATGCTGAGCCCACCGCTGAAACCTAGACCCCTACGTCAATGGCCGGTCATGCCTATATCTGTGTCTCTCCACAAACCACTGCCAGATGTTTACCAGTCTGGAAAATAGCTCTATCAAAACTTTTTGTCCTAGGAATTATAGAATCCATGAGCAAATAAACATAACACAACAATATATGGCAGTGCCCTATTCAAATGCAGGCAATATATATGTATGACTATGTATGTATATATGCACATATATAGACATATATGAATGTGTGCGTACATGCATATATACGAATATACATGTATGTATACATGCATATATGTGCGTGTGTATACACTCACTGAAGACTATGAAACACAGGAGATCATACATATTAAACAACATATGGTAAAGGAGAAAGAGAAGAAATCCAAAATCACTATGTGGTGGGTTGACCCTGGCTGGATGCTAGGTGCCCATCAAAACCGCTCTATCTCTCCCCCTTCTCAGTTGGACGGGGGGAAAAAGTATAATGAAAACCTCTTGGGTAGAGGTAAGGACAGGGAGAGATCATTTAGCAATTACTGTCATCGGGAAAACAGACTTAACTTGGAAAAAATAATTTAATTTATTATCAATCAATCACATCAGAGTAACATAATCAGAAATAAAATCAAATCTTAAAAACACCCTTCCCCCACCCCTCCCTTCTTCCCAGGCTGAACTTTACTCCCGATTTCTCTACCTCCATGCAGGGGGACGGGGAAAGGGGGTTGCGGTCAGTTCATCACACTTTGTCTCTGCTGCTTCTTCCTCCTCACACTTGCCCCTGCTCTAGCGTGGGGTCCCAACCACAGGACACAGTTCACCATGAACTTCTCCAACTTGAGTCCTTCTTACTGGCTGCAGTTCTTCACGAACTGCCCCAGCGTGGGTCCTTTCCACGGGGTGCAGTCCTTCAGGAACAGGCTGCTCCAGTGTGGGTCCCCCATGGGGTCACAAGTCCTACCAGCAAGCCTGCTCCAGTGTGAGCTGCTCTCTCAATGGATCCACAGGTCCTACCAGGAGCCTGCTCCAGTGAAGACTCTCCACAGGGTCACAGCTTGTTTTGGGCACCCACCTGCTCCAGCGTGAGATCCTCCATGGGCTGCAGGTGGATGTCTGCTCCTTTGTGGACCTCCATGGGCTGCAAGGAGACAGTGTGCCTCACCACGGTCTTCTCCAGTCTGCAGGGGAATCTCTGCTCCAGTGCCTGGAGCACCTCCTCCTCCTCCTTCACTGGCCTTTGTGTCTACAGAGTTGTTTCTCTCATATACTCTCACACCTCTCTTCAGCTGCTTTTGCACTCGGGTTTTTTTTTCCCTTTCTTAAATATGTTATCCCAGAGGCGCTACCACCATTGTTGATGGGCTCGACCTTGGCCAGCGGTGGGTCCGTCTTGGAGCCAGCTGGCACTGGCTTTACCAAACATAGGGGAAGCTTCTGGCAGCTTCTCACAGAAGCCACCCCTGTAGCCCCCCTGCTACCAAAACCTGGCCATGCACACCCAATACACACTACCACTACATGTTTGTCATGCTAAGAAACCTATTGTATAAATATCAGAACAGGTATTTTAAGTGATCTTACAGACTCCTATCTCTGTCAGATTAACTGCCAGAAAACTTACGGAAACACTTTCTGATCAGTGTTCCTAAAGCCTAATTAATTTATTACATTAACAGACACCCGTCTCACTGGAGGGAGAACAATTTCATATGCAAAACTCTTAATCCAGATGAAATTTATTCTTCCTTTCATGTTTTTTTTTTTCTGTTCTTCAGTTTACAAGAAGAAGGTCTCTGAAAAAAAGGAGAAAAAAAAAAGCTTTCCCCACATGCTTCCAACTTTGTCATCACTGTCTGATGTTGTTGCAAATATGAGTAGATAAAGACAGTACTTGAACCCCTAGGAAATAAAATGGACTATGGAAACAGTGACAGCAGCAACCATAGGTGAATAAAGACCACAGTTAGCTATAATTTTTCCGAAATAACTAGATACACTAAGATTTCACCCCAAAACCAATCAGGGCCTCCAGGCCATCTCATCTTCATCTTATCTCCTGGTCCTCACATTAACATTGATTTCTATTGATTTAACTCCTAGAGTGTCTCAGCTGAGCTCGCTGGTAATATTACCTTATTTCCCATAATAAAAAATTGTCTTTGTTTTGAAGGCACTGTGTTCTTAAGAAGACGGAAAGTAGAATTGGTTTGACAGGCACAGTGACTGGCAAGGCTGGGTGTAAAACCTACATGTGCCAGCTCCTACCCCCTGGCCTAAAACAGTTTCGTGCTGGCATTCATCTGACTGGACAGTAAAAATCCTGCCTTGATTACATGCTAAAAGGAAGGATGACAAATCTCTGGGCTTGCTTTCCTGATTACAGTAAACGTGGGATGCCCTCCTAAGGCAGTTGTGTAAGTTGACACAATGCACACCAGACTCATCTTTGCTCGTATTGCCCAGTTAATGGGCAGTCAGGCAGACTGAGGGGATAATTTCATGACCACAGAGCTGATGAAAACTCTGGGTCTGGAAAGATGGCCTCATGTTTTCCAGACTCTTGTCCTAGGGAACAGGAGCTGAGGCCAACATCCCAAGGCTGTGCTGTGGCTGAAGATCAGCGAGTTCTTCAATAAGTGCAAGCATGCTGCCCAAAAATGCAGTTGCATGGGTAAGAGTGGAAAGATAATTCCAGACGAAAGCAGAAATTAGAGAGCGGAGTTTGAAAAACCCCACACACCCATTGCAACAGGGCTTATTTCTAAAGGGTTCAAGTGACATTTTTTCACACAGTTCTCACTGTGGCATTATGATAAAGCTTGTCCATGCTACTTCTGTCTTGGCAGATGCTCAGCAGCTCTCCTCTTCTCTCTCTGTCAGCAGCATCTGGCTGCAGCGTTTCTACCTCTGCAGCTGTTTCTGAGCTGTGCACAGGGACAGGTGGAGTGGGGGGTGACACACAGCCACTGGGAAATGAGGCAAGACAGGGAAATGCAGGCTAGAGAAGAGGTAATGAAGGGCCTAAGAGTGATTTCTAGCCCTGAAGAAGGATAAGACTTGGATTTGTCAGCCGGTGGAGGACACAAAGCAAAGACAGACCTGTCCATGTGGTGAGAAGGCTGGAGGACCAGGAGAGGATGCATGAGAAAAGGAGTCCAGCGGAGACTGGACAGAGTCCAGTGGAGGGCTACGAGGATGAGGAGGGGACTGGAGCATCTCTCCTATGAGGAAAGGCTGAGGGATCTGGGCTTGTTCAGCCTGGAGAAGAGAAGGCTGAAAGGGGACCTTATAAATACTTATAAATATCTGAAGGGTGGGTGTCAGGAGGATGGAGACAGACTCTTTTCAGTGGTGCCCAGTGACAGGACAAGGGGCAACGGGCACAAACAGAAGCAGAGGAAGTGACAGCTGAACACGAGGAAGAATTTCTTCCCTCTGAGGGTGACGGAGCACTGGAACAGGCTGCCCAGGGAGGTTGTGGAGTCTCCTTCTCTGGAGATATTCAAGACCCGCCTGGACAAGGTCCTG
>Ga0065711_1038391_pt1 | contig 18817 bp, 12 predicted proteins | sample Hoacrofraction12_FD_59098 | JGI IMG/M metagenome (GOLD analysis project Ga0065711, IMG submission 59098) | Hoatzin crop microbial communities from Cojedes, Venezuela - Epithelial fraction 12 v2 (version 2) | ecosystem: Host-associated > Birds > Digestive system > Esophagus > Crop | place... | reverse complement strand
GCCGGCGGTTCCCGCGGAGCGTGAACTCGGGTACCGGGGGGGGGGTGGCCCTGCGAAGAGGGGCTACGCACCGGTCCCTTCGGGTGCCTGGGCAGGGGTCCTCCCTCCAGGCTACCCGCGGGCGGTGTGAGGCGCTGAAGACTCTCCGGCTGCCTTCTGCCGCCTGGGACCCGTTGTGAAAGGACGCTTTGTGTTCCCGTGGAGCCTGGGCGCTGCTTCAGCGGTAGGTCGCTGGAGGCTACGAGCAGCCGCTTAGGTCTTCTGCATGAGCAGTGTATTTCTGGCAGAATTTGGGAACCTCTCTCTCTTAGTGTATTTTTTCGTGCGTTGTATTGCGAAAACAATCTGTATCAAGCTTGGTTCTGCCAGCTTTTTTTGGACCTGCCTGCTTTGTAGCTCAGATACCGCGCGGTGGTTGGCGTTACGATCGCAGTCTCGGTTTTGGAGATTTCTGTGTATGTGATTTTAATTTTGGCATTTCTCAGCACTGCTGTATTTTTTTTAACTCTTGTCTCTTAACACTTCTTTATCGTGTAAGTTTGTACGTGGCCTTTTGTGTCACTGCTGCTTCCAATTACTTGTCAGCTTGTTGTCTCTGGGATGTGGCAAAGGAAGCCTTGAGAAATGGTTCAGAGAGAATTGTATGCAACTTGCTTGGATAACCGCATCCTTTATTTTTTTAATGAAGTAGGGGCTGTGTTGGTTTCTGCCCTTTCTTTGGCACAGGCACGAGTTTTACTCCAGTGTGGCCTAGATCAGGGACCTAACCCTGGCAGATCTGTAGCTCAGTGTTCTGAAATGACTCCTGATGGGAGGTACGCGAAAGGATCAGTGAAGGAGAGGCAGTGTGGAAGGAGGTACTGGTCAGCTGTAACTTCGATTGTTTTAAGCTGGAATGAAACTGGTGCTTTTGGCAAACAGGTGTCGGTGAGTGGAGGAGTAATTAGGAAGCTTAAAGAAAGCTAGCCAAAAAGCAAACGAGATGGGCAGACTAGAAAGTAGTAAAAGATGATTAGGAACATGTGAATATAGATGGGATGTACATAGTTGTGAAGTTTCACATATGCAAGCAAGACACCTAAACCTCTAGAGGTTATAAAGGGGGAGCAGTGAACAAAAAAAAGCACGAGTTTATGGGCAGCAGAGGGAAGCGTTGTCCTGAGATAGGTAACCCATGGCTTGTAAGGGATAAGGGATACTTTGTACCTGCATGATCTCGGTGTTGACCATACCAATTTCATTTAACCTATTTTCTTTATACGGAGGATGAAATTTCAAGTAGTGAAGTAAAAGATTTGTAGAGCACTTGGGGGGGGGAATATGTAATTCATCTTGCAGTGGGTGACAGTGAGTTTGCAAGGATGTTAGAGAAACAAGTAAAGAAGCTGTGTGCTTTCCACACTGCCCGTTTAATACATCTGACTTGGGCTACTTGCTGAACTACGGAACAGGGAGCCTTGTTGCACAGGGTACAGGGAATTACGAGGGAGACATAGGCAGTGCGCAGCCTGTAGAACAGCTTTGTAAGTGTGTTTTCAGCAAGAGGGTGTCCTTACTCGGTGGAGTGCTGGGCAGTTTACATTTTGCATCCATGGAATAAGACTGTGTCCTGGGCAGAGACAGCATAGCTGTGCTGCGACAAGTAGTTTCTAACCTTGGGACAATTGTTTTTTGGGGACTTTTTTTGGTTTTTTTATGCCCCCATCTGCTGCTGCTTTTGCTTACTGTCAGTCGTCTTGTCAGTTCTTGGCCTGCCATGAAGTTAGAACAATGAGAGTTGAGTCAGTTGCTTAGAGCAAAGAGAAGGCATTATATGTAGCAAGGTTAATAGGTATCACAACTTTGATTTCAAGTTAATGTCAATAATGATTACAGGCCAAAATGAGCTACCCTGTTTTGAGTATAGTGGGGGTTTTAGTCAAAACAAAACAGTTCATGTTTTGTTTCTCCCTAGTGTCTCATTCCTGGGTAGGGTTCCTTTGCTTGTTGATGTTATGCTTTGGTTTGTAAACACTGACACCATAAATGTATGGCATATGCTCACTTGCTGAGGGACAAAAATATTTTGGGACAGAGTATAACAGAGAAGCACCATTATATTTGTTTTCTTCCCTGGACACTTGCTGCTATAGAGGGAATAGTTACTGGGCTTAACAAACGTTTTTACATCGATTTCATTTTTCTGTTGGTTGTCTTGCTTTGCCACACAAAATATTGATCTAACTTGTGCTTCCGTTTTCTTTCTGAATCTTTTGCAGCCAGTGCCCTCTAGGGAACTCTTTTCACCTTGTCTTCAATTGCTTTACACTCCACCTGTTGATGCCAACCATAAAGTTCAGTTTGTCTGCTTCTTTCATGCTATTTTTTTCCCCCTTTCAGCCCTCTTGGTAGAATGTGTTTCCTGTTGTTATCTGCCAAGTCATGGCTTGTAATTCCTCATTAAGGTACAGCCCCTGGTGAGATTTTAGGTGGGCAGATAAGGTATGATTAATGGAGCATTGTGATTGTGTATTGTTTGTTCAACCCCACCCTGTCCTTTCCCTGTTGCAGTTGTCACTTCTTGTTATATTTCACGATATATAAATCAGTTCGTCTACTTCTTGCAGTTTTGCTTATTTTGTGAAGTGCCTGTTGGAACTATTATTTACTAAAATTAGCTGGTGCTTTTACGAGACGCCCTTTTAGCAGTAGGAGCTAGTGTGGTTTCACTTGCTTTTCAGCGTGGAGTTAAAAAAAATACGCTTGAAAATTATTTTATTTCTGATGATGATCAGCTATCCCGTGACTGAAGTGCTGAAGAACTTGTTCATCTCTTGTTGCCGCAATAGTTATCAGTTGGAATCGGCAACTATGTATAGTCTGGCAAAAACATGCTCAAATGCGTGTCTTTGCCTTTTAATTTGAGATTGTCACAGATGTTGGTGCTCCTCTACTTCTGCTACACTGATCAGCTACCAGGATTATGCAAATTGATTATTTTTAATGTGCTCAGTTTACTAATTTATTTGTTGTACAAAGTCAGGGCTAATGTGAAAATATGTTTTTCAAACTTGAAACTAAAATGTGTAGACTACAAAAGCATTTTCAGCTACAAACTAGTAGACTATAGGCAAACCATGCTATTAAATGTAGGATTGGGGATTTTGCTATAAGTACACTATAAAATATTTTTAACTGTATGAAAGTTCTTCATCTTTTTAATTTTAATGCAAAAGGTACTAAAACGTACGTTCTGTCTGTGATAAATTCATTACTTCAGGATTTTTCTGTTCACACAAGGGAATTGATCAGATTCAAGTGATCCCCACCCCCCTGAACTACAAAGCTTGAAAAGGAAAACCCAGTTGAACTCTGAGTTTCACTGTAGCATTACTACTGGTAGGCAGTTTGCCAGACAAGGGTTCGTGTCAGCAGAAGAAGCCGTATCGGTTACTTGCACTAAATGACCGTGAACCTGTCTGGATCGCTGCTGTTAGGAACTGGACCTTGGACCTTTGCACATGAAACTCTGAGTTTCTTGTGTCTGACTGAAAGACTCTGATTTGTTGAACATAATTGTACAAACTCATGTGCATGTGTGGACCTGTTATTTGGCTAGGAGGCGAAGAGCTGCAGAGTGTTGGAGTTGCACATTGCCTTCCTGCCTTTTAAAACTACCCAAGCTCGCTACAGCATAAATCTGTGTTCTGGCCACCTGTTGTTGTATAGCTTGTCTACTTCAAACAAGTCATCTTGGATTACATTTTCGTTCTTGTTTTCTTGTGATTGATCACTGAATAATTCACTTTGATTAGAGGCATATTGAAAAATGTCCGATTCTGATAATCTCAGGTTTGACTTTCAGTTGCTTTATTATTGGAGCAGCTCTTGACTTTTCTGTGACTGGAGACTGGCATTTAAAGGCACTAATTAAAAACACTAGAAAATTATATGGTTTGAGTGCCTGCACACTGTGTTTCCCAAGTAGATTTTCACTACTGTGTAACTGTTGTTCAGTACATGTTTTACCAGGTTAACATGCTTCAACAATTTTCTTAACTGAACGTGAATTTCTATGAACAGAGTAACGGTATTGGTTTCTGTAATGGAAGTTCTTCCTTAGCAAGCCTCTCCAGAAGCAGTATTTGTTACCTTCTGGGAAATAAAATGAATGTCCTTTTTGTGGTTGCTATGGGTTTGGGATTTTTGGGTTTGGTTCTTTTTTTTCAGCTGTTTAAACCTGGTTTTATTTGGGGGGGAGGTGACTTGTTATTTTTCTGTTTGTTTGGGGGGAGGGGTTGGGGTTTTGTTTGTGTTTGGGTTTTTTTGTTGGTTTTTTTTTTTAACCATGTGAATGTCAGACCTTGGAAGTATTTGTCATTATTTGCTGAGGTGTGATAAAAGCTTGACCCTTGTCTTTTTGGCAGCAACAGAGTGACTTTTATGAAACAGTTTGATCGTGTTCTTAACTTCCAGCAGCTGAATTCACAGTTCACAAGAGCATGATTTGAGCCAAGCTACCATCCGTATATGTTATGTTTAGCATCAAAATTATTGATAGAGAATAAAGACAGTAATACCAAATATTTACATGGTAGAAAAGAGCAAATGTTGCTGCTTTTCTGAATAAGAAGCTATTTTCACTTTTTGTGTAGTTAGTGTATAGCAGATGTTGGGAAGATTATTGATTTTGGTTTTTTCTTTTTTTAAGTAAATCTTTAATGTAGAACTGTAAAAATAGGTGCATATGGCCAGTTCATAGAATCGTAGAATGCTTTGGGTTGAAAGGGATCCTTAGAGGTCATGTAGTCCACCCCCCCCCTGCAGTGAGCAGGGACATCTTCAGCTAGACCAGGTTGCTCAGAGCCCCATCCAACCTGGCCTGGATGGAGCATCTACCACCTCTCTGGGCAACCTGTGCCAGTGTTTCACCACCCTTATTGTAAAAAATATCTTCTTATATCCAGTCTGAATCTACCTTCTTTCAGCTTGAAGCCGTTACCCCTTTTCCTATCACTACAGGCCCTTGTCAAACGTCCCTCTTCAGCTTTTTTGTAAGCTCCCTTTAAGTACCGAAAGGCCACAATGAGGTCTCCCTGCAGAGCCTTCTCTTCTCCAGGCTGAACAGTCCCAGCGCTCTCAGCCCTTCCTCATAGGAGAGATGTTCCAGCCCTCTGAATTCATGACCTTCAAGCAACTGCTACTGTATATGGAATATAGTTTATTTGCTGAATTAAACTCATATCTACCAGATGAAACATATTGTTACAAGAAGAGAACATTGAATATTTTTGCTAAATGTTAAAAAAAAAACCACAACAGAATCATACTCTTGGTAATTGAGTGGAAGGTTCCTCTAAATGAAAGGAACTTTAGGTTAGTGGTTTATTTTTTGATGGGGTTTAGTTGCCTGGAACTACTGTAAAGTCCATCAGGGCTAGTATTCATTTAATTTGAGGAGGCTTTAACTTTATGCTTGTAAACTCTTCTTAGATAGTCAGCTCTCTTTCTCCTCACCATGGTAAAAATGCTCCTTATACAGTATTATGTGTGTATAGCCATAGCTCCTAACGCTTCAGATTGATGAAAACACAAAGCAGAATCCTTGAAACAGAAAAAGTAAGATGATGGTAACTTGTGTTCCTTTTAGGTTTAAGCTGCGCTAAGAGTCTCAAGGTTGCAAGTGCATGTACTTCAGCATCTTTCATTTTGTTGGAATTGGGCATTCATTACTGTAAAATTTGACCAGAGTGGTGGGATAGAAGGAATGCAGCAAATCATTTGAACACAAATAGTAGTTTTTGCAAATAGTTTTGGAAATCTAGGCTTCATTTTAAATTGAGGCTCCTGTACTTTATTGATACTTTTTTTTTTCTAAATCCTTCTTTAGAAATGAGTTAGTGTATTTGTAAAAACCAGAAAGATGGGCATGTTATTCTTAGTTCACTGAAAATTTAACTAATTTCAACTTTAACAAAAGTCGATTTTATGTCCTTCAGTTAAAGGTGTTTTTAAGAAAGTTGATAATTTTATTAACAGAAATGTAAATTTCCTGGTTTGTATGTGAAAGGGTAATCAGCTACCTCTTCAATTTTTCTGTGCTCATATTTTCAGATTACAACTGATGGGAAACCCAAGATAATTGATATAATTGATACAACAGGCAGTGGTGATGTAACTACGTGTACCATTGTAGAACCTAAAGATGGGGAAATTACTGGTCTTTCAGGAAGAACTTTAAAGGTGAGTATTTGGTGGCACAGACACCGCTCGGCATCTTTTTCGTTCTTGTTTAACACCAAATTTAGAACCTTTTTTGGTTTCTGCAGAACTTGCTTCTTTTTAATCAGATCTTATCCAAAACTAATACTGCATTTTCTCATCTTCATAAGGATTTCGTGATATTTCTTTGATTTTTCATATGTCTTATAGTGAATATTCTCTATAGCTGAGTGGGGGTGTGTACAGAGTTTTGTTGGAGGCTTGATAAGTGTTTAATTACTCTTTGGTAAAGTCAGTATCCGATATAGTTTTGGAAGTTGGCTGAAGAAAACATGCTAACATGCTTTAAAAATATCAGACATGGTTCTGTGTGTGTAAGTGCTAGCATTTTTCACATTCGTGTAAACTACAAGAGGAATCACGTTAAGCTGGTGGTAAATAGTTCTAGAGACTGAAAAATCTGTGAGGACTTAGTTGTAGGCTCAGCGCGTTCTCACTATGAATAGAGCAGAAGTGCTGTAGGGTTTTCAGAAAGGATACGATGAGATATAGTAGAGGTCTCGGCTACGTAGAACTGCTGGTGTTGCTGACGTGTGCTTGATTGGCTGGGTAGATTGATGAGGTGATATGGGGGTAATCAACTCTTTGGACCTCTCCATGCTACCAACTTTCTTCTGAATTGTGCACAGGATATGATTGTAAGGGTGAATCTGTTGTGCTCTTTTGCTGCTAGTACTACAAATAGTGGATCTGATTGATATACTGAGAATCTAAACTGCAGCAAGATATGAAATTAGGCATTCCAGTGTTTGTCATGACCTCTAACCATAATACCCTTTCATGCTAGGGTGGGTTTTTTTTGTTTATAGTGCTGTTATTTCCCCAGGCCTCTACTCGGTAAGGTCAATACTGGGGGTGTATGCTTTAAGAGTAGAGTATCAGGGCAACTGATACATAAAGATGTTCAATGGCAGTGTCACATGAATTGATACCGATTCCTTTGGAACTGGGTTGCAATTGCTATGTCATGTTGAAACTTCATGCAGTAGTTACTGTTATGGAGACAAGGAATTAAATTTGCGATATTTGCAAGTCTGTTCTGCCAAGCTGTCTTACACAGTGTTATTTGGGGGTTTTTTTGATGCCATTATTTACTGTATTTATGAATATACTTTTCTGTAGATTCCAGCAAACTGGGTAAATCCTTCAGGAAAATATCACATTGGCATGAAAAACGGCTATGATATCTATCCTAAAGCTCTTAAGGAGAGGATACAAGTAAGAAATTGTATTTTGCTTCTGGTGTATAGTCATATTTCACTGTTCTGATTCTTAAGTTTTTCTAGGAAACTGCAGCATGTGATTTGTTAACACACTTAGACTGCTAACCAGTGCTTGAGAGATGTTCTCTCACTGATTTTTGTTTAGTTGTGATACAATCCATTGCTTCTGTGATTTTTCAGAACAGCAGGAGGTGGCCGGGTAGTCCTCGTGACGGTGGTCCAGTAAAGCAAAAAGTCTAGAAATTACTGATGCCTGTTTCTTTTTTCTGTGTAGCAATTTATTTATAGTATTGTTTGTTTATAGTATTGTATTGCACTTTATTAGCCGTTGTGTCTCAGATCACAATTTTCAAGTCATTTTTGTAGTCTCCATACTTTGACATATGTATTGATCAATATATTGAGGAAGTTGGTTTTCTTTTACAGAAGGAACGCAAGGAAAAGCTCTGGGATCCTGTTCACAGACTGGCTCTAGCAGAGGCCTGTAGGAAACAAGAAGAATTTGATGCTGCTCATAGCTCTCCCTCCCGGGTTTGTAAACTTGTTATTTGCAACAGTTTGTTACTGGTTGAGAGGATGAAAATATTTTATTAGATGAGTGAAGGAAAGATACTTATGATTATTCTGGTAGATAACTTACCATTGCATCTTCTGATTAATTTTAAAAGTCTGTGTATGGATGGTTTTGATTTGCTTATTGTTGTTAACTTTCTAAATTTGTTGTCAAATATGAAAAGGGTGTTACTTCAAATACATCGTAGCCTGTTTTTAGTAGGTTTTATTTTTAATTTATTATGCACTTTTTTGAGGCTGTCGTCCTTGCTGTGTTCAAAGTTGAAATCTTCTAAACATATCCTTTCTAGGTACTATTTCAGTGAAGAACCACAAATGCCTCATTGAACAATCTGTAAAAAAATTGTGGGCTTTAAATGTTACAATTACAGAAACTGGAGCTAGTTATACATAACATGACAAAAATAAGTAGTGCACTGTTGAAAGCCATTGAACTTCTTGATGTTTTGTGACTCCTAGGATAGTCTTAGATTCTCGGTAAAGTAATGGAACAAATGTATAGCATCAGAAAGGAATATAGGATTACCTGTCTTCTAATAATTTTAGAAATACTCTTAACTGCATTTTTGTTGCCTTGTTAGGTAAATAAGCTAATAAAGGAAGAACTGCAAAATCAAGTGGAACTGTTGAATTCTTTTGAGAAAAAATATAGTGATCCTGGCCCAGTATATGATTGTCTAGTATGGAATGATGGTGAGACCTGGAGGTAAATGTCTAAACTTGTCTAACATGTCTTGTTCTACACATAAAACAACAGCTGGCGTTGAAGACTTAACTTTTAAATCTGCCCTCTTTATAGAGGTCTTAGACTATTTCAAAGCAAATAACATTTGCTGTATCACTGGAGTTTCATGACAAAGTTCTGAATCCAAATGAAGATGGGATAGAATTAAGCCTTATTAAAGACAGCATTACAGAAAGTGTAAGCTTGTAGGATTTTCCTCTAAGGCAGAGTAAAATCGCTTTGATTATCCATTGGTGATAAGAAAAAAACAAAACCAAAAAAATAAACAAAAAAAAAACCCCAAAACCTTTGCACAAACTTGAGAGTGTAATATGGCACTTTTCCTGACTGATAATGTGCATCATACAAAACAGTTGGTAAGGCTCCAAATGTTTGTGTACCAGCACTGAACAGCCAGCTTTAATAAAATTTCTTCCTTGAAGAAATTGCCTGAATTTCCATATGCTTGCTTTTCAAAGACAGATTTATTTGTATTCAGTAGTATTTGAAAATCAGTTCATTTGGAGATCTTTATAGTTTCTGAATCTAAGTGTAAACAACCAGGTTTAAAAATATTGACTTAAAGAAGTAAGATACCATAAATGCAGAACCAGACTTCTTGAAGTCTTTGTGGTACCCTTTGCTTAGGGGGATGGGAGGGGGGCAGAAAAAACTGAAATTTTACAGCAGCTGGAAAATTGCCTTTTTTTTGTTTTTGTCGATAGAGCCTGCATAGATACAAGTGAGAGTGGTGACTTGACTAGCTGTACAGTGCTGAGAACCTACAAACAGGCTCAGGAATATGGATCTTTTGGAACATCTGAGATGTTGAATTATTCTGTGAATATTTATGATGATGGAAACCTTCTTTCCATTGTGACAAGTGGAGGTAAATGAAAGTAATACTACGAAAATTTTGCTGTGTCATGAGAAGCAGCAAGTTGAATTGGGTCTTGATTCTGATACCTGGGATGCATCAAGGCAGCTATGTTAATACAGCGTTCATTACTATAGCAATCAAGATCAGTATTCAGATTTGTTGAGGGCCCCAGAGCTGGACTCAGGACTCCAGGTGGGGTCTCACCAGAGCAGAGTAGAGGCAGAATCACCTCCCTCAACCTGCTGGCCACGTTTCTCATGATGTAGCCCAGGATACGACTGGCTTTCTGGGCTACAAGCACACATTGCCGGCTCATGTTGAGCTTGTCATCCATCAGTACCCCCAAGTCCTTCTCCTCGGGGCTGCTCTCGAGCCACTCTCCGCCGAGCCTGTACTTGTGTTTGAGATTGCCCCAGCCCACGTGCAGGACCTTGCACTTGGCCTTGTTGAACTTCATGTGGTTCACGCAGGCCCAGCTCTCCAGCCTGCCAAGGTCCTTCTGAATGGCATCCCTTCCCTCCAGCGTATCAACCAAATGCGAGACCTGGTCTTTAACCTTCTTGAATCTCCTACAACTGGCCTTGGCCCATTGATCCAGTCTGTCCAGATCCCTCTGCAGAGCCTTCCTACCCCCAGGCAGATCGACACTCCCACCCAACTTGGTGTCATTTGCAAACTTACTGAGGGAGCACTCAGTTGCCTCATCCAGATCATTGATAAAGATACTAAACAGAACTGGCCTCAATACTGAGACCTGGGAAACACCACTTGTGGCTGGCCGCAACTGGATTTATATACTTACAGGTCAATAAGTGAAATTTAATTGAGCTATAGTCTATTAAATTGGTATAAATGAAGTTCACTAAACATACAGTGATACAACTTTTCATTTGCTCAGGAGCACATGGAACACATGTGGCTAGTATTGCAGCTGGATACTTTCCAGAAGAACCAGAACGAAATGGTGTGGCTCCTGGAGCTCAGATTCTTGCAATCAAGATTGGTGATACAAGACTTAGCACAATGGAAACTGGCACTGGTCTAATAAGAGCTGTGGGTATTTCACTGAATAAACAATTAATCTCTGGAGTTGTGGATAATTGTGGGATATCATGGAACACTTTCTGCTCTACTTGCTTATAGGCTGTGTTTTTATCATTCTAGATTTCCAACAAAAAAAACCCAATAACCAAACACCCCCTCCTCCAAAAAAAAAATCCAAAACAAACAAAAATAACTCAAACAAAAAAACCCCACAAAACCAACCAGAATATATTTTAAAACATATCTTAAGACTAATGTTTTAGTAGAAAACAAGACTTATGTTAAATACTTACAGGGTTTTTCAGACTATTAGAGTTGCAGTGTGTCTGGCTAGCTAAACACATGGGCTATGTTACTTGTATGCTTATTTAAAGTTCCTTATTCTGTATTGTGAATGTATTTTTTATCATTACTTAGATAACTATTGAGTACACTAAATAAATCTAGAATAGAGACTACTATCTACCCATGTGGCTGAATTTATTTTAGCTCTGGTTCTTAAGAGTGAGGAAAAATATAATTCATTTTTAACGATAAAGGCCCAAGACCTTTTCTGTGTAGTGAGTTGATGGGGAAAAATTTTACACAAGAAAAGGAACTGAAAATAGAAAATTATATTTGTGTCCCATAGAATATCTTACTATAGCACCATGAAGATGTACAGTAATGTTTTTGTCACTTTTTGGAATTTAACCAAATTGCACAGGAAATGAGAGTTCTATGCTTTTGAGGGCAGACGTTTGAGATAGTACTAATGATGTCTGCAGTTTTCTCTTAGGATAATGTCTTAATTGATAGCTTGGGACATGGCAGGAATAAGCCTGTTCACGGAGTGTGTTTTTTTTTGGTTTTTTTTTTTTTATTCTGTTTGTTCACTGGGAAAATACCACTTAACTGATTGAAGTACATTAAATTATTTGCTTTTGTAGTCAAAAAAAATTTAGCCATTTTTCTTAGATCTGTAGCAGGTCGGTTTAAGCAGATGGTTTTTGTCGTTCTTGCTCTATGACTAATGTCTATTTTGCTTTTGTTTTTACTTTATTAGATGATAGAAGCAATAAAATACAAATGTGATCTTGTCAACTATAGCTATGGAGAGGCAACACATTGGCCAAATTCTGGGTGAGTACTACTGTGGTTAGTTAAAGCATTTTAATATCACAGAAGTGGAATTACATTTGTTGAGCATTGTGTAAATGAACAGTCACTAGGAATGAATTGTCCAGGCCCAAATGATTCATGTACAGTGATCTGTTGCAGTTAATGTTTTTATTTATCTTTGAAAGTTAAGTAAACCTATTGAAAGTGCTATTGATTTATAATACAAAGAATATGTTAGAATAGCAAAGACCTTTTGTAGTTGGAACACCACATATTCTGGGGTTTTTTTGAAGACCTGATATTGCTACATAACTGTTTCTTTTGTTTTTAAAAATAAGCTACTTGTTGTGGTCAGCTTCTGTTCTGGAACCGCCTCTGCTAGGGAAGCAGGCTGCATAATATTTCTTGTTCTGTGACTGGCACAGGGATTCTACTAGAAATAGGACACTTGCTCTATGGGAATAAAGCAATATTGTTGATTAAATGAATTTTTTTTTTTCCTCTTACATCAGGAGAATTTGTGAAGTAATTAATGAAGCAGTGTGGAAACACAACGTAATCTATGTTTCAAGTGCAGGAAATAATGGCCCTTGCCTTTCTACAGTAGGATGTCCTGGTGGAACTACATCTAGTGTAATAGGTAAATAATTTGTTTTGAAAAAAAATGTTGACAGTATTCGGCTTCTGTCTTTTCAAGCTTTGTGCTTGTGTTACATGTTTGAGATCACTGGTTGACTGCTAAACTAAATCTAAAAAAATATCAAAGACTACTGGACTACAGGAATAATTCTGAGGAAGGCACTTGCTGTATGCTTAGGTATAAAAATTTAATGGTTATCTTGGTGCAATTCAAGACCTTGGTTATGTAGAAGATATAGGTAGGAGGCGGATGGTCTCGATTTGATGTGGCTTTGTATAATATTTGTAAAAGAAATCTTTGTGGTCTGGCCTATTTGAAGATTCCAAGATAATTTTTTTTACTATAACCATCTAAGTGCTCCACTAAGACCATTAATTGCTTGTAAATGCAACTTGTAAAAAATATAAGCAAGTTGGATTCTGATTAATCTTCTGGAAGGTCTTGTAATGCATTCTGAATTGTCAGAACCACAGTTTTAGATCAGCTGGCTTTATCTGATACTCTGATTTCTATTTGTACTGAAATGAAGCTTTTGAATTTGGATACAAAATAATCCCATGATGTGGCCTAGACAGGTCCTTCTAGGTGAAGAATTCTTTCAGCTGCAGTGCCACTTCTGTGCAAGTCTATTATTGGCATAGGAATGGGTTTTTATGGTGGACTAGTGTGTGGTTTTGATATTTCACTGAGAGACTGAGGTATATGACTTAGCAGAACATCTAGCATTTGGGGGTAACTTCCCTAGTCTAAATTTTTATATAAGTCCTCTGATGGTGCATTACTGCGTTACACAAGGTGCTTGTTAAATCTCAGAATTCTCATGCAAGGAGACTAATGGGTAGACTTGAAAACACTATTTCAGGACAGCTAGTAGAATTAAAGCTGATTACTTTCTGAAAGTTAATCTGCAGTTACTCCACTGCTGAGACTGGGGGTTGGAACTGGAGCTAACAAGCTCTTTTCAGATCTACATTGGCTTTGCTCTTACGGTGCCTCTACTCTGTCAGTTCAGCTTACGTGTTGTATCACTCTAGGTGATCGTTCACTCTGCACACAAAGTAGCTTGCTCCTTGTCCTCCATCTGGAGTGAACCAGATGGGGTGGTGGTTTGTTTTTTTTTTGTTTTGAGAGCAAAGCAAATTACAGTCAACAGGCTGGCTTAGTTCACACAGGCAGTATGGACATGGACCTTGCCAGATTTGTTTGTCAGCTTGGTATGGTAGTTTTCTACCATCCTGACAGTGCTTGTGCCATAAAGCAAATGGAGTGTACACTTTAGAACAGGTACATTGTGCGGATGCAATGTTCGTCCTTGACACCGTGTTTTAAAAATACGGCTTCAGCAGGCTTTGATGTAGTCATTTGTGTGCTCTGGGCACTTTGAACTGATATACAGGAAAGTGATGACTGTCTCATCACAGTGTTTGAACTGTGTGGATGTGGCCATCTGCTCCAGGTGGTGTAGCTGTGTGCCACGTGAAGGTGAACCAGTTCACATCCATTGCTTCGAGGTGTGGTGGTTGTGGTTTGTACCAGTGTAAACACAGCCAAAGGGGTGCGGGAGAGAGTGGAGACGTGTAAAAGTGATCTGTTGTGAAAGAAATGTAGAAGGCAAATACATTGTACTTCAGTTGAACAAAAAAGAAACTTTGAAGTTTATGTAATGTTTTAATATTATACAGTATGACCATCAGCATTGTTACTATATGGCATGCTGCTTTACACTTGCTTTGTAAAAATATCAGGATTTAGTGAGATGGAAAGTGTGTGTTTCCATTTTTATGTGTCAAGCAAAAATTCTTCTCATAACGAATTTAAAACAGGAATATTTTATTTTTGCTTTTAATAAAAATTCATTGTACGTCTAAAATGCTTGAATGTTTTTTACAGGTGTTGGTGCCTATGTATCACCCGACATGATGGTTGCTGAATACTCTTTAAGAGAAAAGCTGCCAGCAAATCAATATACTTGGTCATCTAGAGGGCCTAGGTAGGTTATACTAAAAGAACAAATTTATTAATTTGGGGTTCAGATTATGTAATTCAAAATCTCAAAAATGGTCATTAATACCAGAGGAAAAGTAGTTCTTTCCCATGGGACAAGTGTAGGTAGCCTGCTGTTCTTGGAAGGCCTTTGTAGGTCAGGCTCTAGAACTCCTGGGGGAGGGGGAAGACCATTGAACTGTCTCAGCACAACCTCTATGTTTCAGAAAAGTGTATTTGATGAGTGCAAAACTATTCAGCAATGATAAAAGTTGTTGAAAAGTTGTTTGGAAATTTGTTCCTTTTCTGGAGTTTATTTTTTCAGAGGATTTTTTCCGTAGTATTCGTTTCATTAAGTCAGTGTGGTGAAGTTAATTGTTCTGTTAGTGTTGAGGATTATAAGAAATGCTGTTACTGCAGCAGTGTTACTTCTGGCTTCAGTGGCGTTGCTGTGACGGCACAACTTACTCAAGGGTTTTGCTTGAGTCCAGTAGAGGTGAGTAGGTAGAAGAAAATGCGTTTCTGCCTCACGTTATAGAAAATTATCTCAAAGGTCTATAAAAGAAAATTCAGGGGCAATGGAAACTTCAGTTTTATTTCATGTCTTGGAAGCATTTGATCGTAATGTGGTAGCCAAAAGAAGAAAAAAAAGGTAGCGTCTCTTCCTGAGTTCTTGCCTGTGGAATTGTTCTTGTGAGTCGTGGAGTGACTGTATACTGTCTTTTGTAGTTTAGCCTACAATAGTATTGGGTGAAGGGAAAAATAAAAGATGTAGCTTGAGGTTGGTCCTTGGTTTATGTGCTGGTTACATAGCAAATGCTATGCATTGGTCTTTAAAGTTAGCTGTCATGGTGTTTTTATATTTACAGGCAAGTGTATTGTTCCAAGAACCTTTCATGTAGGGAGAAGAGAAATGTGGTCTCTGCCTTCAGTTGAGAAAGGGAGAAAGATTTGTAATTAATATTGATATACATACACACACACACGCAAATACATATAAAAATTACATTTTGTGTGCTTTGTCACTTTGCATTGTAAAATAGTCAGAATGAGCATATGTCAGCTGAAAGGCCTGAGACTGGCCAAAGGAGGATTCCCCTTGCGTAGGGTGCAACGCGGCGGTGACTGGAGAGTTCCTAAAGCTTTGCTCGAGCAGGCTGGGGGTAGGGGATCGGTCTGTCCGAGTACGCAGTAGAGACTCTCAGGCAGGTATGCTGTGCACTGCTTGGGCAGAAGTGTCGTGATACAGAACCTGCTGTTTATGTAGGGCTGTCATAAAATACGTCCAAATGTTACATGACAGTATCATACTGAGAGTACTCTGAGACAGATTTTAGACATATGAAGCTGTTAGTGCGGGATATAAATACCCTAAAATACCTTCCCACTCCACAGAACTTCATAGCTCAGAAACAGTGCTGTCGTTATTCAAGTGATGGAATTTTTATTTATGCAGAGCAAGAAAGATAGAGTATATCTGCCTCATATAGTTGAAAACTAGATGCTGCTTTAACTGTACTATAGGTACTTGATCTGTTCTTAAATATGCTTGGGCAAGGAAGAAGGGTGACTTAGGCCCAGGTGGTCCTGATCCACCTCTTGCCATTCCTTTTTTTGTCTTCTCCCCTTGTTCTCCTTGTCTGAGGTTCTGTATTGTAATTCAGAATTTGACCTGGTAGTGAAGTGGCAATAGGCAAAATTAGAGATCTGGATTTTGGATATTTTCTGGTCTTCCTGTCCCTTTTATTATTTTTATTTAAAAATAATAGTGGTTGAATAGGCTATGTAGAATAGTAACTTATTTATTGAGGTGTTTAATAGCTTTGTTTGCATGCATTTTCTAGTTCAAATCTCAGAAGATACGTTGTTGACTAAACTGGAGCCTGGTGAAGAGTATTGAAGGAGGAGTGAAAGTTCAGAAAGCTTTCACTGTAAAACAGGCATAGCTGATGATTAATGTGACATTTTAAATTGCTACTTAGTGTCATGTTTTTTCTTGGGTTTAATGGGTTAATAGATTTAGAGGAGTAGTATACTTGTGAATGTTCCCTAAAGCTAAGATTGAAGTGCACGAATACCTTCAAGATAAAATGTGCAGAAAAAGGTATTTGTTTTTCAACCATTCTGTTTTAACCCTAGCACTGATGGAGCCCTTGGAGTAAGTATCAGTGCCCCAGGAGGTGCTATTGCTTCTGTTCCAAACTGGACTCTGCGAGGAACCCAACTCATGAATGGCACATCCATGTCTTCTCCCAATGCATGTGGAGGCATTGCATTAGTATTGTCAGGTAATTGTTCTACAATGTTAAAATATAGATGAGTAGTCTAAAAGTGATGAGATACTTTCCTCTCTAAAAAAAAAAAATTGCTGTAACTTTCAAATTTTTTGTTGTATCCAGTAATACCCTTATTTTTAATTTCAGGACTCAAAGCTAATGATATTCATTACACTGTTCATTCTGTCAGAAGAGCTTTAGAAAATACTGCAGTGAAAGCTGAAAACATAGAAGTATTTGCACAAGGACATGGTATTATTCAGGTACTTGCTAGCAAAAAACCCAACATAATATAAATAACTGCCAGTGGAAAACTAACCCACAAAAAAAGAGCAACTTTCTAGATAAGCTCACTCAGTTTGCTCCCATGCTACTTGATTCAGAGATCCGATTGAGGGAAAAGAAGGGAATGTAGTAGGAGGGGAGGAGAAATGAGACGTTTCTTTCAGCATGTAGCTACTGTAGAGTAAATGTGTTAACTAGACACATTCTTAGACTGGTCAAAAAGGTATGTGGATGTAAAAATGGAATGTGGGGTTTTCTTCACCCACACGTGGGTTTTGATGCCTGAATTCTGTCCTACTGTCCAAAAATGTCTTTATGCTATTCTCAGAGCTGAACTTGTTCTGTGTAGGCAAAAGCTGGAACTGTAAGTTCTGGGCAGTGAAAATACAGAGATACCCACGCTGGTTCACAAAGCTGTACAGCTGCAGTTGTGCGATGACTTTGCTCTGGGCCTGCACAGAAAAGTCTGAGTGTTGTTTATACCCTGTGGACTTCTAAGTAGCTTGGAAATCTGTGATGTGATCTTTTGTATGATGAAGGCATAGTGAATGACAGTCTCCCTATGCATAAGCTTCGGTTCTTAAAGAGCTGCTGCTGTATTTTGCCTACAGTCACTCCCATCCTAGCCAAACAGAGGTGCTGAGATTTTTCTTTCATCTTAAAAGATGCTAGACGTTAAATGCTTAGCCCTAGACTCATTCTGGAGACACTAGAACCTAGTAGGTAATGTACGCTCAGCACATCTGTAACGCTGAGTTTGATATAGAAGGCAACAATGATGGTAGCCATATCAAATAAAAAACGTTGCCACAGAAAAATTAAATGTACCGGTCATTTCTTATGATTTAGTAGTGTGTGATTAAAGCGCATGTTACAACATGCCATTAAAATTCCGATTTTGGAGACGGAGGCTGCTGTATGTCCACTTGTCTCAAAGGAGACTGCCCTAATCTCCACCAATGAAGGTAGCTAACTGTGAGGTAGAAGAGAAAGTAAGATTTTTGAAGTCAATAGAATAGAAAGTGAGACAGAAGGTTGTCTTCTTAAAACAAAAAGGTGAGCTTGTCATCTGAATTTACTGTGACAGCTCATTTACTTAAATTCAGGGCTGGATTTCATGACCTGATTTTTCTACTTTCATATCAATATATAAAACTGACATGGACATCCCATAGTGCTTGTCTCTTTTGAACTGCTCAACTTCTTGTATAAAATGTTTAAATGCTCTGCTAGTGTTCCTCCACATAAGAGAAAGGCACCTAAATTAGTACAGTAGGTCTGGGCCTTTGAAGTTCTCTTTGTCTTTGAAGTCATCTCTGGAAACTTAGTTAGGCATCTTTCGATGGATATATAGTAAAGAACATTTGTCTTTTTTTTAATGTTACTGAATTTCTGTGCTCTATGTGGCTGTTGCAGACAAAAATGTTGCCTTATATTCTACACTGAGTATAGTGTAAGGCACAATCAGTATGGCTCGGGTTGCATGTGAGTTACTTCACTGTTTGTTGCTGTGCTTGCTTCATATTCATATTGAAGATAATATGTATAAATGACTGTTAAGTTGAAATTTGTTAATTTAGAATGTGTTCTTTCTAACAGGTTGATAAAGCCTATGACTACCTCATTCAGAATTCATCATTCACCAGTAACATAGGCTTTACGGTTACTGTTGGCAGCAACCGTGGAATCTACCTCAGAGACCCTGCCCAGATAACTGCACCTTCTGATCACGGGGTTGGCATAGAACCTGTCTTTCCTGAGAATACAGGTAGGAAAGAGCTTTTATGTGCGGGGGGCGTGTGTGTGTAAAGTGTAATCTTTAAACAA
>Ga0065711_1038390_pt1 | contig 18817 bp, 9 predicted proteins | sample Hoacrofraction12_FD_59098 | JGI IMG/M metagenome (GOLD analysis project Ga0065711, IMG submission 59098) | Hoatzin crop microbial communities from Cojedes, Venezuela - Epithelial fraction 12 v2 (version 2) | ecosystem: Host-associated > Birds > Digestive system > Esophagus > Crop | place... | reverse complement strand
GGCAACCTGTTCCAGTGCTCCGTCACCCTCAGAGGGAAGAAGTTCTTCCTCATGTTCAGACGGAACTTCCTATGCTTCAGTTTGTGCCCGTTGCCCCTTGTCCTGTCGCTAATGGACAGATGGAGAGAGAGACACAGGACAGCTTCTTGGTAGAGACTTTACTTAGGTTAGCCGTAAGAGGAAGAACTAGCTTATGTAATATTTACTGCCAGGATCCCCCCAAATAAGCAGGTCCATTTTTAGCCCTTCAGAGTTGAAGGTCATATTATAAGCTCTTCTGTTCTCATAGCAGTACTAGTTTTTGCTTGAAGCAGCTCACCTCATTAATGTACACAATTTTATATCATCTTTATTTAGATATACACAGTTCTGCATCTTTGAAGACAATCTCCTCTGCCATGTGCTTCTTGAATTTGTGGCAAAGGAAAATACTCATTATGTGTGTTAAAGATTTAGATGTTAAGAGACAAACTTCACAAAATTTTTCGGTTTAATTTGATTCATTTTACTGGCCTGAATCTCCCCATGGTTCAGGCTCACATTTCAAAGCTGTCTGATGTCTCCAGAATCAGGATCTGATCTCTCTATCTCTCTGCAGGATATCTCAGCGAGTATTTATTAACAAGACTGGAGGAAGCAGCCTCTATATTAATCATCTTCTGTCAAAAAAGAGAAGGCCAGCAAGCAACCTGTGGAGCAGTCAACAGATTTGCCTTTCTTAATTAATTTAGAAAGGTTTAAGTCAACTTTCCCCAGTAGTAATTAGTAAGAAGCGTGTCTGCTGTTCCAGTGCCAGTGGTGTTCTTTCAATCTTTGTACATTTACAACAAATATTTCTTAAGAGAAATAGCACTGCTAGGAAATGATCCAGTTATCTCGCATTGAGGATGCAGCCTGCAGTCACATAAAGTCACACTGAACTTAAAAAAAACTCACACAAAACCTTGTGCAGTATGAAACTGCATAACTAGGCAATTTTTACTCTGTTTTTTTGAAATCTGAAAACCAATCTGAAACTGGTAAAATCTGAAAATGCCCCATCTGACAGATTCAGAGGGAGCTATTTTTAAGTAAGTTTATATTTGAAAAATCAGTATTTTGGGGAAAATGTAATCCAAAACAAACTTTCAGGAAAAAAACCCACAAATAATGACATCCTCTAGAAATAAGCAATGATAACAATCTGTAGATCTCAAGGCAATTTGAAAATATGAATTAATTTGGGAAGAACAACATATTTTTATTTTAATTCCCCCCCATTTGTTTATTTCTATGTCCAAAGGGGACCAATACAATCATCTGAAACTGGTTCACACATAGCAAAGGCATTTCTTCAATAACTAATCTCCCAGCTGCAATCCATTTTTAAATGTAACTGCCCCTTACAAAGCTTTTGTGAATGTAGTATGGAACTGCAGCGAGCTGTATGAGGTAGCACACACACAACAAGGAGCGGGAAGTGGGGAGGAGGAAAGAAAAGAGCTACTTTCTTCTGACACTCAGCTATAGGTACAAGCCAACATATATTCTTTTTCTTCAGAACCTCTCTGAGTGACAGCATTCATTTGATTTGGGAAATCTTTACTCCCAGAAGAGCAGAAGCAGATCATGGTCACTTCCATTAACATGCTGTGCTGTCAAGCCTCAGAGCTACACAATACACAAGGATCATGGAAATCCAACAAAATGCAGAGTAGTAATATAGGAATACAAGAAGGAAAGCAACATGCTTGAAATAGTATCATCGAAATTCCCATTCACCACTCACACTTTAGCAGCTGATTTCAGGGTGTTTGCAAGAGTATGTGGGTCTGTCCAGCCTCCCCACAAGAATAAAAAAAGTAGTTATGATGCCTTCTGAATCCCTCTTTATCCCTGCTCATATCAACTTTGTGAATTTGAAAAAAATGGTGTGGACAAGTGAGTGCCAGCCACAACTTCCTTAAAATGTGTCCTGCCAACTCACTTGGAACATTTGCCCTAGGAGACAAGTATTAGCAGGTTAAACCTTCTCTCTGAATACTCTTCTTAAACCTTCAGCATTATTTTAATGCAGTTTTTGTGATATGAATAAATATGCTACAGAACAATAGACTTTCATTTCCAAAGCTTTATGAGCATTTATGCCAAGAAACAAAGATATTTCAGTAATTTTCACTATAAGAGAGCCAGAAAGCACTTTCTACCTTATTTCTATTCCCCAGCCTCAAAGTATGGTTCTCTTGGCAATTTAGATAGAGCAGGCCAAAGGAAATGCAAATTTGAATGATTTTTGAACATTCTACTTAAATTTCCATAGCAATGCTCTAAACTTCATTTGTGCACCATCCACTTTGCAAATAAATAGGTATCTTCATATTTGCTGTTTCTGTCAATGGATATATTAACTCTGCACTGGATAAAAAGGGCAGGTTGAGAAATATGACTAAGTATGCATATCCTGTACTTTTCCCCACCCAGCTCCATGTACGCATCACGACAAGTCTCTCTGAACACCCTTGGCCTGCTACTTACCTATCAATATCAAACCGACTACAGGACTGTACACTACACATCCTCTCACAAATAGAGCTCACCAAACCTGGTCATGTTCAGGTTACATTAAGATAAGCGGCCAGGAAATTAAACAACTGAAGCATAACAGTTGATAGGATTAAATATTGGGTATATTGAGCAAAATCGTACTGATTTACTAACTCCTCACTAATTCACTGTACTTGTTCACAGAGAGATGAGCGGACACAATGCAACATCTACCCAGAAGCAAGGCAGTCTATACTTGCTCCACAACACGCAGAACTGCACTTCACTGTAGGCTGAATAAGCCATTTTTAAATTCACTCTTAAAGTCTTCAGTTTTTAAGTTATGCAAAGGTAATCAAAATGCAGGGAACTGCACAACTTGACAGAACATCTTTCTTTCCTATCAAGACAAATGGCATTACGGTTAGCATACCAAACATGCATTGGTCATCTAGGACATCCTAGAACAGAAGAGAAGGGGCAGAGGAAATATATTAAACAAAGCATTATGCTTAATTTAAAGACTCATTTCTAAAATTCTTGTTTTGATTACTTTGTTTGCAATTGGTCAGCCCCTAACAACACAACCCAACTGTAAGCTAGGTTTCAAGGGAAATGAGGAGGTTGCTATTTCCCACTGGGAGGATGAAGCTATAAGGCTGCTGCGCTGGCATGATTTTCACTTGAAGATATTAGTAACGTGTCAGTCAACGGGATGCGCTGAATTCTAATACTCACTTCTCCTCTACGAATGTAAGACATCCCTGTTTAGTAAAATGCAAACCTGCTACTGCACTGAATCCTTCTGCAGCATCTTCTGAAATGTAAGAGGCATCTTTTCCCAATAAGGTGACTAAGGTTATTGACAGTAAAAGTAAGGATGTGCTGCTTTACTTGGGTTTAGATTAGTCTATTTATTAGCAGCTTAAAATTAGTTTTATCCTCATTATTTGTTTCTAAATTTCATACACAAATAACCGTACAATCCACTGTATATGCTCTAGCTTGTATGTCCACATCATTCGAAACTGATTTATCCAGAAAGGTCACAGGTTTTGCACTCTATATGGCACTACTACCGTTTCCAAATTTAGTTACTAATGTGGACAAGACATTCCTGTTCACAAACAATGCTGCTTCTCTGTCCTTTGAGTTCTACATGATGCTCTATAATGCCAAAATCACAAAGAAAGAGTCCACAAGCCAGGGAGTAAAGTACACGTGCTTATCAACTCTCTCACGTCCTCAGACAACTAACTTTGGCTAAAATGAATAATATTCCACAATTGTTACTGATTTACAAGTAATTTTAGAAAATTAAATGAAAACAAAAAGTTCATTTGTTATTTCTTGCTATTTTTTCCTTTGCTTTACTGCAGTAACGACTCAGTCCAGACCATGGCAAATACCGTGTGCTCTGCAAACGGAGGGGGAAGAAAAATGAAAAAAACACCCAACATAGAAGATAACCAACAGATTCATTTTCCAAGATGAGTCTCACAGGGCAAAGGAAGTTAATGTTGGAATTTCAGATTTAATCCATTCCTGAGCAGGAAGAGGAAACACTTTGGCCTTAACCTCAGCTTTGAAAACACTGTTTTGCATACATGCTGTTTCAACATTTCTGGGTTGCAATTCAGCATCAAATGATCAATATTCAAGCCTGTTCCCCTTGCAGCCTTCCTAACACACCAGATCAAATTCCACCCTCTCTACAAGAGCGCTGACATAATTTCAAATTGAAAAACAGATTTTGCATATCTCCATGTCTTAAAGAACATTTTCCTGCAATACAGATGCTAAGTTATGAATTTTGCAAGTTGCTGGTATATGCACGCCTACAGATCTGGTTCCATTCTTTCAACTGGTGTGACTCCTTTCTGTATTTCCCAGACAGGAATAGGGACACAGTACAGTAAATGCTATACACATGTGAAAATTCAGAGAGTGATAAAATTCACCATGTAAAGAAACATTTGCATGATTAAAGTAACAGTGTCAGTACTATCTTTTTTTAGCAGACTTTTTGAGAGGATTTTCTCAACCTCTGGTGCAGGAGGGCTGCCCTGATCAGAAATCCACATCTGCTGTTTCAAAGCTGATTTCTGGCACAACGATAGGTATTACCTGGAATGCACTGGAGGCAATCTGCAAATATAATTCCATGACAAATTACTTTATCTTCATTCAGATAAGCTCTCTGCTATCTAGAACACTGTTGTAATGCCCGAACCTCAACTGGGAGTTCATTAGCAAAATTTCTGCATAACAGGAACATACCTGAAAATGTATTTAGACAGGTGTAAAACAGACAGAATTTATCATCTCTGTTTTTTTCAATAAAAACTTCTTAAACATACACAGAAAATAAACCATATGGGAGTAAGATTTATTCTATATTAATCGCAAAATCCTACTTCAAATTTTTCAGGTCTTTTTATGTCCTCGTTTTGTGACATTCGTGCATTTCCTAGATAAAAGTGATTACAAATTGGATGTCCTAATTAAGGAAGCAAAATTCAAGGTTTACACAGAGAATCTAGAGAGAGAAAGGTGCAGTGCCAATTACATTTTCTGTGTTCATTGAGCACATAAAGAGCTTAGAAAAAAAACAACAAGAGAAGGCTATGTTGTGGCTTTCTCCAGAGATGTACCCAGGCCAGATTTTTTCCCTCACACATTAGGGGTTTTCCTGGTAGCACTGAAGGTACCTGTGACAGTTTCCTGAACTGTGTGACAAATTTAAACAGATCCTTTTAGAGTAAAACACAAACTTTGTGATCATCTCCTAAAACACTAAAATAGCCAATAAAAAAAAGACCAAACCAAAAGAAACACAGAACAAAAAAAACCAACCTAGAATCTAAAGGAGGCAACGTATGAGCAGAGCAGGGACAAAGTTGTTCTCATGTCCGTCAGATATCTCTAGTATGTGGGTTCTTTGTACATCTTCAGCTGAAAGAAGATTTTAAGGCCTTCAAGAATTCAGAGCAGACCAAAAATGGAAGGCATTCCAAATCAAGATGTGTGATGTATCTCACACACACATAAACAAACAAAAGAAATAAACTATCAAAGGATGTGACTTCATATCCACTCCTCAATCCTATAAAGCTTACCATTCTTTCAGCATGTCCTTTCTTATCTTGGTGTTTGACTCATCTTTGATGAAAGATTGCTTCACCTTTACATTTTAGAATTGTAGAACCATTTACTTTGGAAAGGACCTTTAAGATCATTGAGTCCAACCATTAACCTAACACTGCCAAGTCCACCACTAAACCATATCCCTAAGTACCACATCTGCACATCTTTTAAATACCCCCAAGAAGCTTTACTTCTGAGCTTATAGCCCTCATTGGGAATAAATTTCCACAAACTCATCCAAAAGGTTTTCCAGTGTAAGATACTTAAACACCAGGAATCCACCAAAAAAAGGTCATGATTACAAATGCTACATCTTCTCCAGTACATTGAAGACGTATTTGTCCTGAACAATTCTTCAGAATTCTCAATGTTTTTAATTTTTTAGCAGGAAGACTAAGTGAAATTTAAAAAATAAACAGGATTTGCTCTCTGGAAAATTTAAGTAAAAAATTTAAATCTACTATTTTTACTATGGGGGTGTGGAGGCCCTGGCACAGGCTGCCCAGAGAAGCTGTGGCTGCCCCCACCTTGGAAGTGTTCAAGGCAAGGTTGCATGGGGCTTTGAGCAATCTGGTCTAGTGGAAGGTGTTCCTGCCCATGGCAGGGGGGTTGGAACTGGATGGTCCCTTCCAACCCAAACCATTCTATGACTTTTGCAAACCAGACATACCAGCATTTAAACACACACTTCTACAACACGAACACATCAGCTGTACATAGCTGTTTATTCTCCTCTTGTGTATGTCCAGCTTCTTCCTAAAATAATGCATCCCTAATCCCACCTGCAAATTTTGGGACTTTGTTTTGCAGGTTGTTGAGGAATTTCTCTGTATGACATTGCTTCCTCGTGTTTCGAGTGCTTATAAAGACAAGAATCATCATATTGGCTTCCAAAACACATGGGATTCTGCAGGAATGGACCTGTGTTGAGAGGACAATCAGAATGCTACAGTCTTAAAGAGATATATTATCACCCTTACCTTGTATGGGTAGTGTTCCACACTGTAAGTGGTCCACAATGGGGCAGGTTGCAGAGGAAAATGCTGTACATTAAGAGTCATTAATAATTAAGCCAATTTTCCCTTCAGTGTTAACAAGTACTTCGGAACTCACTGCTTGGCCTAATTGGAAACAAAATGCTGTTATTTGGGGACATTTTAACAAAGATTAAGCAACTTCAGAAAAAAATATTACAGCTTCTGCTCAGGACAAGAAAAAAATTGAGTTAGATACCTTAAAGCACTTGCTTTTCTTTTCCCAGCAATCAGGACATCTGTAACAAGCTGAAGTATTTTGCTACAGCTGTATCTCATGCAAAATAGTTTTAGCTGTGCTCCAGGTTCCAAATCTGTGCTTGCAGCATCCCCCGTTTTCAGTTTCCCACATGTCAGGAGAAAGATGTATAAAAAAGAGAAAGCCTTTTTGACATAAAATCCATGGAAAACTTACTTAAGAAAACCCATACCCCACAGGCACTGTCCCACTATGCAGGAAATAAAATTAGCACGTGACCAAAAGCTTACTGCCTGCACTGCAGGCTGTGCTAAGGTACATAGCCTTACTGGAGGACATCGCTGTCTTCTGTGTAGCAGGTGCATGTCTGCAGCTAAACCTGACCATTTCACCATTTTATAAAATCACAAGAATTACTACATGTCATTATACTTCAGTGGAGAACTACTACAACTCTTTGCGCAATAGCTCTTAACACAGGGTCTCTGACTACCCTACCCTTAGTCTGCAGGAGCTCCTGTACATGTGGTACTGCCCCATGGTTCCCCTCAGCGGTACTGAAATAGTTAAGGTCACAACAGAGTGGTGCTATGTAAAGGAGAAATTTCCCTGTCCTTGCTTAAGTGAATGGCTGGGATTAAACTGACAGCCCACCTTAGTGATGGTGGAATAATTGGTTGTTCAGCTCTGTCCTTGTCAGAGCTCTGACAGTTCTGCAGATGTCCTGCTCAGCTCTCCAAAGGTTAGCCTCAGCTGGAGCTGGTGTTCATTAATCATTCCTTCCTGACAGGACTCAGAGCAGCCCACATCTGCCACTCTGCCACTCTATCCCCCTCAATCCCTGTCGCATCCAGCTTGCGTGTAATCACTGCTGGTTTTCTTAAGAGGATACTTCATAAGGGAATATGCATTTAACTACAAGACACATGGTGTTGCCTTCTCTCTGGGTAATTCTTTCAGCAAAGAATATGTAATATGAATTTGGTGCCTCTATCCAAGACAGTTTGGCATAAAAACAGTGAACTGTGGACTGGATGTACAAGAAGTATACAGTATCACAGTCTTTTTGCAGTGTCTGTAATGCCCTCATATCACAACAGTTTTCAGTCTAGTATCATACTCGTGCTGAAGATAGGAGGACATGGTATCATAATAACCTTGCATGGGTACATGACAGCTGCAAACTGCACCTGATTTGGAGGGAGTGGGGAAAAAAATGCCATGCAACTATCTCACTGAGCAGTCGGGGAAAGAAAAGCTTCAATGCATTCTTCTGATATGGGCAATTTTTGCAACCACTGGATCTCTCCGGACTGTAACAGTTGCTACACTGTCTGCTTGTGTTCACAGTGACTGAAAAATCCTGTTGCCCTCATTGCTTTAACCCAGGTGAACTGGATAATTTTCAGAAGTTTATATACATGACTAATTTCTTTGGATTATTCTGACTGTTTTTATCAGACCCCATAAGATTCATCCATGTTTAGTCAGCAATTGAGAAAAATCAGAGAAAGAGAACTACTAAGATAATTCCCAGCAATTTCAAGTATACACAACACCTAACGCCACATGACCAATGCCAGAAGACCTCCAACATGAAAAATTTCACAGCATGGGACTTCTCTATTTGCACCACAAAGAAACAAAAGCAGTTGTAAAGCACACAGCCTTAACAAACCAGTCTCTGAAATTTGTTAGCCACATAGGTATAGGTTTTAAAAAGAAAAATATAAAGCTGGATTGTGGTTCTGCATAGCTCTCGCCCTCCCAACCCACAAGAAAACCTAAGTGGGTCCTGAAACCAAAAGCCAAACAGGAAAAAGAACATAGGTAAGGAAGGCAAAGGAATCCCTCTCAGAAAACCAAAATACGCGAAGAACATAAATCATGGCTACCCTCCCCCAGAGGTTCGTAGGGGTTGTTTTTTTTCAGTTTAACTACTCATTAATGCGTGCCCCGGAATAAACTATGCATCCTACAGTTCTACAAAAACACAAATATATTACTTATGAATCTTGATTAAATTAAAATAAGTATCAGCACACAGACTGCCAGTGTATTACAATTGCCAAGACTGTGTAAGAAATGAAATTATTACCCACTTCACAATCTAATTACAAGATTGCCCACTGACTTTTCTTAGGGTGCTGCTGTTCATATGTGAGCATTGCAGGAATCATCATTTCAAATAATTGATTAACTGTCTAGTCCACAAAGTTTAAAAAGGAACAAACAAGGACATTAAGTGATTAGCATTCTTCCTTTTAATTTGCAAAACCTATCTTCACAGCTAAAAAGCCAAATGCCTCAGGCTCCATCCCAGGCACACAGATCCCAACAAGCTTGACAGTAGAAAGAAGGTGCTACAGACCCACATAACTGACACGCTGGATTAAAGCAATCAACACATTGGCCATTAATCACAATTGAAGGCTTTACAGTGCACTTACAGAATGGCAGCGGGCCTGTTCCAGGTAGCAGCAGCAATGCTGAATTTCAAACCGTTGAGCCAACCCACTAATGCGATTTGGTCAACATAAGCAGTTGTAGCTGTGGATCTTTAGTTAACTCAAGTAAACTTTGAATTTAGATGAAAAGAGAAAAATTTAAGTAATGCCCTGCCTTTCGAGTTCCACAACACTGACTTTACTAGGGAAATTTTTGTAATCAAACCCGGTCTAAACAACATACTCATAACCAGAGTCCCCATCATGTATAGCTGTTCTCCTGGTGGACATTAGAAACTTTCAGTGCTCCGCTGACAATGACACTTTGTGGTGCTGCCTCCAATGGATATATCAAATTTAACAACACCAGAAGAGCAGGAGAAGGTATAACCATTTTGAATCTCTGCAAGATTGAGCGTGCTTATCAGTCACAAAAAGCTGTATGCTCCATTGCTGGATGGCACATTAACATCGCAAAAACTATTAGCAGTTCTATCAACCATGTCAATAGCCCCATTTCTGGGGACCGCACAGGGACACATAAAAAAAGCTTACAGTATAAGGCACTAAAACACATCAAGAGCAAAATGAAACAGATAAGTATTATCCCTAAGCACTGCAGTAGTGCCCAGTCAATGAGTCAATCAAATGCAAAACAAAAAGTCGGGCAATGACTGCTGGTTTGAGAAAAATTTTGGTACCACAGGAACAGATCCAGCAGAATATGGCTACAACTGCTGTCCATAAACACTAAGCAGCAGTCAGACTCAAAATCTTCACTACGGTCTATGCCAATGTATAACCAAAAGACCTCCTAACAAATGACGTACACGTTATCTCTCTGTTTTTCCTTGAACGTGCCGGGAGCCACATAAAATGATTAAATGAGTAAGGTATGTTTTCCAGTAAGAACTGCATTTCTGTCATGTCACAAGAATCCTACAGGCCACTGAATTACCTGAGCAGCTGCATTAGATTATCTAGTACTCCAGCACAAAGTACTGGCATTTATTCCTGTATTCTCAATGGCAACGACAGAAAATGAGGAACACTATTTCTTGTTTTGAAATTGAGCTGTGTCCCTGCCCGCTTTCTGTACTTACGCTCCCCCACCTCACCACACACTTCACTTCTCAGTAAAATGGACTTGTAACACTGACATATCTCAAGAACACTTTTAAATTCTTAGACTACAGACAAGTAGAAAGATGTGCAAGTTCAATTACTTTTATTATTGTGCTCCCTCTGCTGGTTCGACAAAAAAAAAAATCATCGTTGGAACAAAACTATCCGCAGAACTATGCTGATGTCTGTGCTTACCAATATACAAAAGCTGTACACTGAAAATGCCCTAATATGTTGGCTTAAGTTTCTTAAGATTCGGAGGAAGAGGCTTCTGGGTTTTTCTTAAGACGGAGAAAGACAATTCTGAGAGCAAGGTATTACCTAATGCCTGCAAATGGGGAAGCAATGCTCTTCTGCATAGGAGCAGAAATCTTCCTCCACAAAGGAGACAGTATTAAGACAGCCTGGCACACAGGAGAGAGACTCCTCTGGCACTTATGATCTCTGTATAGGTGGAGTTGCATGGATAAAGGCTCCAGAAGGTGTTAAGTGAAGAAAAGGGAAAACAAATATCTGTCTGATATGGCGTCCCTTCAAACATTAATTGTATGGCTTGTGGAAAAGCAGCACTATGAAAAAGTAGACAGCGGCATTGTCAGTGATAAAATAAAAATCACTGTGATGTAAGTAGAATACAAGCGATTATCTCATATGCTCTGTACCTACAATTTCTCCTTTACCCAGTCCTTCTATCCTCTGAAAATCGGTGTAAGTCTGTAAAAATAAAACAAAACACACGAGTATCATGGTTCTGTAGGTAGTGACAAGAGCTACTTACCTCCATACACTAGCAAGACCTGGCATGTTTAGACGTACTCCATCCTGTCACAAAATAAATAATGCCTGACCAAAGACTCATTTCAATGTAAAATGACCTGTTAGGATAACCAGAATGAGCATGCCTGCCACGCTCAAACAAGCTGTCTCCTTTCTGCTAAATACAATTAAAGTTTTTACATCCATTTAGCAAAAGCAGACAACAGGACTATAAGAAACTTATCCCTTTTATGTGGGGTTGGTTTTTTTTTTTCCCCTCTAGTAAAAATACCAGTTTCATACTGCCCTCCCCTTTCCTCCACTTTCTCTTAGCTATAGATATGCATCAGTGTCTTCATGCAGAGCTGCCATTTACCGATTTTGGTGACCATATATACTACCCTCTAATGTCCCAAAGCATCAGCTGAGAGAATTCAAGTCATACCTGTTCAAGCAAACTCCAATACATGAACCCAGTTTCTCAAATACACAGAGACTGTAAAGCAACAAGCGTCATGTGCATTTCATGTGGAAAGATATCTACATTCAGTACATTTAATATTGTATTGTATTGTCCCTACACTTCATCCACGGGGAAAGACAAAACTCAACTGGACAAGGCCCGTCAGCAGCCTGATCTATGTTGGACCATCTGAGAGCAGTGAGCTGGACCAGCTAACCTTCAGAGGCCGCTTCTCACCTATGTTGTTCTGTGATTTTGTGTTCTGCTGAAAGTTCATCCTGGGCTGAGATACTGAGGTTGTGAATTTTCAGCACACTTCATTATTTTTTCAAAACTGCAATTCATTATTGATATGGTGACTAAAAGCTGAGAAGATTGGGAATTGCTTACCAATATATATTGCTAAAAAGTGCAGATCTGATTCTTGTGTCAAATTGCAGAAACTTTTTCTTCACAGACAAGTCCTCTGTTTTGCAACCTTTACAGAAGACAATATGGCTTTTATAGTTTCTAATAGGAAAACTGGTTACTGATTTTCTATTAAAATAAACCTGATCTGACATTCAAAGAGAGGTTAGACATAATCCAAATTAAAATTTTTTTGGATAGCTATCTAATATCTCGTCTATGCAAAAATGTCGTATGTTAAATGTCTTGGAAACCATGACAACACTAGCTGCCTAGAGCTCACACAAGCTCAATCAAGCCATAATCAAGGATTTTCTTACATGATTGTCCATTACCACCTCCTCAGTCAGAAATGCACATTATAGGAGTGAAAAGATCAGAGTGGAATCACCAGCATTAATTACATGCTAGACTAGGTCTGTTTTCCTTAAGGAGCTGTCAAAAATAATTTGGAATACCTCAAGGACAATTGGAGGAGTCCTGTACCGATTCTGCACAAGCTGTAAACCAACATAAAGAGTATTAGCAGAAGTCAGTATTACTGAAAATACATTAAGTTCTTCATACTTGATGAAAGAGAAAGTCTATTCAACTCTATGAACACAGATGCATTTCATTACGACTACTATGTACTTCTAGTGATGACGATGTACCTAAAAATATAGCATAAGTGATGTGTTTACCATGAAGAACAAGGGTTTAGACTAGATCGTTCCTGTGTATATTGATTAGATAGAAGGTTTGTTATTAGTACCACAGACATTTGAAGCCTGTGCTGAAGAGAAGTAAAACTTTTTTTCTTTGTAAGTTTGTTTGAAAAAGGCACAACCTTCTTCAGGCTTATTCTTTAGGTAAACTTCCTTAAGCAATTTGGGAAGCTCTGACCAAGTTAACAAAGAAAGAGTTCTAGAAATACTTAATTTTTCTATGTCCAAAGAGGAAAAGAATTTTTTGTTTTTAAATCAACAGCTAAAGTATGGACTTGATTAGCAACTTGGAATCCTTAAACACTCTGAAGTTCAGTAATACAACAACACAGCTTTCGAGGTAGAGAATGTGAAAGATGTTGTCAGTAAAGAAGACAAAAGTGTAACAAATCACGAAACAGTCACACGCCTTTCTTCACAGAAGTTACAAATATCTAATCCACCTGTGGTGTCTTATTCACAAAGGTTATCCTACGAGAGCAAAACAAACAAAAAGGGGTAGAGGTCCTGAGAACCAGAGCAGAACCTCATTATCTAAAATACACAGAGACAGCACGGAACATCCAGATGGAAACAACAATAAGTTTAGTGAACACACTGTGAACCATGAGGAGACTGGAGATGGCAATGAAGACCCGAGGAGACAAACACATATGTACCAACAAGAGCATCTAAGAAATATATTCTGCAAGTGCTGAAACTGTAAAGAGCTGTTTAACGCATAGACCTCCAGCTGCTCAGTATTTAATATGAATGTACAACCAGTCTCAAACAACGCCAGTGAAAAAAGAAAAACAACAAAAAAAGAACAAATCATACCATGTGACTTACGCAGCCAATAAAAGCTATGCAAGACCAAATAAATAAATATGAATAACAAACAAACAGAAAGAGCCTGTGAACTACTCATGGATTTTTCATGAGATGAAAAAGAAATCAGTCAGACAAATTATTTGCTCTGAATTATTCACTCAGCTGTAATTCTGGCCATTGGCAGGCAGAGAAACCAATAACTTCGATGATTTCTGAGCTTCTCAGCAAATCCCTCATCAGAAGACCACGATCTCGAGAAAAAAAGCCTTTTTGCTGAACTTGTGAAGCCACACTTTCATTCAGGCCACAGCCACTGTTCTGGGCAAGATTTTGTTCTTGTTGAAATCACCCTTAGATACTATATCATCTGGCAATTTCCTTTCTTTGCAGTTTGTGCTCTGCTCTCCTAATGAAGCAAATATTTCAACAGCTTTCTTTCACCTGTACTCTACCACAAGGAGGTAAATACTGTACTATTAAAGAGGCACTGCAGTTTTCTCCTCAGTTTTAGTTTCCTAACCATTTTAGTTGTCCCTTTCTCTGAGTATGTCTCTACCAGGGAACAGTGCAAGGGACACAAGGCCACATTTCATATCTTGAAGTGAAACCATAGAGGGCGACATGCTTCTGGATGACAATGGGTTGCAAATGAGCCCTCACTGTGTCTTCCAAGAAATTAGGAATCAGAAATCCAAGAATCGAAGCTGGCAGCACACGGGCCTTGCATTTGTCTGCTTCTACATTCTTGCATTTTTCCAAATGAACAGCCATGCTGAAGAGCATTTAAATTAAAACTTTTACCTGCTAGATTATCTATAAATTGGTCCACAGAAAGGGCATATGCTGGCACAGGGATTTCTGTACCATGATTACCATACACTGTTCCCAACTGCCACAAGCTTTGCCCTGTATATGCACATAGCTAACAAGCTTCTGCCCCTAAACCAGTCATGGTGCTCAAGTAAAATTAATTTTTTATCTTCTGCTGTACTGACTGTAGAAATCTGGGAGATTTGAACAAACATTCCAATTTTACATCTAAGGTTACTGACTCATTGCAGTAACAAATGAATTATAATACTTTCTCACCTCAGATATATTTTACCTATTAAATGGAGCAAAAATATAGTGAGAATAAAATTAAAAAATAATATACACTTTATTTTTACTGGGAGCATTCTGGTTTACACACAATATCCTAGAAACATTGCTGAAGTCGTCAGAAATACATGCGAGTTTTATTTTCAATTTTACATATAAAATACTAAGCATTTTATAAGAAGAATTTCTTTACAAAAATCAAATAATTCACTGTAACGACTATTTAGAGTGATTCACTCTGTCTATACCAAAAGCCTTAAACCTCTAGCAAATTCCAAGAAGCACTCTAATGTGCCTTTCTTCCATATGTGAAAGTCCTAATTCAGTTAAAATTTGGGCGCTGGAGGGTGCATTCTGCCACTCCAGAAATACTGCGTTGGCATTAGAGACAGAAGTCCTTCTACTCCGCAACAAGGGGGACACACATACAAAAAATCCCAGGCTCTCACATTCGAGCATAAATGTTTCCAATCTTTTTCTGTTCATATGAAAAGCAGTCTTGCAGTCAAACTTCACAAAAACAAGTGATTAATACATCAGTTCCTTCCCCATTCTATGCATCTACTGATTAAATTACCCTAATTTACAATCCTGCTTCTAGAGGTTTTTCCAAAGTTTTGCCTATTCTTTTCAGTCCTCACACCTCTAACTTTTCACATACTGAAAACTTTTTCCTCATTTACCTATTCAAAACATAACCAAAGAATTAAAAGGTTGTCCAATTCTAAAAATCTCCTCTCTGTGGGTAGACTGATGAGGTGAGGCATTTGAAGATGAACAGAAGCTAACTGTTCCCTCACATTCCTCTGTCCTTTAAATCCTCGAGGGTGACCAGGGGCACAAGGAGACTTCTGCCCTCAGACTTCACAGAGCAGGGCCAAAAGCACCATATGCTCTCTTGCATCTGTATAATGCCTGAGATAGATATTACACAGCACAGTGTAAACAATAACACAGAGCACAGAACAACAAATAGAAAAAAGCATAGACTTTAAGCAGAAAAGAAACTACAAAGTTTTCTAAACTACTTGTAGTTTGTGATTAGGAAAAAAGCATATAAATGCCGCGCAAAAAAAAATTTCTTCCTTCTCAGACAGAACAGTGGTGATGATTTGGGTTCAGCACAGTATAATACTGTGCATGCCAACTAGGAAAAGAAATCATTACCACCTACTGTCTGCCAAGAGTACTGATTTAGTGTGCCAAAAATTAGATTATGTGGATGTAAACTCAACACATTACTTAACAGAAAAGGCAAGCTTCAGAATTGTTTAGTATGTTCTTGAAGACTTGCCTGCAGAGTACTTTTAAGAAAGAAAGAGCAGGGACAGACACTGACAGTGCTGCTTTTCTGATAGCAGTAAGTGGACTACATCTCAGCCTCTCAAAAGAAATTCATTCAGAAGTGCAGAGTCGAGAGGAAAAACAAAATCTGGAAATCTGAAAGAATTTTTTAATACTTCAAAACAACAAAAAAAATCAGTAAATAGATTTGTTTCTGCTCACTGGGAACATACTGCTACTTCACCCCCCCCCCCTTTTAAATAAGAAATTGAATTTTTGTCTTGTGAGATGATTATCTAACCAAGAGAACTATGACCACAAAGATCTCTTACAAAAAGCTTAAATAAACCAGTAAAATGGTCACCTTGAGTGAAAAAAACGTGACTGACATTATGAGGGTGTTATAATCATAAACTGGGTACATTTCAAGGCATACAGATAAAGCATTACGTAATTGAGGACATGGTTTAGCAGGCATGGTGGTGTTGGGTTGTTGGTTGGACTTGATGAACTTAGAGGTCTTTTCCAACCTTAATGATTCTACGATAAATGTGTATAGTTGTATTTCCCACCTTGATCTGCTTTGAAACTGCCCCAAAGAAACTTCTCATTGTCTACTTCAAGCTGATGCTCAGGCAGTTCATTGTATGTCTTGTCAATTTGTAAGTGGTACTGTCAGGGCAATCACCCCAAGTCAGAAGGTGCATTCATAAATCAGAGTAAAAAGAAGCAATTTCAGGCAGCATTTGGTCTCTCAGACAATGGAGTGACACAGTGCAGAACTGTATCACAGAATTTTTCTCTACCCTGGCAAGGAGTCTCAGAGCATTTACAGCGTGAAATAGGACTGAATACAAGTAGAAAACCTGATGCTACGTTTACATAAGAAAGCTGACTATGGTTTAAATAAATAATCCAACAGCAACATTATAAAACACCAGGTTTGGTAATATTAGACTGCATTAAAATATGACATATATATCTACACATAGGCACATATGTACTTATACTACGCACAATTAAGTTGATTCATCTACACAAGAGACTACTGTGTGCAGTTATCCCATCAGCATGAAGGCTACCCTAGGTGACACCTTCTAGGCTAAGTCAACTAAAGCAGTTAAAAAGCTTTCCTGTTTTGTGATAGTTTTACTCTATTCTATTGCACAACATTTTAGCCATTGACAAAATCATCAATATTTACAGAACTGTTGTAAAAGGTGTAGCCTTTACTGAGCCACAGGTGAGACTACAGTATCCAATAATTCTAAATTCTTTCCGTAGATGTTCTGGAAGCAACTGCCAAACACCAAGGGCTATTTGTGAGAACCGCACACTTGACTGTTTTGTAAATCTCTGCTTCACGAGTACAGCTTGCAAAACCTACAGATTTCAAACTCAACATGAAACTTCCCAGAGCTTCAAAAATCTCTCAGATTTGTCTGATTTTATCTTCCATGTCTAACAGTTATGCAGTGTAACAACAGATGACAGGTCCTTCCTTCCCCTCCAAGAAAACAGAAAAAAAAAAATTCTTAAAAATATGTGACAAAAATTCAAAGGCTATAAAAGAAATCATTTTATGGACTCTGAAAACAAGTTGGGATATAGTTATACATTTGAGCTCGAATACCATCATAAATCATTATTCATTAGTTCATAATTTAAAATGGTTATTTTAATAAACTGCGCTCCGTTTCCTTTTAATGCCTTGTTCAAATTTGTCAGAAGTTTAATCTTTTGCTATTACATGGACATGTCTTCACTAAATCCAATTAGCTTGCAGAGTGTGTCCACAGATTCTACACACTGTGAACTGTACATGTAAACGGAGCACACGCTGGCCGCTGAGCACTGACCATGCTGCCACAAATCTCAATTCACATCACAATTTCATGCTGATCATGCCATAGAATACATTACTTTATTACAGAATATCAATTGTCTAACAACTTTTTCTCAGGACAGGGTTAGCAAAACCAGCAGAGCAGGTGTTCCCAAGGCACAGGTAGCAGACCACATAGGAGCTGTAGAATTATTGCTGCTGTATGTGTTTTTACCCTAGCACAGGTAACTGTGGCTTTGATGTTTGTTTTTACCTATTTAACAAATGAAAAAATGACCTCAGTGCTAGAGTTCAGTTTTCCAAAGAGAAAGCCTAAGACAAGCAATGGGTCACTAATGAAAGCAAAGCAAAGCAAAATATAAAGATTCATTAGGTCCCCATTAAATTACATCCAAAAGGGCCTACAAATTTGGAAAGATCAGTGGATTCATAAAGAGGATTGCTATAGCCTTCAGTGATGCATCCCATTCAATTTAAGTGAAATTACCTTCACCACTTTTGCAACAACTGATTACGTCCCATACCTCACAAAACAAACATCACCTCTTCTAGTAACACAGACTCCTACCAGCTCCCTCATATCGACTGGTGTCACATCTACCAGAAAGCTCCCTGAACGCATTAGCATCTTTAGACAAATCTTTCCCATGAGAGGCCTAGCTTTGATTAAAACCTTGGGTGCACGGATGACAAGTTTGCTGTAAGACAGGCAAAGACAATCCCCAAAATATGTTTGCCAGCCTTATACGCTACACTGCCTTTCCAACACCCTCTTGTTCATGTGAGCTGTTAAAACGGCCATAGCCGGCAGTAATTGCAGTTGGCATTGTTTGGAGCCTTGCCTCACTGCCAGAGACAAATCTTTCATTCATGAAGAAGTGCTTGTTAGGCCAGCACTGGACTCCAAACCCACTTAATTAAATTGAAAAAAAAAAAAAAAAAAAAAAGGAAAAAAAAAAAAAAA
>Ga0065711_1038389_pt1 | contig 18818 bp, 13 predicted proteins | sample Hoacrofraction12_FD_59098 | JGI IMG/M metagenome (GOLD analysis project Ga0065711, IMG submission 59098) | Hoatzin crop microbial communities from Cojedes, Venezuela - Epithelial fraction 12 v2 (version 2) | ecosystem: Host-associated > Birds > Digestive system > Esophagus > Crop | place... | reverse complement strand
CCCCCCCGCCCCGCCATGCGTATTGATGCTGTCTTAGGCTTATGCTCCTATGAAAGTGAGATGTAATGCAGAGAGTACTGCATTTAGTGATTAACTGCCTTACACCTAAATTAACTACCAGAATGGTCAAGAAATCAATTCTCTCTTTCTCAGCCTGCTTCTCTGCCCAGCAGCTGCTTCACCGAGATCACAGGTAACCAGAAAGGCAGGGGGGGCCGAGTTAAGCTGTCGGGCACCTTGGAATAATGGGCTACTCCGAGTATTAGGTGTTTCAAGACTCGTGTATTTATTGGTAGTGCTGCAGAACACAGCTGAGTGCTGCGTGTGAGTAGAGCCGTTCACATGCCCTGCTCCCTTGGACTTCTACCATGCAAAATTTTTTTTCCACATTTCCAGTGTAGCCATCTATACTTGTGTTACTCCTACATTCCTGTTTAAAAGCCTGCTATGCTGTCTCAAGCCTTTTTCTACTGGACTAGAAAATCGACAGTGTGATGCATCAGCACAGGGCTGCGTGTGTGTTTGCCTGTGTGTGTGCAGCCTATGTGCAGCTCTGCGAGGAGCGAAGCAGGTCCACAGTACTGCGGCGCACTTCTCTCCCAGGACTCTGAAAAAAATCCAGTGGCCGGTTGCCCTGTCGCAATTTAAGTGCTGCTGCACTGTCTCTCTACCCCGTGAGAGGTCGGCGGCCCTGAGCAGAGCTAGTGAGGTGATGTATGTGCCTGTGTCAGCTACTTCTGTTCGCAGTGCAGTGTTTTTAGCACTATCCTAATTTACATGGGCAATTTAACCTACTAGACAGTGAACGGGCATCCATGCCTTCCTATCAGCATAGCAAGAAAGTCACAATGCGCAAAGGAGGGGTGAGCTGAGCAGTCGTGAGCAGGAATATCTTATGCAGAAGCATGATGTCACGGGTGTATTTATGCATGGCAGCCCAAGAATGGGAGGTTACCGGGCAGCTGCAGCGGCAGGCCTGAGTGCATGCTGCAGCACACACGACATCCAGTGCCAAAAGCCACGCTGCTGTAGGGAGGATACCAAAGCGACGCAGAAGCTTGCAAGACTTCCACGCGCTGCCACGCAGACACGGCGCATCCTCAGGCTGTCTGCACAGTCCTGCTTCCCAGCTCACACTTTTCTGACAAAACAGCACTCTCTTGCCATTCAGAAGAATCACATTTTGGCAGATGTGTATGATGTGGTCCATACATGTGTCAGAATCTCTACAGTATTATGCTGCTGTCATTTAGCCTTATCTTTGAAATGGCAGAACTTCACGTTGTACAGCTGCTACTTGCCATCTATCGCATCAGCTCCCTGCGCAGTTAGATGGAACAGGTGACCACATAGCCTGGCTTTATTTTCAAATAAATGCTTATTTATGCAAATATATTCTTTGAATATGCTTATGAGGAACGAGGAGAAGAAAAATATCCTCTGCTTTAGGGAAAAGTCACTGCAGAGTTCCTCGCTCAAATACCCTTCGCCTGACTTGGCGCAGAGGCCAGAGACCAGTAGATGGCAATCTCCTCCTGCCGCAGGAGCAGCAGCGTTCCAGTGCAGGGGCCCTGGTGTGCATCTTCCCTTTGCTTATTACAGTTTACTTGAAGGGCAAAAAGACCTGGAAATCGTAGGCAGCCTTTGTTAGGCTCAGAATGTCAGATTATGGCAAAGCAAAACTGAAGTTCTACTTTATGCAAATCCGAGCTGCTGGTATCTGTGAAAAGAAAAGCCAACCAACCTAATGGAATTAATTTGTATTAATCTTTTTCATTTTTAAATACAGGACACGGGGTTATTTTACAGCATGGCTGTGCTTTTCCTCCTGTGTGCTGCTAATCTTTTAATGCACTCTTTAGAAAAAAGAAAATGGCTGTTTTCCCCATACCCCACATTTCTCTTTTTTTCCCAGTGTTTAGAACGAGAAGAAATAACATCATCTTCAGCTGACTTAAAAAGGAGTCAAGGCACAAAAGAAAAGCATTTTCCTGCTACAGTGACAAATCTGCCACGCTAGAGTAATGTGCCTGAGCAGCAGTGTAAGAGTCTAGTTTAGCATTTGAATTGGAAAATGAATGGTATTAAGGCTATCGCTGTGTAATTTTTATACATGTTTTTTTATTGCAGAAGAGAAGATTAATGCTGCTAATTTCACTTATGTGAAAACTCTGAGCTGACAAAGGACCTGGATTTTTTTTAAAGCAAATATTACTAGCAGAGAAAGGAATATTCCTATATTGGAAATCATTGTGGCAGTAATCTCACCATATTGCTTTAAATGAGTCTGCATCGTTTCATGCAGTATCATACCGCAGGCATTTGATCACCATAACATAATGATGTGATGATGAAAGAGAAAGCTAAATTAATATCCTGGATATACTGACACTAGTAACAATATATGCAAGTTTCTATGGAAATGTCAGATTTTCTGTACTATCCTTAAAAGTAATTCTTGATATGTTGTCCATCTGGTATGCTGTAACAGTAGACTGCAATCCTGATGCACTCTTTGTGTTGCATATTAGTACTTAGCTGAGTAGCATAGGCATGCCTTTATGAATAGCATTTATTAGGGGGAGAAATTAGATGTAACCTGCATCAGTGCCATGTCCTGTAGGATAAAAGATGAAAGGGGAACTGTTACACTAGCTATGAAAACCCTGAATCCAGTGCTCCCAGTGTGGAGCAGGAAACCTGGAGATTCATGTGAACATGTGTGTCAAGGCAGCTGAGGAAGGGGGAGTTGGCTTATGGTGAGTATTAGGGGCAAAGCCAATTCTTGCACTTTGTTTTACTCTGTTGAAAGGATTTTCATGTGATTACATAGATATGGTATGATCTTTAAAATGTAGCACAGAAAGGCTTTATGGGAAACATTAGCTGTAACCAGACACTACACCATGTATACCCTACTCCAGCTTACAGGTACTGCTCCATTTCACAGGCAGTCAGCTTTTCTTTATATAAGAAACTAAAGGGGGAAGAATACAAGCAATGCTCTTAGCAATGCTGTGTTTTCAGCAAAAGGTAAGTGATGGACATGCCGTCACAGAAGAAAAAAACTATCTTGTATTAGCAGGGGTGAAGGTGGTGTATTATTTGGTGGGTAGAAGGAACTGATTTATGAGGAAAAATTACAAAAACTTAGATTTTCTAAATCATAACTGATACAAGTGATTGAGTACACGCAAATATATTTCTGAAAATGGAGGCTTGTAAGCACAACAGAAATTGCAGGAATTACTTTTCATGATAGAAAGGATTATCTTTTGCAATTACATTAAATAAAGAAAACAAGAGATGAAAATCTCCTTTTTTGCAAGAACCTTTATGTTGTAAAACAACTTCCAAAGGAAATAATACACTTCCACTGCTTGAAACAGCTAAATATTCATCAAATATTATAAAATGGGAATGTACAAAGATTTTCCATCTCCAGCATGTGTAGTTAAAGGACATAAAAAGTGCAAGTGCTACATGCAATTTCTGCTCATTCAGAGTGGGCTGAATGTGTGTTTACACTGTATTGGTAGAGAGAAGTATTTGCAGTGCCTACAGTTGAAGCCAGTTAAGGTGCCGGCATTTGGCACCTCAGTTCCACGTGTCCTCCGTGGAGGATGGGATGCATCTAGTGGGTGATTAAAGGTACCCAAATAAGGCTAGGCTAAATTTAAATGTTCTGAATAATTTTGTAGGAGCACCTGTGGTTTTTTTTTTTCCGCTGGCTATATGGGGAACCTGCACTCCTATGAGGCCGAAGTTAGAGACTTATAGGTAACATCTCAGTATGTATCTGAATGTATGTGTGTGTTTTTGAAGCATTTGACCTCTTCTTCAGAGACAGTCACATACTTTTATTTTATTCAAAATCATAAACAAGGCTACAATTGAAAATCCTCCTTTTCCTCAGCCCTTGGGGTGATTCTACATCACGTTATGTTCATGCAAATAACTACAGAAGGTGCAAAGATAAAAAAATAAAATTGATTTATTTTCTTCTACAATAGGGAATTTTTTTAAAACAGTGATTTGTGTTCTTTTTCTCTCATTCAGTAAGCAAGGACTGAGAATTCAGGGCTCCTATACTGGTTTCAGGGCTGACACTGGGCTTAACTACTGCAAGGTTTTAATCATCAGCCTTCGTTGTTCCAAAATTTTTGAAATACTACCTAAAATGAAGCTCCTCTCTTCTGACAAAGAACTAGGGATGGCACCGCATGTCTTTCTGGTATGCTAATCACTTTTGGATTTCAGCATACAGAGATAAAAATTTGCCCAGCAGGATAAAACCAGTCCATGGATTGTTTCATTCCATCAGCCCTGCCACACATGCTGTGACATAAATGTTACCAGAGTACTTTTGGAGGGATTTTCTTTGCTAGAACATTAGGTCCAGAATAAAGCATTTCCAGCTCTATTATCATTGACATTTGCAGAAGAATTCTCAGAACTGCCATTCCTCTTGGTTGTGTATTAAAAATACATTTTATGGGATTGCCATTCAGTTAGAGATATTCTGGTGCAGCAAAATAAGCTAAGCTGGTTAGGTGGCATTGTTTTGCTGCATATTTTTTTAAAACTTAAATATCTGCTAAAAAACAGAATGAAAGGATCTTAATAAAGTATAGCAGGTAAAATAGCTACCATGAAAATTCAGTAGCATTGGAATGGTGTGTCTGAATTTTAATGCTTCTCTGTATTTTGCATTTGTGCAGTAGAAAATTGTTTTGATTTTTTATTTATGTTTTCTTGGTTTTGCTTGAATTAATTTCCAGACCCTTAGCAGCAGAGATCTAGTATAACCCATGGAACTGCTCCCAGTGAGAACCAAACTCTTATAATCCAGGACATTATGCTCAAAATCTTGTTTTGTGGGAAAAGAGGAAGTGCACCTGAGGTATACATACACATGCATATACATGAAGCCAAAAATTTATTGTTAGATAACTGATATTTAAGAATGTAATAATGATTAGTCCAGATCTAGTTATTACAGCAAAAGCAGGAACAATAAGACAATTAAAATTATTACATGTGCACTAAGTTTCTACCCCTGTTCCTGATGTTATACTCACCTTTCTTCTGCTCCTCTGGTCCTAATGTCAGTGTTTTTATTCTGATGAGGGGGAGTGGGGAGTGTTACAATGAGTTGTTAGCACCTGAGTCCTTCACTGAGAGGTGTCGTATGCTCATGTTGATGATTTCTTCTTCCTTGCTGTAGGTTCCAATTGTGTTTTATATGGTAGCTAACACACTTGTACATCTTGGTCTTTCTTTGTAGGCCTGCAGCTCCATGTTAATCACAATTTACTGTATCTGGTACTTTTTACGTGCTTCAGATAGTATTTCTTTGTACTCTGTGTTACCACTAAGCTCGGTTTTGACCATCTCCAGGTCAGTATTTCTTTAATGGACTGCTTAGGAGTTTTTTACAGCTGTGGGCCTCCAGAGGCAGTCTGTGCCCCGGCTTTTATCACCGCATGCTGGTACTCTTCCACACGACATCACCTGTCTTCACCTATTAAGACCCCTATTTACATGTCAGGCTTGTATTTGCTATGCTATGTTGTTATGCTAGGTTTGTAAAACTATGGTGACATCATACAAACATAAACAAAAGTGAAACAAATTTGCCATAGACACCTAGACAATTAAAAATATTGCTTGCTAAGCCAAGTAAAACAAAGCTGCAGGAAGGTCAGGAAAACTCAGACAGAGCAGGCCCAGCAAGCTTCAGTGCTGAAGCTGTGCAAATTTAGTACGAAACTTATGGCTTTCTACTAGCAATGATAGTAGTGTATTGCAGAGCTACATGTTTGTAGAACAGGTGGCACTGAGCAGATTCCCTGCACTGTTATTCCCTAATGTTAAGGCTGTAATATTTTGTGTTTGATTGGTTTAAGCCAGCTTTCTGACAAAAGACTGCACAGCTGATGATCTGATACACTCAGAACCTAAATAATACAGGAAATAATGTTGTGGCAGAATGACAACGACATGTCTCCACACAGTGTGTTGACACTCTGCGGGACAACTGGGTGTGTTTTCCTGTTCAGTGCTGGGGAAGAGACCTCCACAGCAGGTGTGGTAGAAGTCATCTACCAGTGTGTTGACACTCTGCGGGACAACTGGGTGTGTTTTCCTGTTCAGTGCTGGGGAAGAGACCTCCACAGCAGGTGTGGTAGAAGTCATCTACAGCCACTCATTCATGAGGGAAAATTCTAAAATCAAAGCTGGAATCTTCCACTTGGGGAAATAAAGATCAACTACAGTGACCAGTAATTCTCTACAGTTTAAATTACGCTGGAAAGTCACAGGTAATGGGACAAAAGAGGTGCTTATTGTTTTGATTTGGCAGCATTTTCTTTTTTAATCTGCATCTCGTAAAGTTTGATCCTCATGATCATCTTGCTTACTCTCAGCTCAGGACCTGTGGGGAAGGATAACAAGGTCATATGTTACCTTTGCACTTTGGGAGAAGAAAGCTGCAGTGGAAAGCAAGAAAGGGAGAGAAAGGGCTCTGTAAGCCGAGACCTTGTTTATGCTGGAGCAAAGAGACCTTTATTCTGATTCTTGCTCCTAGCACAGCTGTTTTATGTTACATGGGAAATGTATCTTGAGACCTCAATTCTTATTTTTCCACCACTGATCAGTATGCGGAAACATGCATTCTGTCTGTCTTCCTCTTATTTCTTTCCATCATCACGATACATGCAATTTTTATCTGTTTTATGGTACAGCTTCGGCCAAGAGAGATAGGCGATCGTCAGTGTTTTGGCAAAGGTGAACTCTATAACCTGGAGACTGAATCTTTCCATGGAAAATGACAAATGTGGTTGTAAAATTTTTTTCCCCAGGGCTCAAGGGACCAATTGAGCTATTTTCCCTCTTTTTAAACAAGCTCTCTACAACAATCTTTGCAACAGTATTATTCTGTAAAAGTTGATATCATTCCCAGCTGTGTTTTAAACAAAATTCCAAATAAACTGATAACTGCATTTTGTCTAGAGTTAGTATTTGTTAGGAAAGGTCTTGGAACATGTAGAAGATGAGACCTTTTAGAGAACTTAGCTGAAAGAAAACTAGTTACTCATCTTTAAATGAACTTATGCGTGCTGGTCAAACTATAGCAATTTTGTTCCCAGCTAGAAGTGTAGTTCTTGACGTCTAAAGAAATTGAAACTCAAAATAACATGAAGTTTTGCAGTAATTGAGCAGTTTTCTAAAGACTGAATTCTCAAAGAAGACTGAGTTTACATAATAAAGTATTATATCTCACTATGCAAAACACCTAGTAACCTTAAAAAACATTTTCTGTATCACAGATTGATAACAGAGACAGACTTTTACAAGCAGCCAGGCAAAATCAAAATATATAAGTAGATGCCTCCTAGCAATTTTTATTCCCTGGTATGGGTAGAGTTACATGAAGAGAGGGAAAAGAATTAGAGTAAAACAATCTGTTCTAGCAGAGAAAGTACCGGCTGCAGTGTGTTCTGCTGCATTGCAGGTTACCCAAAGGGAAGCACACACAATTTATGCGGGCAAAAATTCATCCACTAAGCCCTTTTTTTGCGGGGAAAGGGTAGTGGCAGTTGCTGTGGGCAGTACAGGGAAGGACAAATGCAGACTGAACATCGAGCTAAGAAGAAACCGCAAAGGGTAGAGAATGTTTTTTATGACACTTGAAAACAAGACTTTAAAAAGCATCTTGGTAGACATAAGATTAGCCTGCTGAAAATGAGAAGGTATGGAGCTGTCTGCAATTATTTCCTCTGCTCCAATATGAAGTATTCAGCTGAAGCTAAAAAGATTACTGTCTTGTACTTCAGATGAGACTGTAAGACCGAGACAACAAAATGACAAAGGTGTTCAACACTTAAATACAGAGCAGATGCATTTTACACTACACCAGCACTTCTCAGGATGAAGGGAGCGTATTTGTGAGTTACATTGCACAACTGCATTGAGTGTTGGAGTTCTTTTCCATCTGTCTCAAACTTAACTCCTTTCTTTGCTTTCAGCAAGCTGCTAAGTGGGAAGGTCAGTTAGACTGTGTTTCTGTGGGTATTGTGAAGCGTGATATGTACATAAAAGCAACATTTTGTTTCCTTGCTTAACTCTCACTGTTACATCCACGAGCTGAAAATAATACTTCAAGGACAGCTATTATTTATATAATCCCACTATATTGCTCTTTATAGAGTCATAGAATCATAGAATCATAGAAGCATAGAAGGCTTTGGGTTGGAAGGAACCTGTAGAGGTCATTTAGCCCAATCGCCCTGCAGTGAGCAGGGACATCTTCAACTAGACCAGGTTGCTCAGAGCTCCATCCAACCTGGCCTGGGATGTTTCCAGGGATGGGGCCTCCACTACCACTCTGGGCAACCTGTTCTAGTGTTTCACCACCCTCACAGTAAAAAATTTCTTCCTCATATCTAGTCTAAATCTACCCTCTCTCAGTTTAAAGCCATTTCTCCTTGTCCTAGTGCAACAGGCCCTGCTGAAAACACTTTCCCCATCTTTCCTATAGGCCCCCTTCAGGTACTGAAAAGCTGCTGTAAGGTCTCCCTGCAACCTTCTCTTCTCCAGGCTGAACAGCCCCAACTCTGTCAGCCCTTCCTCATAGCAGAGGTGCTCCAGCCCTTGGATCATCTTTGTGGCCCTCCTTTGGACCCGCTCCAACAGGTCAATGTCGTCTTGTGCTGGGGGCTCCAGAGCTGGACACAGGACTCCAGGTAAGGTCTTACCAGAGCAGAGTAGAGTGGTAGAATCACCTCCCTCGACCTGCTGGCCACGCTTCTCTTGATGCAGCCCGGGATACAGGGCTTTTGGACTGCGAGCGCATATTGGTGGCTCACATCTAGTTTTTCATCCACCTGTACCCCCAAGTCCTTTTTGGTAGGGCTGCTCTCTATCCATTCATCCCCAGCCTGTATTGATAGTGGGGGTTGCCCCAGCCCAAATGTAGGACATTGCACTTGGCCTTGTTGAATGTCATGAGGTTCACAGAGGCCCACTCTTCGAGCTTTTCCAGGCCCCTCTGGATGGCATCCCATCCTTCTGGTGTGTCAACTGCACCATTCATCTTGGTGTCATCTGCAAACTTGCTGACGGTGCACTCAACCTCGCTGTTGATGAAAATGTTAAACAGCCCCTGAGGGACACCACTAGTCACAGGTCTCCATTTGGACTTCGAGCCATTGACCACTACCCTCTGGCTATGACCTTCCAACCAATTCCTTAGCCACCGAACAGTCCACCCATCAAATCCACATCTCTCCAATTTAGAGAGGAGGATGTTGTGAGGGACTATGTCGAAGGCCTGATAGAAGTCCAGATAGATCACATCCATAGCTCTTTCCTTGTTCATTGATGCAGTCACTCCATCATAGAAAGCCACTAGGTTGGTCAGGCAGGACTCGCCCTTGGTGAAGCCATGCTGGCTGTCTCAAATCACCTCCCTGTCCTCCATGTGCCTTAGCATAGCTTCTAGGAGGATCTGTTCCATGATGTTCCCAGGCACAGAGGTGAGGCTGACAGGTCGGTAGTTCCCCGGGTCCTCCTTTCTACCCTTTTTAAAAGTGTGTGTATTGTTTCCCTTTTTCCAGTCACCAGGGCCTTTGTCTGACTGCCATGACTTTTCAAATACTATGGAGAGTGGCTTGGCAATGACATCAGCCAATTCTGTCAGGACTCTGGGATGCATCTCATCAGGTCTCATAGACTTCTCTATGTTCAGGTTCCTCAGGTGGTCACAAACCTGATCTTCCCTTTCAGTGGGAGGGGCTTTGCCCCTGTGGTCCCCATCTTGCCGTCCATCAGCTAGGGAGGGGAGGGGAGAAAGGTTGCCAGTGAAGACTGAGGCAAAAACTTTGTGAGTACCTCAGCCTTCTCCTCGTTTGTTGCTACCAGTTTGCCAGTTGTGTTCATTGAGGGGGGGGAAGGGTATGCTTTCCTTAACCTTCCTTTTCTGGTTGACATACCTGTAGAAGCCCTTCTTGTTATGCTCAACATCCCTTGCCAAGTTCAGCTCCAGCTGTGCCTTGGCCCTCCTGACCTCGTCTCTACACAACCGGGCAGATTCCCTATACTCTTCCTAGGATACTTGTCCCTGCTTCCACTGCCTGTGCAGTTCCTTCTTGTCCTTTAGCTTGACCAGCAGGTCTTGGCTCGGCCATGCTGGTCTCTTCCCTTCCTTGTCTGTCTTCTTACACCTGGGGACTGAGAGCTCCTGTGCTCTCTGGTAAGCCTTGTTGAATGTCATGAGGTCTGCTAGCAAAAGATCTTCTAGATTTCCTCAAATCAAAATTGTTATACGTGCATGCGTGCACCCATCCATTTGATTTTCACTTTATTTTACCTGAAAACCATCCAGAGAGGCTCAGTTTTTTATATAGTGAAAAAAGCAAATTCTGAGTGGTGGATTCACAAGGGTATTTATAGACAATAAGATGCAGATTTTCAATAGTATCCAGTTATCTATTTTTTTGCACATTGCAGCAAGAACATATTTGCATTTTTGGCAGATAAGTACTTTTGTACATCTGGCTCCTGATTTGTATCTCAAACATGTATTGTCACTTTCTACATGTACAGTATTTCTGAATTTTTTCCTGCTTATATTTTGACTCGCACCATTGTTTTCCCTTTGGGTTATATGTGCAGAGGCAAAGAAATAAGAATCATTGAAATGTCTTTGGAAGAACAGCATGTCAGTGAATCATAGATATTAGAAGCCGAGAAAAAGGTCCTTTGGGTCACCCAGTCTGACCTTTGCATTCTGGAGTATTACTCATACAACATACTAGCTAACCTCTTAATCTAACCTTCTTTTGACAGTTTGTAATTCTAAGTTGCTGAAGGTGGGACATGCAACTACTTTCAACCTGAATTTTAGTAGGAAGAAATAGGTATGGAAAAGAGTGCAGAAGTTTGCAGCTTCAGCTTAGAAGTTCTCACTGTGCTGTTTTAGACATTTGTTTTTGATTAGCAATACAGAAGTGGTAATGTTCTTTAAAAACATGAGGGTACTACTCTGGATGCTGTGTGCCCAGATGTGTTTTTTGTTGGCGGAGAAAACTTACGGAGTCTCTGTACTGGTTAAGACTCCTGAAAAATGGTGTACTATAGCATAGATATGAAAAGGTGCCTATAGCATAAGAAATCTCTCTTGGGTGTAAATGGGAGCTGATGTAATTATTTTTAGTTCTTAGGACATCATCAGATTCTCTGTTACTGCCAGTGTTGAATGACAGTGGTACTTGTATTTGGATTTTTCTATTTTCTTCATGAAGAAAGGGGAAGGAAGGAGGTAAGGAGAAACATGGATATCCAGACATCTACTGTTAATATATTTTTTTTTTACTATCTTTTTACCACCTAAGGAACCTGAAGTTGCACAAGTCCATGGGACTTGACAAGATACATCTGCAGGTCCTGAGGGAACTGGTGTATGAAGTTGCTAAGCCACTATCTATCATATCTGAGAAGTCATGGCAGTCCAGTGATGTTCCCACTGATTGGAAAAGGGAAAACATAAACCTCATTTTTAAAAAGGGAAAAAAAGGAAGACTCAGGGAACTACAGTCAGTCTCGACTCTGTGCCTGGCAAGATCGTGGAGCAGAGACTCATGGAGACTGTGCTAAGGCACACAGAAAAGAAGGAGGTGATTAATGACAGCCAACATGGCTTCACTAGGGGCAAATCACGCCTGACAAATTTGGTGGCCTTCTACAATGGAATTACTGTGTTGGTAGATAAGGGAAGAGTAACTGCTGTCTTCTGCCTGGAATTGTGCAAAACATTTGACACTGTCATGCACAACATCTTTGCCTCTAGGTTGGAGAAACATGGGTTTGACAGGTGGACCACTCGGAGGATAAGGAATTGGCTGGATGGTCACACTCAAAGAGTTGCAGTCAACATCGTGATGTCTAAGTGGAGACCTGTGACAAGTGGCATTCCTCAGGGTTGGGACCGGTGCTGTTTAACATCTTTGTCAGCAGCAGGGACAGTGGGATTGAGTGCACCTTCAGCAAGTTTGCCAATGACACCAAACTGGGTGGTGTGATCAACACGCTGGAGGGAAGGGATGCCATCCAGGGCGACCTTGACAGGCTTGAGCCTTGGGCTGTGCAAACCTCATGAAGTTCAGCAAGGCCAAGTGCAAGATCCTGCACGTGGGTCACAGCAACCTCGAGCACAAATAGAGGCTGGACAGAGAATGGATTGAGAGCAACCATAAGGAGAAGGACTTGGGGGTGTTGGTTGGCAAGAAGCTCATCATGACCCGACAATGTGTGCTCACAGACCAGAAAGCCCTGGCCTGCATTGTAAGAAGCGTGGACTATTAAAGCTAATCTTCTTATTAGATAGAAGAAAGAAATTCTTTGCTATGAGGGTGATGATGCAGTGGAGCAGGTTGTCCAGAGAAGCTGTGGATGCCCCTTTCCTGGAAGTGTTCAAGGCCAGGTTGGATGGGGCTTTGAGCAACCTGGTCTAGTGGAAGGTGTCCCTTTCCACAGGAGGGGGGTTTGGAACTTGATGATCTAGAAGGTCCTTTCCAACCCAAACCATTCTATAATTCTGTGAACTCAGTTAATTTTTTTTTTCCTTAGGTATAACTGTCTCTTTGAATTGCCATCCTTTGGTAGTGTGATATACAGGCTTAAGGCCAGAAAGGCATTATGATAATCTTTTAGTGTGACCTCATGAGTAAAACAGACCATAGAATTTCGTCCAGTGAATCCTTCAGTGGGGAGAATTAGGCTTTCTAGCTATATAAATGAATTAATTTCCTTCTTTCTTTTAGAAAACCTTGAAAATACTTATAGATTGTGATCTTACCCTTCTCTACTTGAAGGCCTTTACTTATCAACACTATATAAAATTATGCTGTCTTGTTGGGTGTTTCATATTGTTTTATTTTCCTGTCTTTATATTATCTGTAAGAGGTCTTCAGGAAGCGCTAGATTCATCAAACTAACGAGACTGTTTTTTCCTTACTTCAGGAAATGTATTTATTTTCTCCTGGTTAAAATGTAAAAATAAATAATAATATGATATAAAAGCTGATTTTTGTAATTTACAAAAAGACAAATGACAGAATTCAAATGGGTGAAGAGTTTGTATGATTTCTCAGATATAATGTATCAATAATGCGAAATTTTAAATAATAATAAATTATTCTTAGCCGAGAAATCTCAAATGGGTAATGAAAAGCTACATACATGAATTACATGACCTTCTCTTTTAGAAAAAAAGAATAATCCAACAACAGTTAAGAAAAAGCAGAGAATTACAGTTTTAATAAATCTCTTGTTTAATCAAGACCTTACATAAGTTTCACTTTTAATTCAACATACAGGCTTGCATATTAGGATTTATTTTCATGTTGAGTCATGTGGAGTTCCTTTCCAAATACATCTTCCAAATTTATAATAAATATTATTCTTTACTCATATTCTTAACTGTATAGGTACTATCCTATAAAACTCAGTTTTGTTTATTCTGCATTCTCTCCACTCATTCAATTCATCAAGTCTTCAAGTGAGAGCAGAAACTCTCTGGGACATGAACCACGTCTTTATAGCCATAGATGGGCTATAAAGTATCTAGCACACTCTGTATATGGATTTAAATGAAGTTTCTTGAAATGAGAATGTTATGGCTTGTACAGCTTTTGCCAAGCCCTATTCACTTCCAGAGAGCTAAAGTTCTTTAAAAGGCATATACACAGACACAGACAAAACCCCATGTCTCTAAGGCTTGCTCCTAATGACTAGTCTTAATTCATAAATTCAGGCATCAGAATCTTTGTCAGTTTAGGAGTTTGGATTATCTTTATAATAGTTACAATATGTGTAATAAATTATAATCGTTATAATCTAAATTAGAAATTACAATTGTCACAATAACTCATTATGGTTGTTTAGAATTGTCTCTGCAGGAGACTGTAGAAGCATGGCATTTCTGTAAGAAAATGTGTTTGTTTTTATTTTGAGTGCAGGCATATGCCCACAAGAGCCCATAATGAGTCCTTGGAGATAGTACTAACATGTGACTTAGTGAAGAAATAATTACAAACAGCTATTTTTTTACCCAAAATCTGAATACATAAATTTGTGAATCAATAGTTTCACAGGTTTAAATTTCAACTATCCAATGAACGGTTGTTATTTTCTGTCTGATGCAAGCACAAGAACATTGTATCAAAATGCCACCACGGAAGTGAGCTGAAATTAGCAACCTACCTTGATCCACACATTGGAAAGCTGCCTGAAATGTCGTTGAAATCGAAGATTCACAGTGCTGAAACACAGACAATTTTGTTGAAATATGTGATTTGAGTAGCTGCTCACGCACACATCATGTCTGGCACAAACCCATAAAAACAAGACAGTCAAGCTATCTTTACTTCATACTTACAAATTAGCTATTCTTCGTGTATCTCTTTTCAATAATATGCATTTTATTTCTAGCACAAGTGTCCCATCCTACAAACAACATACCTTCTTCTGTTTTTCTTATTTTTGTCTCTCTGCATACACCCTTTTCTATACTGCTGGTAATTGATAAAGATTGGGTTGGAGGAAGGGACCATACAGCAGCCAAGTCATGTTCAGCAGGTGATCAAATGTGCACTGAAAATCTGGAAAACTTGGGAGGTCAGAGTGAAGATTAACAGGTATGATCTATGGTTGTATTCATTTAATTCTGCTTTATTTTGAAAAGAAGAAAACTGGTCCTCACTGGAGTTAGATAGGTTAGATACAATACAGAATTAGATGTTGATGGTTCTTCAGGAAGGTGACATTGCTTGTGTTTGCAATACATGCCAGCAGCAGAAGAACCAGGAGTAAGATAGGTATGATATGCAGTTGGTGATTTCCTAACCAATTCACAGAGCAGAGAGTTCTGGAGGATGCAGGAAGTCTCGGAGCAGTGATTTGAGGTTCTGCCAGCAGATGGTTATCAAACATGAAGCAGAAGAGGAAAAAAAAGCTGACTCAGTCGATCTGATCGAGAGAAGGTAGCCGTGGTTTCTTCCTCCAGACTCATACTCTCTTATGCTCTGGCACACGCAGTGCATTTTGAAGATGGCAATTTGAGAACCCTGTAGAGTTTAACTTTGTAACAGTTGCCACTTTGAGCCTATGAAATATCATTGCAGACTCTGCTAAAGACCTAGACTAAGAATATTAGAAAAGATGAAAGGAGTGCTGGAGCTGGAAGAGGAACAAGATAGTGCAAGGAACCTGGGCTTGAAAAAATATCAGGGAATTCAAGCTGTAGGGATTAGCAAAGTGTGAAATAGTTTAGGATCAGGGAATTAGGGAAAGTGGGGAGAAGGTAGGTCGTTAAGTACTTGGTTGCTTTGCATGCAGAAGGCTGGAAAAGCTCTTGAAGTTTGTCTCTTGCTATTTCCAACATGCATCGCTTGCTTGGCAAATTATTTAGAACACTATAAAACGTTTGCAGAGTTCTGAAATTACAGTCAGAAACTCCTTTATTTTCTTACCTTTTTGCATTCATGTGCATTTCTAGTGAAAGTTCGCTAGAGCCAAAATACCTCTGTTTATGCCTTTCAGTGTCTGATGAGCGTTTACTACTTCTTTCACTCATTTTGTAAATGTCCTCAGGTTTGCTAACCTGACATTTTTATGTGTTGATAAATCACTTTGGAATGCATGCTTATTAGTACTTTTTTCTAGGACATTTGCGTCATATTTGGGATGTTACTTATAACCTGGAATAAACACCCAGTTTGTGTAAGCAAAGACAATTTTTATACCAACTGAGAGAATACAGGGCTAGAGATTCAGCTAACAGTTTGCTGAAAAGCCCATAGGATTAAAAAAAAAAAATAAATTAAATTGCCTTTTTGAATTTTACATTTTGGCTGACACCCAGGCTAGCAGCTTCAAAGAAACAAAGAGAGGTTTAATATATTGGAGATTTATATTGTGGTAGATACAATTGCATAATTTGCTAGACATTTTTGCATAATGGTGCTGTAATTCCTGTTGTTAAAATTTGCTGTTGAGTTTAGCCATCATTACAACTAAATTTTCCTGCAGACTACAACAGCAGGAAATACTGTAACAATGTATTAAACACAACAAATTAAATTAGCAAATAGTTTCCAAGATTCTGAGACAGTTAAGATCAAAAAGACACAGCACAAGGAGCCAGTTCAGGTTTCTGCTGATCTGAGGTTATTCCCTGCTGTGTTTGAGATCTAAGGTCTAAAGATGTGCGTAAGTAAACAGTGGCTAGCTAATCCTTTCAGTTTTGCTCACTCGTTGTCTAGTTCCCAGCTGGATAGAAGACAAATATCTAGGGATTCTGAATTGGAAAATAGTATTCTGGTGTTGAAAAGTCAAAGCTATTGTGATACTGACTGATCTTCAGTCTGAGGTTAAAAAAGTGCCTGCAGATGAGAGTGCTCATCTCCACTGTGAACCTCATTCATTTATTATCAAAAGTCATTTAAGGCACAAGTATCAAGAACAACTCTAATGTAAGTATGATAATCAGACTTTTCTAATCCAGTTCAAGAAATGGGCTACTGAACATCTTTGAAATCTGATCTTCAGCAACAGACACACAATCTCAGTAGCAATTTTGGCTGGAGAGTCTCACAAGATAAAATTGAATTTCCCTTGGTAGAGTGCGCCGCAGTAAAAAAAAATCTCATATTCATAATATTTACCATTAAATTAAACCTGAGCTTAACTTTTTATAGTTTAATTCCAGCATTATGAGTCCATTCTAAATAACCTGTCTGCTTTCCTCCTTCTTTCAAGTAGCTGAAGCTAGACAATAATCACCTGCTTCCTTTCACTGCTACTGAGGGATCCCACTGACACAAACACCTCCAGTGTGTAATTAGTCCAATTTTATTTCAGCATCATTTCAATTAATTCAATGGAATTACAAAATTTTAAGCCTTGAAGGGTGGAGTGGTGAATTAAACCTGTAATTGTGTTTGCATCAGAAGATAAATTCCCTTTAATGATTTTCACCTTCACCTAAAATTCTTGCAGAAAACCCTTTGCAGAGGTAGGTTACCTAGTTCTCTCAGTTTATCTGATGTATCTCAGGCTGCAGCAGGTTCTGTAACAAAGTGAGGTGTTGAAGAACTCACAATGGGAAAAAGAGTGTTGTGATTCCAGAGCTGCTGAGGTGCAGGCTTTGCACACCCCTGTAGACATTTCTTGGGAATTTAAGGCACAGTGGACATTTGACCATGGCAGGCAAGGCAAAAGGCTGTGGGTAAATTGGAGGCTTCTGTTGATTTTTGGAAAGCCTACAGGGAACTCATGGACTTTCTTCTAACCTTCACAACTATTTGGTGACACGAGACATGTCACGTACTCTGTGTCAGAGATGTCAGTGGGAGTTCAACATTTTTGATATTCAGCTAGAGTGATAAAATACAACAGGAAACTTGAGTTAATGCAACTGTGTGGATTGGTTCCAGCAGTTTCTGTCTCCATAAAAAATGGAATGATTTTTCTAAAACAGAAAGGAATCACTTAACCATTACTGAATGTATTTGGTACTTGTGATGGTAGGTGTGTGTGAGAGAAAGTGTATGTACAGAGAAAAAAATTTTTGTTTTTTATAAACTAGATGTAAGCCCAATTTTAGCTGCATTTCTTCTTTTATATCTTGTGTATGAAAACGTACCCTCTAATCTTTGGCATGATTTTGGCAAGAAGAATGAACAAGTTTAGTTTATATTGGAAAATTCCTGAATACAGATGGACAACGTAGAGTGAAGCATTCAGATCAGTTTCTGAAACCAGAAAGATTTTTCTTCCTTTCTTTTATATCTCGACAAATTATGCTATCACTGTGAAGGAAGAGTTTGAGATTTATTAGGTTTTCAGCAAATTAAAGATATGAATTAGATAGGAGCGATATATCTCACTGTCAAATAATGGTCTGCAATAGTGAATGTGCACCGGATTTTCATGGCTCTATTTTTAAAGTGATGTCTTAAAACAGTAATTGGAAATACTTTTCATGGAAGATAAAATCCTTGTCTGAAATCTGATTTCTTTGTTTGCTTTGCAATGTAATATTGGGACCTTGGGAATTTATGACCTTTAAAAAATGTTATAGCACATTAAAGATATGTTTCCACCTAGTCAAAGAAATCAGAGATGTCAGTATAATATTTAGTGTATCGTATGTTAATTTATATAATTTTGTATGTATATATAAAATCAACATAATGCTCTGTACTAAAAAAGTAAAATTAAATACATGCTACATTTTCTTTTATGTCATATACCTCAAGTACTTTCTTGAGTAATCTTTGTAGGAGTTCATTCATGTCATATGACATATTGACTGACATCCAGGACAAATCTAAAATACGTGAATGATCCTGTAACTCTCTCTGGTCGTAATTACTGACATATGTTTTTCTGTCTCTCTAAGTGGAAAGGGTTGTAAGGGAAATGAGACTGGGACTTCAGGAGACAATCTTTCTGTTAGATCTCCTTTTCACTTGTAGTAGAGCATGCTTTGTATACAGCTTCTCAGACCTAGAAAAAAAGGATCGAGAGCAGCCCTGCTGAGAGGGACTAGGGGGTACTGATAGACGAAAGGCTGGACATGAGCCGGCAATGTGCATGGGCAAACCAGAGGGCCAACTGTATTCTGGGCTGCATCAAGAGAAGCGTGGCCAGCAGGTCGAGAGAGGTGATTCTGCCCCTCTACTCTGCTCTGGTGAGACCTCACCTGGAGTACTGCGTTCAGCTCTGGAGCCCTCAGCACAAGAAGGACATGG
>Ga0065711_1038388_pt1 | contig 18818 bp, 10 predicted proteins | sample Hoacrofraction12_FD_59098 | JGI IMG/M metagenome (GOLD analysis project Ga0065711, IMG submission 59098) | Hoatzin crop microbial communities from Cojedes, Venezuela - Epithelial fraction 12 v2 (version 2) | ecosystem: Host-associated > Birds > Digestive system > Esophagus > Crop | place... | reverse complement strand
AGCTGATGCATGAACCTTGCACAGCATCTGTGAAGCGCTCAGCGCCAGTTTGGAGACACCAAGTGGAACAGGGATCTCCACGTTCCCCTGCCTTCCTGCTCTGTGCCCGGAGCGTGTGACACCCTCCCGGGGAGCTCCCACTCCCAGCAGACCGGTGCAGCGATCCGTAACTCATCTCCCACGTTAAAAGCGCTGGAGTTAGGGCTGGTCATTGAGTAACAACACCAGGTCCCTGCTAGTGGAAGGGTCCTGCTTACCAGGTCGCTAATGGTTCGGCGCTCTCTGTGCTTAGAGTTTGTTGTTTGTGTTGGAGTTTTTCAGGTGTTGGGGTACAGTGTATATATTTCAAGCACAGTGAGCTCGTTTGAAGTTTCTCTTTGAACAGTAATGCTCCGCTCAGGCTCCAACAGTTGCTTTCTGAAGTCAGAGACGTGCCCAGAAGCGGACTCTTTGTCTTGCAAAGAAAGAGCTGGCTCTGTAGGTCAGTGTCATAGGGAGACAAGTCAGTGAGTGGCTCCTAAAACTGTAATGTTTTACGCTTGGATGCTTGCCCTCAATACATGGTACTAAGGAAGGTGTGAAATTTCTCCTTGCCTTCCTAGAAATCTAAGGAAATCAATGAATATTTCTGGGTTTTTTTTTCCCCCTCTCCTTTTTCTCCACTGATGTAGAGAGAAATTGAGTTATGGTTTGCTAGATCTTTGATAATACTTGAATGGTCTTTGCAAGTGTTCCCTCCTGTTGGTCACTCCCAGATGCAAATGAAATGCATGGTCTCTGTCAGGACCTAAATAGGCTGGGATCCAAGCTTGCAAATTTGTCCTAGAATGATGCTTTTTGGGAACGTCAGCTCCTCAGACGGTAGGTTCTTGGGAACAAACTTTTTCAGTGAACAGCTTCTGGCAAGAACAAATTTGATGAAGTAGTCTGAACATGTCCATGCCTTACCCAAGACAGTATTATTCTCTCTAGTTATGTTAGTAGTAAGTAAATGGCATATTCAAAGGTTTGTGTCAGTGGGTCAGAGAAGGTTAATGTGCTGGGAATGATGGAGTGTTTCTGTCAAAGACTTAGGAAGCAGACCTCACCAGAAGCTTGTCTGTTTTTTCTCAACTGTATCAGTTAATTTAGGAAGAGATATTACCTTTGCCTACAAAACTTGCCCCGAAGGATTTTACTAGTAACATAACTGCTAGCTAAGATTCAGTAAGAACTACCCAAAAATGGCATTAGTGAAAGATACTATCAGTTTAAGCAGGGATACAAAGTATTAAATTCTGTTGTATCAGATTGATTTCCTGTGCACGTTGTTTCTTAATGATATACTAATGTGCTTGGCTTTTCACCACTCTTCCAGTGCAAGTTCTTACTGTTTTCAGAACATGGGTGTTCGTTATTTCTCCAAGTGGAAAAAACCCAACAAGTTTGTCGAGGTAGTATAAGCTAGACAGTTACAGCCGAACCAAATATCATGCTTCATTAGAAAAAATACCAGCTTTGGTACTTACACCAAAGCCACAGGAGCAGTTTCTTTTTCTTTGCTAAGACTTTAACCACTGTTTAATGCAATACTTCATCTCCTGTGCCTCTGCTTTATTCTACCAATATTTACCTCCTTATTTGTCTGCATTTTTCCACTCAGGCACCTTCGTTTGTAAACGGGAGGAATTTGTCTGCCAAGCTTCAGCTACCCCCTAACTGTCCTCCAACAGCCTCTCCAAGGCCTGTCTACTGCACTGTCTACGAATCACTGTCACCTGGCAGCCCTGAAGCTGGAGGCCATCTGTGACCATGGACACTGCTGATTTATGTGAGCACACCCATTGCCGTTGTTATTCATGCCACCTTCTTCCACACATTTTTCCCTTAGTCACTCAATTTCTGGTCCTGGGAACATGCAGGGCAAGGAGTCTGGGGTAGGAACTGCCTAAAATAATGACTATGAAGTGCAAAATAGATATAGAGCTGTCTGAAAATTATGTTGACAGATAATAATATGTTTGGAGTGCTTGTTTGTCGAAACAAGATTGCATCAAATGTATTACAGAAGTGGAAATATCTACCAAAATATGTAGGCCAGAATCACTGACCCAGCCAAGGACTGGAAGGACTTTGGTGACTTAAATCACTCACAGACTTCAAAGCCAGACAAGCCTTCATCTAACTCAGGGTAACCTTGAAGCTTTTCTGAATGTTCTTCTCTTTCAGCACTCTTGGGGTCCACCAGAGCTCTGACATTTTTGGGGACATACGCTCTTTCACGTGGCTAAACCCCCCCACGCTGGTGGCTGAGAATGGGGTGCGGTGTGACGGAGATTTTCCTGGCAGATCTGTCCCCTGTGGGACTCCTCTGTCCCAGAGACTTCTTAAGGGACACAGCAGGAAAGCTTTATGGCTGCCACGTGTCTCTGGAAAGGGGCCAAACACTCACCCTTTTAGAAACTATATTAAGGCAAGATAGGAAAATATGTAAGTGGGAAGCACGTAAATCTGTGTAGAGAAAGCTTGTGTTGTAAATCAGAAAACACATTGTTTGGGAAAACCTGTGTCTAGCAAGCGTAAAACTAATCTAGTGGTAGTTCAGACATTTTCAAGGAGCACGCTATACTCACCAGCAGGGGCCCGATCCTGCCATCACTGAGGCAGCAGTAGTGCTGACACAGTTAGGACAGAATTCCCAAGCTTGTGAGCGAAGTTTATTTCTTTTTTGTGGCTGTAGATGACATGCAATGTCTACACTGCCCCAGTCCTGCCCTTTCTACATCTTCGCATGCCGCAGCAGCAATTCGAGGTGACGTTGGAGAGAGCTGGCTTATCTATGCACAAAGCTGTGCTGCAGAATCAGCCTGGCCGTTTTGATTTATTTTTCAAAGCTCTTCTGCATGGTTTCTGTCTTGATTTTCTTGTCAACATGATTTAGTGCAAGTCTCGGGGGATGCCTTGTGCATTATATGAAACTGGTGTTATTGTTGTCGGAGCAGACTCAGGCAAAGAGCTTCTGTTTGTGGAACTGTTTTATGTTTCATGCATTAATAATGTCAAACTTCTGAAGGAAAATCTGCTGGAACAATCTAAAGCTGCCTTTGCAGAGCAATCTTTTCTCTCTTCCTTGTAGTCTTAATTTTTCTTCATTCCTTGCTTCCTTTGGTGAACTGTTTTTGGTTTGACACTTGGCTGATTAATAGCTTCATGTCAGTGCTCTAATTTGAGCCTGATTTGCTCACAAGGTGCTGGGTGCGTTCGGTGACTCAGTGGGAGTGGCTGCTCTTCAGCACTTTTGCAAACCAGGATGCTTACTTCAATGCCTTAGTATGGGTTCAGGAGCCTGATTTAGGCTCCTATTTTTATAAACCAGAGTAATGACATCCAAGTGTATAAACTGATGTGTTCTTTGACTAATCACAGCTAGTATTTTTAAAGAAGATGAAGTCATTTAGCCAATTTTTAGTGGGATTTGGGTGTCTGGTGCCCTGAGCTTCTCTGACAATCCTGTCCTGTCCCTTTTGCCCGTAACTCCGGGCCAGGAGGAATTTCTTTCTCCTCTGTATCAGCTTTGCTGAGTATGTGTTTGGTTGTTCTGCTTGCTTGAAACTGCCATGCCAGCTTAATCTGGGACTTGGTGAATGCCTGCAAATGTGGGGACAGTCAAGGTGCGTGGATTACTGTAACTCTGATTTCAGTATTTGAGTGTACTGAATGTGTTTGGGGCTGTAAAGGGCAAACAAGGAGCTAACAACGTTAAGGTCTCTATGTTAGGCATTTCTCCAGAAGGTCCTGTGAATCTTTGGTCCTCCTGAATCTCTCTTGTTGCATAAATTGACCCAATGAACATGTCAGATCCTGAAACTTAGCAAGCTTCTGCAGGTGGTGTCTGAAGTGAGCTGCAAAACAAGGCATCCTTTGATAGGCGTATGAATTTGTATAAGCATAGGAGGAACTGCTCACATAAATCCTGGTGCTGCCACAGTGATTTATTACACGTGCAAACCTCTGAACATCAAAATGGAACTGTAGCAGTGCTGGCTAACGGCTGGACCTGGAATGAATGAATACTATATCATAATTCACAAAAGGAGTTCTGCTCATGTCACAGAACCAGAGCGCAGCGTGTGAGTGTTTTATCACCCTCGCAGTGACCTGAGAGTATATAAACAACTATGTAGTGTACACTGCTGTTCTACCCGTTGTCCTATGCATTACGACATTGTTTCTGTGACATCATACTCAGATTTACCTAATGAATGCAGTCCAGGTGCTACTGGGGTGAGAGATATCTGGTAGTACTAATTCATGCTTTAACAGGATAAATCTTTCAAAAATAATGTATATATGATTTTTTAAAATTGCCTCCCCAGAGCTCTGTGCAATGGACTAGCTGGTAAGTCAATACAGCTATTTCCCCTGGCCTGCAGCTTCTGACCGTGTGTTTTGCCCTGTCACCCAGAGCTTCCCGCTTTTCTTGGCTGTCACTCAGACCGCTCCCTCGTCAGAGTGGACCAAACCTGCACTGTGCCCCAGAAGCCGACGTGCATCTGTTCTGCCGAGAAGTTGGGACACTGACGGCTCTCAGCCTGGGGAGTGTCTTTTCGAAGAATACCCTGCCCCACGTTTATAGCTGGGCAGTCAGTATGAAAGCAATGTTGTCACCCAGAGGAGGAGAAAGTGCTCACTAATGAAAATAAGACCCCCATGCAGCACTGTTCTCTGCCGGTTACATTTTCAAAGTGGTGGTTCATTGGAGTGGCTGCAGCCTACCCTGGCTGAGAGGCAATGAATGTCTAACTGGAAAAGGAACAGCTTTTGCCTCTTACCTCAAAAACTGGTAAATGAAATACCATTGACTACCACAACTCTTTGAATATGTTGAAGGAGCCAAAGAGCTAAAAACACACAGATAATTGCAAATGCTAGTAGAAAAAAAAATTCAAAAGCAGGTATTACTTCTGCCATTTCCTTTGACAGTCTTCTTTAATATCATCTTCCCTATCTGAAATGACCGATGCACATGGCCAGATGAATCGAAGCCTCCCAGTTGAGCATTAGGAAGGCTGCACAAGGTGGGTGAAATACACTCGAACTCTGGAACTGAATGCCTCCGACTCAGGGACTGGATAGCCTCATCCCTCATATCATGGCCAGGAGCAGAGACAGTGAAGTGGTGTAGGCTGTGATGTACTGAGCAGCTTACCTGCAATACGTATTCCTCATACATGTTGCTGTCATCTATAGAGATCTTCAGGCAGGAAAATAGTGGAAACCCAAGTTGTGCTTGCTTGTTTCAGGTTAGTTGTGGTTTTGCTCCTTCAGAAAGCAGCCTGCTTCAGAAAGGTTAATGGTTCCATCTCTCCTGAGAGCCATCCGTGCATTGGATGAGATGGGTGACCGAATGATGCCTTGTGCCCCTATCCCAGAGAAAATTATGGAATCAACAGGACATTACCCAGTGTTTTATACTTGTTCTGATGAGTGTTTTATACTTGTTCCTTCTGAGGAAGGAGGGATGTTTCAAGAACCTTTCCTTCTGTTTTGAGGGAGCCCAGAGACTGGTCAGAGCACTTACTGGTCCCTGGAGTAAAGGCTGTAGGACTGATTGCTGCTTTCCAGTTCCCATGTTTTTTCTGTGGGCTGGGGCAGCTGGGTGGAATGGCAGTGCCACAGGGCTGCGCTGCACTGCTAGCAGTGTGGCAAGCTAAGTCAGCGATGTGAAAATTCATCTTTTGCCCCATCCATACACACAGATAAACATAACGCTTGCCAATAACTGGAGCAGGGGCATGGCAGGAGGAGAAAGACCATGGTCAAGACAACTTGAAGATGGCTGATCTTCAGCCTTTTGACCTAAGCTAATACGGCCTTTTGTCCTATGGCATCCTGAGCACTTTCAGAGCCCCTAGCCTGACACTGGAGAAAGGGCCAGTTCTCAAGTATGAACACAAAAGTAAGCCCAAGTCCTACTTATCTGGTCAGCTGTGACATTCGTATCACAGCGCACATTTCTGTGCACACCTCGGCGTTCCTGTACATACATCTCACCTGCACTTTGTAGATATTTGTAGGTGAAAGGTGCAGTCTGCAAAGTAACATCACAGAGCTCTACAGGTTAACACAAGGGGTACTATTTTTCTTACTCTGCCCTTATTACTTTATCAACTGCTCTCTGAAGCTCCAATAGCCTAGTAGTCCTGCTGCCAGTTTGAGAACTGCCAGGAAGCTGATGCTTTTACTGTGATCTTTCCAGATATGATATTCTTCATTTTTATTGCGTTATAAATCTCGGTCATAATGTGTTTCTAATTGGTTTTCTCAGGCTTGTAGGAGTAGGCACTATCTCTTCGTTTACCCTCACGTTTAGTTGTGAATGCATTATCACGCTCGAGGGATGCTTTCTTCTCTGTTCTGTGCCCCTTTTAAAGCTCCCCCCACAACTCAGGCAGTTTGTCTGCTTCTCAGCCCCCGTTAATCATTGCCATGTGTGCCTCATTTTGCAGCCCATACTCTGGGCCACTTGTGGCTGTGGAGCAAATGTGGTGGACACACATGGGTTGCTGGTCATACTTCACAGAGTGAGCAGACCACACACAGGCATGACCTCCAAAGGCTGAGGAGTCAGAGGGGGAGCACTGGCTTTTGTTTTTGCACAGAAACTGATTACATGGTGGTTTATTTTAAAGGGAGATCCAGATCTCTGTTGGCAATATATCCCTAGGAATCTATTTTAATATGTATCCAGCTTGAGGTTAACCTCATCGGTTTAATCGGAGTTTCACAAGACAGGGATTTGGTCTATAGTTCTTTAAATAAAATGTGCTTCACATAGGGGATACAAATCTATTTGCGTGTTCCAGGGTGTGTATAAATAACGTGTAGCTGCTTTGAGCCGTTCAGTCGATTCCAAGATCCAAGCTGCTTAATCGTGTGGTTCTTCTAGGTTTGTAATGTGTCTGGCTGCTCCAGCAAAGATGGAACAACAGGGAAACACAAAGAAATGTGCTGATGTAGCAATACAGGAAATATGTTTTCACACAGCATGTAATTAAGGAGTAGAACTTACTGTTGATGAATGTCATCGAGGCCAAGGGTTTAGCAAGATTCAAACTGACGCTGGATTTTTATAGGCCCCTCCTGTAATGACTCTGCCTGAGCACAATAAAGAAAACCCCCAGAACTTTTCATAAGTTCTGGGTTTCACAGTGAAGCCTGAAGTTTGTGACAGTTTTAGAATGTCAGCTAGTAAAGAGATTAAAATCTGAAGTTTCTGTTAGACCTTTCCATGGTGTCAGTGGTGGCTTGCCTAAAATCTGAGTCCTGGTGTTTTCCCAGCACTGACTACTTATCCTGTTAGCACGCCCCGTTACTTTTTATTTTTGTATGCTTATGGTCCTGTCCAAGGGTTCCTAAAAGCTAAAGCAATGAATTGTAGTGGATTAAGTTTGTGTAAAATACTAGAATTAACATGTTGTGTAGCATGTCACCAACACAATTTGGCTACAGAATGATAAGTTGACTTTTCTTTCTCTTTCTTAATGGTCGTCACCCAGTTTGGTGTATGTGTAAAAAGGCCTTGTTGTGTTTCAGGAATATGCACAACTTTATAGACATTTAGAAACGATAGAAAAAGAAATTCACAGAAGTGTGCAGCACAAAATGAATAAGGAGACAACAAAGCCTTTCCCAATCTTCAGTGCATGCTTTGCACGCCCCGTTGGGGCCCTCAGGGAAGTGCAGCCCAGCGTTGCCAAGCCCTTACTTTGGAGGGGCCTTGCTCGCTGTGCTCTCAGTCCAGCCGTGCTCTGAGGGCGAAGGAAACGCAGGTGCCGGTGACACGTGCATAAACCCATCAGGCATGTAGATCGCGTAGTGTGTTGGGCCAGAGCTGGTGCTAGCTTGGTGCTAGCAGTTTGGAAAGCCTTCCAACTCCCTCTCTTTTCCTGCTTCTAGTCTGAGCCTGGAGACTTTGGGCAGCGCAAGCAGCTCAGAGTGCAATCCTGCTGCTGTGACTCCAAGGTATGACAAAACATTTCAGAGCATAATCATTAAGTGTGTTGCTAGTGTCGGGTTTCAACATGTTCACAAATCTTGCTCCATCAAAAATGCTGGCGTCAATGGCAGGAGTTGTACCTTGAGGTTGAAAGTTGCTCTCCAGAGTAGCCATCAGATCACCATTCCTTCTGCCAAGGTGATCCTTTTGCGTTGCGTTTTCTTCTATGAACCTTTGAAGGTTGATCTCATCAAACCCAAAGTAGCAGGGTTTGTGTCATTGACAATAGTCCTTTTAGAACGGCTTTCTCTAGACCGTTACCATCTAGTCTAGTAATTTCTATTTACATGAAAAGTACGTTCAAATTAAGTTAACATCTGGCATTTTCTGCAAACCAGAGACAATATGACCTCTTTCTCATTCTGCTGCAGTAGTCTCTTGCGCTGTTGTCCTCCTGCCAAAGACTGTTTTTGCCTAGTCAGTGAAGGCATGGGATGATCTGCTGATGTACCCAACTCATGAAGGGTTGTGTCTACTTTTTTGAAGCACTAGGAAGCTAGTGATAGTCTCTCTACTGCATGCAGTTAATTTTCCATAGCCACCAAGCACCTTTTACAGACTCAAGCTGCACTGAAATAACAAAGAAATTGATTAAATTCTCCAAGACCACATTCATTACAATCTATCTATCATAACAGCGAACATTCAGGCAAATTAAATGCTCAGTGGAAGGCAAAGCAATTTCTTTCATCTGTGTAGCTTCAAGCATCACCATAAAATGATGTTCACGAGGTGTAATGATTTTCACACAATGCATTGTGTGGCATAGGAACAAGAATGTAGGTATGTACATACATACATACGTGGGGTTTCAAACAAGAATGTGCCAGGCAGGCTTATATTTATCTGTATCTCACACTGTGATTGTGTCTATCAATATTGCTGGTGAATGTGTCCTATAAATCAGAGTAAAATTCTTGTTGAAGGCAAAACCATGAAGGCAATACCAAGTATGCTCGTGTACGCAGTGCGCTAAAACAGCACATGACAATGTTCTTAACGTGGTTGCTGCAGCCAGTAAAGCAGGAGAGGTCCCGACGCCATATCCAAATGTTTATTAAGTCAAGCTGTATGACTGATGGTTTTAACGCTTGTTACATTTGCATATATTCCCTTAGTTAATATGCAGAGGACAAAATTCTGGCCCCAAGCTTCTGGGTAATAACGGCAACCAGACTGACTGGGTACAGGAGGTTCATCATTGCAGTGCAGCATCTAAACCAGTGCCCCCAGGCTTCGCCCAGTAGTCCCCAGTGCTGTTACTCTCTCGTCACTTCTGGAGTATGCGTGCTAATTGATACTCTCTTTTCCTTTGGCAATCCCATCGGGGTCAGTCAAGCAAAGTACCAGCTAAATAAGGAAGCTGCTTATTTGTTAGGAATGGTCTGGAAACAGCCGGAGCACAAAGGCGATATTCCGAACACGCCACCGAAATACCCCAGCAGCAGCGACCTATGTCGCTATTTAACCCAGTGAGGTTTCATACGGATAATCCTTAGGTGGAAGCTCGCTATCTCCCTCCTTCAGCTGCACCACGTTACCTGTGTTAAATGTTTATTGATGTATTTGTCAGAGATATGGTTTCTATTGATAAACATTCACAGACGAAGGCTTTTGTGCAGATCGGCTTCCTAAAATACCATGCAATCCCAAAGGAAAGCACTAGTTTAGCAACTAATGGAAGTGCTGGGATTGCAAAATAAAACTGTGATTATTTTAATAGCTTGGAGATAACGAAGGGGGTTTTCAGGGCAATCCGTAGGTGTGAAAGGACAGATTTCTCTTCTGGAATACAAAAAATATCTTCATTTGTGTTACGAAAAATGATTACACTTGCAGTCAGTGTCCTGTGGTGGAGCGCTTGGTGCACAGGACCTCGGGCTGGCAGTCAGAACAGCGGGATTTCTGTCCCAGATCCATGGCTCGGTGTTGGGCTGTGTGCCAGTCATTTCATTTTCTGAGTCCCAGAAAATAATAAGCTTTGCTTTCCATCTGAAACTGCTTTGAAAGCTGCAGAGGGAAGCTGACTCCCAGCTTGGTCATTAAGGGTATCCCAAATTAAATAGCGGAAGTGTTTCTATATGCTTATAAGGTATATGTCATAAAGATGTGGCTCTTTGATCCTTTGTGTTTGCGAAGTAAAGCACTGGCACTCCCAGAGCGGAGCGGTTTATTCAGTAAACAGGGAACAGCGAAAGCCCAGTGACTCAGGGTACATCTTTCACTAATGCTCTGCGATTTGTAAGTGTATTTCAAACAAATGCTAGCACAATGACTTGATCTTACCTAAACATTTCAGAACACCAGGGATTCCATATCCACAGCTTACTTCTCACTCATCAGTTTTAAGCCTCAGACTGAGACAGACATGGACTGCGTAGCAGAGCACAAATGGGAGGACTCAAGAGTTTCGGTTGACTAGCTGTGATAACTTTTAAAACAGTGCTGCCCCCAGTTTTCCTTTTTGCCTGTTAATTGGAATTAAACACCCTGTCAGAGGGGTGGTAGAGCAGGAGTTGCGCTCTGTCCTAGGACTTTCATACTGGTATCTTTGCTTAAGCCACTTGGTAGATCAGCTGTTGGGAAGCAAGTCCATGTCTAAGATTTGTGGACAGCACTTAATTTACCTCAGTGGGATGGTGGCTGCTCAGAAGACTAGAAAATCCTGATTTTCAGAGTTCAGATTACATTGATAGCTTTGGGAATTGAAAGAGAAAGGGGGTGAGTCAACGAGGCATTACACTGAAACCTGCCACGGAGAATACAAAAGCCTAAATAACTAAACTGGGTACTGAAAGCAGGCTACCCACGGCAGGCTGGGGCTCAGCAGGAGTTAACATCCCCAGCTTCAGGTAGATTGGTCAAAGGACAAATACCTGGAGCTGCTTTGCTCTGTCCCTGGCATTACACAGGTATCATGTTCAGCGTCTGCTCATTAAGGGCGAGCGGCTGCCCTGCTGGGAAATGGGTGTTTGGGGAGGCTGGGACTGGAGAAAGACCCTGCAGCTCTAAACAAGTGTCCTACAGTATGTTTTAGTTGGGCTTTTGAGGGAAGCTTTCCAGGTTAGTTTAGTTTCAGTTTTAAGGCAGAAAGGGGGAGTACTCACACCGTATTACTTTATTCTTTGATGAAAAAAAATCTGTCTGTGCAATAGCAGGACTGTGAAAACCAGTTCAGTGATGCTCCCCAAATGCCTTTAGAGCCTTTAATGGAAAGCAAGATTATGATGATGATGACAACAACTATTACTATTTCAAAATCTGAGTGTGAAGTTTACCACTATTTATCATGATTCTTTACACAAGATAGGTCTGAACGTAGATCTAATGTTCTGTGTAAGCTTAAATCTCCATTATGAAGGAGAGATGAAAAGATCTAATTTTTCTAATTTTTTTTTTCTCAACCTTAGCTTTGTTTCTGCCTTTGTTTCTGTGTCTTTGTTTCTGTTTAATGCTGCTGTGCTCAGTTCCTTCACACTGCAAATGTTTTAGGCTTGCTGGGGATAGATAAAGATCCCTTCGTGGTTGACAGAAATACTGGCAGAAAGCAAATTAAATCCCAGCAGAGAGTAAGTGGTTTGTTACTCTCCCAGATTGCTTTCAAGACTTCAGTTTTACAAGTGAGCACACTGAGAAATAAACCTGGCTGCCAGTGGTGCTGAGCAAGAATCCAGAGGTCAGCAGTTGGTGATGGGCCTTGGTCTAACATATCACAAGCTTAGGTTCTCTGGCTTTACTCATTTCCAAAGATGTTTAGATACAGCAATCTCTCGGGTTGTTTCTTTACCTGTCTTTTGGTTAAAAACAGGTGTAAAGAAATGCAAAGGAGGCAGAAATCCTCAAAGAAATATCAGAACTTTTCCAGATCAGTTCAATTTGCGTTTAAATATCAGGCTACAGCAGCTGGATTGGTATTTCATCCAAAGCCATCAGCCTTACAGAGTTCTGAGTGAAGGAAAAAATCTGTTATCACCTGTAGTCTTGCTCTTGCATTTGTCCATGTAAACAGTTAAATCTGTCTCTAAACCTACATTCTTTCAGCAATTGCACTTTTAAAATCTGCCCCAAACAATACAGCTCATCTTGTCCTACAGGTTTTTAAAGTTTTTTCATGTCTTCACTCTCCTTTCCCAGGGTGGATGGGGCAAGAAAGGGCAGAAGAGCACTCTCAATTTTGCCGTGAGCCGAAGGGAAGAATTGTCCGGAGCCACAGACTGTTGCTGCTTGTCTAAGGTAGGAATCATATCGAATCTTGGAAAGGGGGATCACAGCAAAGGCAGCCAACCCAAGGAAGGTATTTGTACAGCTCGTTGTGGACATTGCACAGTGTTATTGATTGCTTAGCATTTTCCTCACTGTTGACTTTTGAGATCTGGCACGTTGGCTGGCTGAAGTTTCCAGCCAGATGAAGGTACTTTGCTGCCTGTGGAGGAAGGTGGGAGAAGTCTCCCTACTGATGAAGCTTGCTGTTCCCTAGGTCAGATCTGACCCCTCTTTAGGATGGGGTGTCCCTGTGAATGCTGATGAGAGATGAGAACATATCAGTGAAAGAAAAAAATACGTTAGAGTGATAGAATTGCTCAACCCAAACCTGAAATGCACTTGGGCTATTTTTGTACCCTTTTAATGTTGTTGTTGTTACTATTATTATTTGCTAATAAACATTCTAGTCTGTTGTCAGAACTATTTTTCACAACAAGAAGTTGAAGTAGCCATTATAATGCATTTACGGAAAGCATTTCAGGTTCATAAATTATTGCTATGTGTATGGAAACCCTTATTCTTAGCGTTATCTCTGTCTTATCAGGGAATACAGCATTACCTGCTGAAATGATCATCTGTGTTTAACTAACAAAGACGGCTTTATGTTCTCTGTGTGTACATATGTATAAGTGTGTGTATATATTAATAGATACGAATGACCCTGCATAGCCTGCCAAAGAATTGTTTGCTGAAGTGGTTTAATGGTTAATTAGGCCCGGCAGAAACATATGCCCACACCCCCTGCCACAAGCGCACAGCAAGACGCTCCCTTTGCGGAAGCATGGATTTCTTGCACGTGTAGTCTGCAATAGACTCAGACGAATGAAAACTTTCTCGGCTTTCTGCACTAGGGACAGGGAACGTGCCTGTGGACACTGGGATGTGGGGCAGCCCCTGCTTGAATTGAAGGGGCTGGAAATCCGGGCAGCGTTACAGAGCAGACAATGTTCTGCCCAGGGCTGCACACAGAAGTGGCAAGGCTGGAAACAGAGCCGGGCCTCCGAATGCTTACGCCCATACATCCTCCTCCGCACCACCCTGCCTACCAGACAGGGAGAAGGAACCGGCTGTGATGGTGGAAGACAGAGAAGGAAAAGTCAAACTTTATCTCTGCTCGGAAGAAAACTGTCTTGATTTGCAGAGCTTGCTTGTTCCCTTTACACAGTTCCTAGCAAGAGGAGTGTTAAACCAGCATTCAGAGCCCTCATTCCTCCTGGGATTCGGAATGTAACAACAGATGCCGAGGTTATCTTTGTCCTGTCTCTCCAGTGAGGCTCTAGAGCAAGCGCAAACAGAATGCCGCTTTCTTCCCTTCTTGCTATCAATACCAACAAGAATCATAGTTCTTTATAGTGATTCCTTTTATATTATAAAGACTAAAGGTAGTGGGACTCTCTGGAGACTCAAACGTTTCAAAGTAACTCAGAGTCTTTTGAGGACAAATAAAGGCTGCTCATTGAACAAGCGCAGATCTTTTTTTCTGAAGGATTTCCAGGAGACAATGCTGTCTCGACCCCTCCCATTTCAGCTGGGAGCCTGCAGCATTTACCACAGCCAGGGCTGAAAACCCAGACACAACATCGCTGAGTTGTTCAAGATCACCTCATAGCCGAACCTCTCCACAGTGTAGTTTCTCTGCTTCGCTTGTCCACCAAAGGTGGTATAAATCACCCTAATCCTGGTTTAATAATTCGTGATGATTCTGATGCAAAACCAAGGCAGTGCTGCCCCATGGGTACATGAAGAAATCAGGTCTACGAAAGCCTGCGATACCTTCTCTGCTCTGCCACTGGTCTGTGGGGTGACCACCGTCATATTGCCATTCTCTGCCTCAGTTTCTCCCTTTGTAAGGGGGAGGCAATGTGTTCACTTTGCATTTGCTCACCATAGAGATGAACGGCGGTCTGTGATGTAAACAAGGTGGATTCTGGCTTTGAAGTTTTTTTTTCTGTATTTTTGGCCCTCATCCTCGACAGCTTTGTACTTGATGCCATCATTTCCACTCTGCACTTTTTTGTACAAGACTAAATGGGAGAAGACTCCTTCCTTGATGGTACCCACATGCATTAGCCAAGATACAGTGGCAACGGAAAAAGCAGGGCAGTGAAGATCCAGGCCATTCATCCTGACAGCAGAGACAAATGTGTCTCGCTTTTGCCCTACTACGTACTCAAGCAGAAAACAAAGCAATAGAGATGGGAAAAGATCGGAAAGAGCTGTCACAGAACAAGTGCACCATGCCAATAATATGCAGGATTAAGGACCCCAAGCCGTATGTACTGACACAATAGCCAGGGCCGTCCTGTTCACTGGGTTCATGGATTAGCGGGATGTTTCGTATGATTCTGGTTGTCTTTTCAACTCCAGTTGAACAAACATAGCCTGTGTCCTTGCAAATCCCTTGTTAGCTATGCAAAAAGTCAATACAATTTCCCTTTCACTACACTCTATGATTTTGCCTTTGGAAAATGTTGCAGTTGCTCTGTCTGGATGCCTTCACAGAATCTGCCTGACTTTGTGTCTGGTTCGAATGGCGTGGTGGTGAACGGTGGGAGCCCGGAAGAGGGCCTGGAGCCAGGATACCCGCACTGAGGCTGTGGCACCGAGAGGCTGACCTGAGTGGCACTGCTTGATTTGCTCGTCTAAGCTGCTGTCTTATAAAGTGGGGTAGTTCACCCTCAAAGCACGCTTTTGCTCAGATGACAGCTATGGAAATGGCAGGGTTTGGGATCAGTGATGTCACAAATTTTATTTTAAAAATGCCTTTACAAACAAAAAGATGGTGTTGCTTTGGTGCTGTGGAAAGTTCATCTGGGTTTGAGTCAGGCAGGGATTTTTCCTGCTCTCGCATCACTGCCAGCATGCTGCTAGCAAGCTCTGTCCCATCCAGCTCCTGTGCCACCTCACGCAGGGCATCCCCGTTCCGGCCCTAAATGGGAGCGGTGGGCCTCTGTGCAAAGCCCTGATGTGTGCCGCCTCTGACCTAATCCAGAGGCACAGCTTGGGAATGTCCTGGTCAGTGGGATAAACTCTCAGCATCGTGAAAGATGATCACAGAAGTCCCGCAAACCTCACAGAATCACAGAATGTTCGGGGTTGGAAGGGACCTCTGTGGGTCACCCAGCCCAACCCCCTGCCAAAACAGGGTCACCCAGAGCAGGCTGCACAGCACGACGTCCAGGCGGGTCTTGGATATCTCCAGAGAGGGAGACTCCAGTATTTGTGCCCATATATTAATTGCATATGAACATTTGTCATTAAGAATCTAGCAAGTTACGTGGTTTGTGGGAGCGGAGAAAAATTTCACGGGAGATATTGCAGCTCCTGGAACCGACATGCGGACTCAAATGCTAGCTGTCTAGTGAAGGGTCACGTTTCTTTTAACCTCGCAGCTCCAAATGTCACGGGAAAGGAGGGGAGAAGCAGATGTGCGGCGTAGCCAAAGTCTTCCTACTAAGCAGGATTCTGGTACGCTTTTGAGTGCTTTTTGTCTGTGTTGCCCTGTAATCCGTTTATCTCTGTTTTCTCATACCAGTTATTTAGCCATTATCTCGTTTCAGTGAGGGTATTTGGATTAGCATTAAAATTCCAGAGCACCTGGGTAATGTCTCAGGGTTGTAAGTGCGGCGCAGTCTTTGTATTGGCACGCAGGGCAAACCCTTTAAAGAAAGGGATGCCTGCCAATTGATACTGCCGTGAAGGCTGCTAGACAGCTGTTCTTACAGGCCTCTACCTGAAGTATCGGCAGCGTGAGTTTCCTCCTTGTGCTCGTCCTCGCGAGACACCGTTCGCTCCTTGCTCTCTAGGGCAGCTTGCTGAGGATCCAGTCGCAGTGAGGAGCATCCATTCATTCGGCCCGAGCTGCCTCTGCGTTGGATTGAAACCAGTAACTTTGCGACTGAAGATTTGCTCCCCCTGGTAACGTAGCTCCTCGCGGGAAGGGCTGAGTTCACTTCCTAACGAGACGATTGGCCCTGCTCTGTCCTTCTGTCCGTGCCCTCATGTTCACGTGCCTCAGGCTGGCTGCTAGCTTGGCTGCTGGTACACGGCAGGCGATGACATGCCGCCTTGTAATGCAGCGGGTGCATGAGCAGGAAGGCCGGCTTCCTGCCTTTGAGTGAAGCAGGAAGACGGGGCGTTTCAGGAGACAAATGTCTGCTGTTCACCAGATGCTTCGCAGAAGGTGAAGTCACCTGCTGAGAGCAGTAAGGTACAAAGCCCTCTCCTGTTGCAGGGGAAGTGCTGGCTTCTCGACCATAGCCCCAGTATGATTCGATGGGGTGTTATCTGTAGGAGCTACATGGTGCAGACTTGGTTTTTGAGCATTTTTTTGAAAGATATCTGCTCCTATTTAGGTGGGTGTTAAGAAAACCTCAGCAGGTTTTGAAAATTGGGTCATGTGTGTAAGTAAGCTTTCACTTATCGTAGTTTCTCCATGGTTTGCCTGCTGCTGTGGGTGGGCTAGCTTGGTGGCCACGTCACTGCTAAGCTTGTATCATAACAGACCGGACTCCTCCGTTGCAAGCAGCAAAGACCTTCATTCGTGCGTTTCCTGTGATACCATCAACTCAGTTGTAGTGCTGCACAGGGTCCATAAGCAACCGTCTAATCCTTCTAAGGACAGCGGGAGCGGTGCTTTAACAGTGCAGACAAAAAGCATGCTCCAGGACTTCTTGCACTGAGAGGCTCTAATGCGGTAGAAGGGCATAGCCAGCTTTGTGCTGCTGGTGGGCCTGCCCGATTGATGAACCCGTCCTATGAAGCGCCTGCCTGCCTTCCCCACGCAAGAGCCTGGAACGGAACAGCTATTCCAGGTCCGCGCGTTGACATTCCTGGGTCTGGGGATGAACTAGCAAGTCCCCAATCTACTTAAAGGTACTTCAGCTGGTCCTTACAAACACCATTTCAGGAGCAACAGCCCTTACGGACCCTGAACAGGCCGGGAGAGATCGCGGCTACAGTGATTAAGCGGCTGTCTACCTGCATGGATCCTGGGCTCAGCCTCTGAGGTGCCTATACACCCTTGCACACGTTTTGCACTTCAGTAAGTCTCTAAATTGGAAATGAGCATTTCGGCTATTAGGTCAACCCCAGGCCTGGCTTCCAGTTGTTCTCACAGGCTATTCTTGTCTTGCAGGGAGTCTTTTATTTCTTGGAGGGGTGGGAACATCGGTGAATAAAATCTCAACCATTTTTTTTTTTTCTCCTTGACGATATTCATCCTGGGTAACATGAGGTTTTGTGCCTAAGTGGGTTCAGTGGCTTTGGCTGGGTGCCACAAACCTTATCACCCTTCTCTCTGTCGCTTGGGAGAGAAGCAGACAGGTGTGGCAACAGCACTTGCCGCACCATTTATTTTCTGCCCGAGCTGGATTTCAGATTTGAGATTTCCCGGCTGCCCGTTCTGCTCCGAGCTGACGGTCACGTTCCCCTCTCCTGGGGAAGCGGAGGGCTGCTCGGGATCATCGCCGCAAACCTCCGGTCCCCATCTGGAAGGCAGCTAGCCTGCCTTTTGTGTCTATTCATCTCGGAAATGAAGGAGGTTTTTCCAGCTGCCCTCGAGAGCGTAGCGTGCTTTTAGAGGGAGCAAAGTTTGGTGCTAAACTTCCTTTGTGTCTTCTGGCAGTTGTAGCCAAAATATGTGTGATCTTTTCTCCAGCTAACTTACAGATTGAGATCCAATTAATTTCTGTTGGCGATTGGTTTGAAGTGTTTGCTGATATTTTTGATTTGTTGGTAGTACTCAAGTAAAGACAAATAAACTCGATTCCTGTGGCTGTCAGGATATGGAAAAGAACTTTGAAGGTGGTGGAAAGGAAGGAAGATAGAACTGTAACCACTGAAGACAAAAAAAGGACGCGAAATTTCCCGACAGCCCGAGAAGGATGAAATTCCCCCTGCGTCCACTGCATTTCCTCGCTACGCAAAGGCGGCGCGGCCGGGCCTCGCGCGGGCCGGCACCTTGGCGTGCTTGGCGTGCGCTCTTGGGTGCCGACGGGCTTTCCCGCGCTTTCTCGGAGCACCCAGGCTGCCCCGGGAAGAGTGCCCACGGCGCTGGCCACACCGACATGGCACCGGTCACCCCGCGCCACGCAGGGTGAACGAGACGGGGACCTGGTCGAGTTCCCTCCTCCCCTCTAGCTGATCCTTCTTCGCCCAGATGAAGCAATCGGTGATTTATCCACGTCGCCTCGTTCCCCTTCCTTCCTTCCCCTCGTCCTCCTCGTTTCCCCGTGATTCGCCTTATGTACCGTCAATGCGACGACAGCCGTAGGGTTTTTTTGTTTAGTTTTTGGGGTTTTTTCCTCATTTTTTGGTTGTGTTTTTTTGTTGTTGTGTTTTTTTTTTTGTGTGGTTTTTTTTTTTGTTGTTGTGGGGTTTTTTTATTGTGGTTTTTTCCCCTCCTCTCCCGTTGCTCCGGGCTGGGGAAGGGGCTCGCTCCGTGCCGGCGCCGAGCGGGTGGCTCCGGGCGGGCGGGGCCCAGCGGGGCGGCCGCTGCCTGACGGGAGCCGGGGAC
>Ga0065711_1038387_pt1 | contig 18818 bp, 9 predicted proteins | sample Hoacrofraction12_FD_59098 | JGI IMG/M metagenome (GOLD analysis project Ga0065711, IMG submission 59098) | Hoatzin crop microbial communities from Cojedes, Venezuela - Epithelial fraction 12 v2 (version 2) | ecosystem: Host-associated > Birds > Digestive system > Esophagus > Crop | place... | reverse complement strand
CTCCGGCGGCGCTTGCGGTGTCCGGCGGGCCGCCAGCTCCGGTGCGCGCCTGGGCAGTCGCAGAGTCGGTCAGCGCAGCTCCGGCCGTGCCGGCGGAGACCCCGCGGCGAGGGGCGGCGGCGTGCGGGGGGGTTCTGGCGTCGCGGCCGCGGTTCTGGCGCGGGGGGGTCTGATGTCGCCTCCGGTTTGTACCAGGCCACGCTGAAGGCAGACTGCATCAACAAACCCTTCGTCCAGAGGTGCCACGACCTGGAGACGGTCATGGAGGACTTTCCCGCCAAGGTGAGGCGCCGCTGCCTGCGCAGGAACTCGCGGCCCGGCCTAGTGCAGGGGAATTTGCTTTTTTCCTGTTACTGCTTTCTTCTTTCCCAATTCTCTTATCAAGAGTTTTGGGAACCCCAGGTGAAACAGTGGGAATCCAGTGTTTCCCAAGAGTTAAAAACCTTTAAAATCATTAAAAGATTGTTCCAGTTGACTGCACTCTATTAATAACTTTCAGTCTCAATTTGCGAGGAAAACTAGTTTTTAAAATGTGACAAATAATTGCATGCGATGCTGGTGAGTATTGTTGGAACTTTAGAATCATAGAATGGTTTGGGTTGGAAGGGACCTTAAAGATCATCTGGTTCCAACCCCCCCTGCCATGAGCAGGGCCATCTCCCACCAGCCCAGGATGCTCAGAGCTCCATCCAACCTGGCCTTAAACACTGCCAGGGAGGGGGCAGCCACAGCTTCTCTGGGCAACCTGGGCCAGTGTTTCACCACCCTCATGGTGAAGAATTTCTTCCTAATCTCTAATCTAAATCTGCCCTCTTTTAGTTTACAGCCATTCCCCCTTGTCCTGTCACTGCACACCCTTGTGAAAAGCCCCTCTCCATCCTTCCTGTTGGCCCCTTCAGGCACTGGCAGCTGCTCTAAGGTCACCCCAGAGCCTTCTCTTCTCCAGGCTGAACAGCCCCAGCTCCCTTAGCCTGTCCTCACAGGAGAGGTGCTCCAGCCCTATGATCATCTTCGTGGCCTCCTCTGGCCCCGCTCCAACACATCCACATCCTTCCTATGTTGGGGGCCCCAGAGCTGGATCAGTATAGATTTCCTGTAATTGCCATATTCTAATACATTCTTTTGAATGGAAGCTCTGTCCAGTGATGATCTGGAAACAGTCATAATTAACTGGCAGACAGTAACTTTGTGCATTCTAGTACATGCAGTAGAGATCGGTCAAGTGAGGAATTGCACACATTAACTGTTTGCATCTGTTTTTGGTAAAGGAACTACATGGCATCTTCCCATGGCTGGTGGAGAGCATTTTTGGGAGCCTGGATGGCATCAACGTAGGTTGGAATCTTCGCTGTTTGCAAGAAAGAACAAATCCTAATGAATATTCCGTGGCTTTAGGTTTCCTGGATCCTAGGTAAACACATTCATTTCAGCACAGATTAAAAAAATGTATGATAAGCAAATACCTAGTCCTTGACCTTTTTCTGTTATGCAAACGTAAGTTTACAAAAGTGAGACAGGAGAGGGTACTTACGATGGATTTTCTTTCCGATGCTTGTTTGCAGTGGTCCAATGATGAAGCTGGTTTACAAACTCCAGGCAGAAGAGTACAGATATGATTTCCCAGTCTTGTATCTTCCTGTGAGTAACTGAAAAATTAAGAGGAGAATGTAGTTGTTCTTAGCTGGAACTTTACACTCGCTTTATACGTACGGTTCAGTATAAGCCAAGGTAAAGCCTCAGTACTGCAGGCTTAGAGCATGCACATTTCTTTAAACGGTTGCTCGAGGAGGAGAGTTCCCAGCCATAAACTTTGTAGGAGATGGTGGTTGTCAGCAGCTAGATATTTGTGCTGTTAAGCCAAGAAAACTGCATTGTGATTCTCAGCATGGCCCCACAGAAAGCTGCATGCTTTATCTTGGTTACCAGTAATTGCAGGATTGAAAACAGTTTTCGAAGCTTGTCACAGTGCAGTGCCTTCCCTGGATGCATTTTGTGCCCATGTGTTTGAAGACTAAGTGCTATTCTGGATATGAAGTATGACATTTCAGACAAAAGTGTATATCTGCAGAGTTGTTTCACTATGTTTCTTGCATTGCTACCAGCTACCTGCTATCTAGAAATTGATTCAGATAGTTCTATGGTCTTTAACAAAAGAAAACATCATTAAAGTATATAGTAATTGCTGGTCCATGGCTCAGTTACCCTAACAAGACCATCAGCCATCAGGCAAACGCCAGTCATCTTCTCCACTCCAACTGGAATAGTCTTGGTGAAGGCTCTTCCTTTTTTTTTTTCCTTATACTGAATACTCATTTTCAGTGAGAAAGTTGGCAGTTACCTAAAGAGTGTACATGTGCACAAGGAAATGCTGCAATGCAGTAAAGTCCCACCGAGCTGAATGTAGATAGGATCCAGAATGCTGGAACGCAGCAGAACTTCACTGTCTGAAAACATACTCTGCAAGCATGCTGAGCAGCCTGATTAATATTTTATTACTCTCTTGCAGGGCCCCGTAAAGGCTTCGATACAAGAGCAGGTCCTACCTGAATGCTCTTTATACCACAACAAAGTCCAGTTTCCTTCATCTGGTGGTTTAGGTTTGAATTTGGCTCTTAGTATCCTTTTAACAGTTGGATATTTAATTCCTTTTAAATGTCTGAACCCAAGAGATTATGAAGCATTTTTGTTGTATATTTATTATCCATCTGTGGTAAATCACTGTCGTGCTGAAGAGTTTGGGCTGATTAGAAATGTTTAGATTCCAGTGAAAAATAAATTTATCCTCTTCATAGAAACCCTTGAGGGGGAATTTCTGGCCTCGTTCAAGTCAATAACAAAATTCCCAGTGATTTTAGTAGAGCCTGTATTTCACAATTTTTGTAATTTATGTAATATGATAGAAAAAGGGCACGTTAACTTTGCAGCTAGCTAGTTTGTTGGAAGCAGTCTAGCTGGAGCTGCACTGGTTGCAGTTGGAGATAGTAAAATGTGCTAACAAGAGTAATGCAAACACACCTTGCCACAGAGAGAAGACTTCAATTACCAATGTTTGAGTTAGTTGGAAAGCAAGAAGGCAAAGGTGAATTTGCTGTTGAGCTCTAGCAAGTTATTTTAGCATAGACAAAATAAAAATTTAATGTCTAGTCATCATCCCCAGGTATCTAACATCTGTACTTGTTTTTACATCTGATCCTTGACTGTTCTTCCAGGTCCATTTGAATATTACATGTTTTACTTTGCAATTAGTTTGATTACACAGAAGGTATGTACCTTTCACAGTTTTTTCCTTATAGTAGTATTAGCCTTTCTTCACAGTGCTTTAAGAGCCTGCTGAGATGCTGTCCAGTTAGATTAACAGCAGTTTTATCTGTACTTTTAGAATTTGTTATTGCTTTGGTTCAGTTCCCTGAGGAGATGATGTAAGACCGGATAATAAACAAAATACCCACCTTAGATATACCAGTAAGCAGTCTGTCCAACAACATGCCAACATCGAGCAGGCAATGGGTTCCAAGTGGGTTTCCTACCCCTCTATCCAGTAACACCGTTACCGCGGCTTTGTACTGTGGTGTCTGGTTATTTGGTTCCTCTTCCTGTTGTTACCTGTGCTGTATAGCACGGCGCTCTTCTCACGCTTGGTTGCATTCACTACTACAGCAACAGTTCTCTTACAGTTAGTTACTTTACTTTTGCTCCAATGTGTCTTTATTGTCAATTCACCCTTTATAACCACTTATTTATACTAAATGAGCCTGGCTGTGTAGCAGATACTCCCTGGCAGCGGCTTAAAGTAACAGTATTTAACTCCAGGTGTATCCTTGTGTCTGTTTCAGAACTCACCCGCCAGCCATCATGTCAGCCCTTCCAACAGTGCTTATTTCGTCTTGGTGGACACGTACCTGAAGTGTTTCCTGCCCACAGAAGGAAGTGTCCTTCCTCCACCTTCTTCAGATCCTGGGGGAGCTATCCCTTCCCCGACTCCCAGGTAATGACTGCAGTGCCAGAGACAAATTGTGAGAACAGTGCTTACAAAATACGGCTTGTTGGAGTGAAATCTCTAACAAGTAGAAAACACCTTGGCTCTTTATGATCTGTATGTACTTATTATATAATTACAAAAATTCAATAGATTTATGTTCACTTAATTTTACCGTAAGGGTTTCATTTGAAAGTCTGAAAGGTAGCTATTGCTGGAGCAGAAAAGGCATGTACAAGCGACAAAAATTCATCCGTTCAGCAACTCCAGCTGTGTTTTCTGCCCTGCAGCTGGAGTAGGACAGCTCTGACTGTGCTTGATAGCAGTTTTTACTACCTTCAAATACATATGGTACGTGGTAAAGATGGCACTGGTGATAACCACTGTTAAAAGGAAACTTGCATCTTTCATTAATATCGTGATAAAGCCAGGCAACTTGGCAGTAGGTCATTTTGTTTCAGTTCTGAGGTTGCCATCCTTAATTGTTTAATGCTCTCATTATCTATTTTGCAGTTCTTTGAAACCGCTGTGTCAGGACCGTGTCTGTGGCTTAGCTGCAGACTGGCAGTGCTCATAGATTTCTTAGTTCATAACTTCCTGATGTACAAAGCCAAGACACATACTAGTGATCAAATCATATAGCGAGTGACTGCATTTCAGGTGACTTTGCACAGTAATAGATCAAGCTATTTAGCCACAACTAGAAGGAAGAGGATGCAAGATTTTTGACCACTTACTGAAGATCTATATGTCTACGTGATAATGGCATAAAAACAAACTCAGAAAGTTGAAGGGAAAATTCTCCAATGCAAGCGTCCAGTGTTTTGTTCTTTGTAATGGCTAAGTGTGTGGAAGTCCACATTTTCAAAATTGGTTTTGCTACTCAAATTTATAAAATGTTATCAATATTAGCCATTTTATAGAAATGTAAAAATAAATAGCCATTAGATTTTATATAACTGCATTTTAAATACATTTCAAATACCAGTTTCTGTGGTCTGTTGAGCCTTAGCACATACGTAGGAAAATACAGATCATGTGAATCATGAATATGGAAGGCAGAGTGAAAGAAAAGTAGCTGAAGAGGAGAAAGTAAAGAACCATGTGCTATTGAACATAACATCAGGTCTGTGTAAAGCTGGTTCAATGCAGCATGAATAGTGATGTAGTGTTTGCTGATAGTTAAAGTGACTAGTAATTGTAACCCATTGCAGAAGTTTGAAATGTGTAATCAGCTATGCAGTTTTACTTCTTAAAGACTGTTTTCCAGTTTATAAACTGGTGATTAAAAGCAGTGATATATTTCACTGTACCGAGGCTTACTGACTTCAGTGTTTCCATTCATTTGTCTTTAAAGGTCTCCAGCAGTGCCTTTCACTTCCTACGGCATGCATCACACCAGCTTGCTGAAACGGCACATTGCCCATCAGCCTTCTGTGAATGCTGATCCAGCTTCCCAGGAGATCTGGAGATCAGAAACGTTGCTTCAGGTAAGTTGGATGTAAGGAGCAAAAAAAACCCACAGCATTTCTTGCTGCTAACTGAGGAATGGCTGCTTTTTAAACCAGAGACAGTTAAGCCATTTTGCTTTAGCGTGTTTTTGGAATTGAGCAGTGCAGCTGTTTTCTCTTAGTGAAACAAAGAACCTCTGTGAAATTTCTAATTTAGAAAGGCACTTAATACCTTTTTTTTTTTTTAGACTGCGTATCTAACAACTGATCTCAAGCATTTGAACATTTTTTTTCCAGAAAAGTTTCTAAACCCGATTTTCTTTTTTCTCTCTTTTTTTTAAAATCTCACATCAATTCTATGCTCTAAGCAAAGGTTGAGCACAGAGAAGTTGGTTCTGTTCACCATCAAGGGAAGGGAAAGGAGAATGTGGACGTAACAGTTGCTCTGAAACAAGTTCCTACCATGTTGCTGAACTCATAGCAGGTGCTAACAGGATGCCAGCTCAGTCATTTACATTGACATGATAATAACCTGAAACATCTCTGAGCAGGTGCCTGTCTATTTACAAGTACAGCTAAGCTTTCGAATTATATACTGTGGCCTTCCCTTATACCTAGCTTGCGACTGACAACTCCTGGATTATTACTTTTTCCCTAGCTGAGAAAATATTTGTTTTGCAGATCTTTGTTGAAATGTGGCTTCATCATTATTCACTGGAGATGTATCAGAAAATGCAGTCCCCTCATGTCAAGGTAATAGTTTGTACTTCATTCGTGAGCACCATCTGATGGTTGACCTCTTGTCTTGGAGTAAATCTCCTATTCTGTGGAAAGTTTGTGCAAATGAAAGAAATAACTTATCAGAGTATCTACCTGACTGTGTCAAAATTGCTAATCCAGTAATCAAGACTGTTGTGTCATCTGGATTTGCCTTCATTGCATAAGTTTTCTTGGTTTTGTTTTGTTTGTTTTTTCTTTTCGTAAAAGACAAGTTTGTGGGATGGTCACAACAATCTGAACACCAATAATCAAAGTACTAATGATGGGGAAGATGCCACTATAAAATCATCATGTTAAATCCCACTGAGGTAGTCTGGCTGCTAAAAATGATCTAAATTGATTTCCAGCAGTGATAGCAACTGTTACTGAGATACTAATTAATAATTTCTAAGATTGGTAACCATTTTTTAGCATAAGTCCAAATTAAAAAGGAAATCTTACTAAACTGTCCTTCAGTTTTAAGTGAATAAGCCAGTTTTGTCCTTTCATATTCAGAAATATGCTTTTCACCGTAATGGTGTCAGAAGCAGTTCTGCAGCTACAGAGTTCAAAGTATCTTAGAAGCTCTTGCTCGGATAATACACTGTTTTAAGCAGTTTGTGGTGGCCTGTTCAGTAACAAACTACTGCATGTAAAAACTAAGTCAGTGTTGGGGATGCTAAGATCAAAGGCACTATAAATGTGAAGGGAATTTGAAGGAGAAAGTGTTGATCCTCTGAATTCCCTCTGGGTCACAGTGGGACTTTTCATAGAAGGGGAGAGAAATATAAAAGCTACTTAGGATTTATTCCTATGTGAAAGAGTAATATGAGAGTTGATTGACTGAGAAATTCTGATCCTTCACGCCACAGGCTATAAAATAACAACCATATCTGTATTCTGCTAGGGAAGAACATTCGAGAGCTGAAGTGTGATGGGTTTTGTCTTTTATTCTTAAAGTTGAGGTCAAAATGCAAACTCATGAATGTTGCAAAGTTTCCACTTGGGACTCCCAGCAGCATGGCTGTGCACCTGTGATGGAAAGGCTTTGCTTGAAGTACCTTTGGCCTGTCTGTCTGTCTGTCCAGTCTCTGTGCATCAAGCACTGTGCTTAGGCCAGAAATAATGATTGCTTTAAACTTCTCTCCTCTGTTCACCCTCTGTATTTCAGATGCTCTCTTCTAACATGAGGGAGCAGCCACTTAGACAACGACTATGAATGTTGTCATGGAATAGGGCCTAGGCAGAGCTTAAAGTTCTCCAAAATCATCACTTCAGGATCCTCCACAAGGTGTGCTGCGCCACAGCTTGAGGCCGTAACTCCCTGATGATATTTTCATTTCATCTTTGAGGGGAAGTAATCATGGGGATGTAAAAAAGGAAGTCTTCACTCTTTGGGGGTTAGAACACCTGTACAGGGGACTGGAATTGCCCATGACATGCGTAAATGGACGAAGGATCCCTCCTGCAAGACTGAGGAAAGCTTCCAGATCAGTTGGGGACAGGACTGTTCATAAGCCTGTGATGCTTAAACTAAGCTTTGTAGGCTGATCTTAGGGTGGGCTGAAGGAGAGAATAGTCTGCTTCATAGTTTCTCAAATGAGGAAGTACAATGTGCAAAAATGCAAGTTTTGTTTTAACATAAGGGTTAAAGGGCTTGACTGGAAGCCCAAGATCACTCTAAACCTTATTCTTAAAATTAGTAATAATTATGCAGGTTCATTTGATTTCATTTAGCTTTCTGTGTGTTTGGAAGAAGGGGTAATTAGCAACCGTACATCCCTGGATCTAGACCTGTTTGACCATCAGTGACTTGAAATGGCTACCTACCTGTACTGGAAGGTGGGATGACGTTCCACAGAACTTGCTCTCTCTTTGTCCAACAGCCAGACTTGTTTGCTTCGATGGGCTGAGCCAGATCCCAGACATGTAACTTTCCTGTGAAGTGCCTCAAGGAATGACAGATTTTCCTTAAACCTTGTTAATGTCATCACAGACTTCTCTTTAAAAGTAGCAAGAGGTGGAATGACAATGAATAGTAAATAATTTCTTTTGAGAAGGTGTACTTCTTTTTTACGTTACTGCTTTGAATTCTTTCTGGGTCTGGTGTGAACCTGAGGTTGACGCTATTTGCTATGCTGAGTTTCACTGTTTTCCCCTTTAATTCAGCTGTTTTCCCATTCTTTTACATGGTCTGTTCGCTTTCTCTTTCTCAGATGATCCAGAGCCCAAGCATGCAGCATCTTTTTTCCTATTCCCTTCTGCTGTAATCACAATGAACCCTTAAAAAGAAGTGTGATAAAACCTTATGTACTGCTTCCTGACCTTCCAATGCCAGGTGCCACAGACACCAGCACTGCATGTGGAACACCCCTCAGACTACAGGCTCTTGCTGATTCCTGTGCAGGGAGGATTATGAAGCACACGATGTGTCTGATCTTGCAGTAACTATCCTACCACTCTTAGAAGAGTGCAAAACGGAAAGATACCAAACTGGCACTAGAAGAGATTGGGTAGGGGCTGTTCAAAGACAGCAGAGGTGTGATCTGGAGAGTTAGTTTAGATGCCTGACAGTAGTCATTGGGATCGGTGTAGTGTACATTTTTTGTTTTACGTTTTTTTCATTAATTTCATACATGTGTGTCACTGTCGCTACAGTATCTTCTTCACCATCACATTGTCAAAAAATACTCTTTACCTTATTCAGCCAAGAAGGGACCTGGCTGAGGCTTGCAGAGGTTTCAGTGTTAAGGCAAGATGCCTTTTGCATCAGCATATAACACTGGTGTTAGGTGTGCCTTTTGCCTTTTTGTACACAAGATGTTTCCCTAATAGTAAAAGTAATTTCCTCTTTTGAGGAAATTCACAAGACCTGCAGCCTTTCCAAATGGCCTTTAACTAGAAAGAGAAGACAGAGGATTTCTCCAAACTGGAAACTTACTGGGCAGGCTCACAGTGATTATAAAAAGCCAAACCTTTTTTTTGCTTCCTGTTCCTTGGGAAGAAGAAAACATCAATTTGAGTTTCTTCCCAGTATACAAACCCTGCTTCTCCAGCAGCACAGGAAGAAATGACAAAGTTCTCAAAACTACTAAAAAATCTTGCAGAACATTGAACGCTTTTACTCTGTTATTTAATAAAACACCATAACAGTGTGTAAATGCTTGTCGTTGCAGTTCAATTAACTTCTGAAATGGGGAGTTCATTTGGCAAAAGCTCCATATCCCCTACCAGTACATGCTCTGAGTGTAGCAAAGAGAACAGCCACTTACAGCTATACTTTTTTGACACCTGCTCCCAGCTGTATTTCCAAGTTGATAAAGGGTATGAAATGCTGTGGAATTGATCTACTGAACACCAGAAAGAAGCGGATACTGTGGCTGCAGTTGTTATTGTGATATGTTGTCCCTGACTGTATTTGTGATGTTCATTTTTTCACCCCACCCTCTTCCTTGGGCTCATTCTCACTTTTTTTTTTCTCTTGCTCTCTTCTCTCCTTTTTTCCCTCCCTCCCTTCCTTTTTGTTTCTGTTGTCTCAGCTGGAGGTTCTCCACTACCGACTCAGTATCTCCAGTAAACACTGCGGTAGTCCTGCCCAATCCAGCTACCAGGCCCTCCACGCATACCAAGTATTATCATCTTTTCATTTTGTTTCCTTTTTAAAATCTTGTTCCATCATATAATCTGCAAAGTGTATTGGTGCTAGCTGTACAGCAGCTTTTTCTGCTAAGGTGTGGCTTAACAACTTGATTGAGAACACTGCATTGAGATTTACTAAATTTTCAGTGAAAACAGATACTAAGAGGTATTAGCAAAGGTCATGGAAAAAATAGTTAACATCTAGCATATTATGAGGACTAACTGGGAGCTCCATTTGTAGAGATGCATTCTTGTAATGTGTTGTAGAAAGAGACTTGTCAGCTATACTGACATTTTTTGACACCAAAACTGGCTTCGCCAATGGCAAATTTCTGCCCCTCTCACTAGTCATTTAAGCAAACACTGCATGGAGGAGATCAGAATTTGCATGGCTGACCCCTAAAATTAAGGTAGGTAATATCTAAGGGGTTTTAGCCTGTGAAATGTCATTGGATAGTCACAAATTTGTAGTGGCAGTGTGAACTTGACTGCCCAGTTTTGCAAAAGCACACGGGTGGTACATTTGCAGATTGTTCAGGAAATGTGCATGCATAAATATTCCTGTTGGAACAGATTGCTGATTCCTCTTTCCCTACTTCAGCCCTTTATTCATTGGGTCTTCATTTTGGGAAAGGGGAGGGCGGAGTGTATGCACTATAAAGCTTTTATTATGCTATAAAGCTCTTTAGGACTATATGGAATTTTCCTCTGTTTAATCCTGTATTTTTTTTTATAAAGTGCTATGATATCGCAAGGTACTGCTTAGAAAGCAAAACAGGAACTGCTACTGTTCTTTAAATCTTTTTTACTATTATGTTTATCTAATTACCATGTTAAGGAAAGAATGGTGTACATCCATCCTGTAAGCTAAGGCTTGACAACAAAAACGCTACTTCTTAAACCAGTAATGTTTTTAATGGTGCTGATCCAGGCTAAGAAGAAACTATAAGAATTGCCAAGTGGAAAAACTACTGGCATCACCTGAAATGATGTACTGAAACAGTGGTACTGCTGGTTTTTTTAAGTTCAAAAGGTACCTTCAAGGGAAGCCTAGAATTGTTTTAAAACTACACCCTTTCAAGGCCTATAGCAGAGTACTCAGCCTCTCTAATTGCTTTTGGAGATCCTGATCTAAACTCCTAGGACCAAGTAACTTCTCAGAGTTCTACCCTCTTACATAAACTCTCCTCAAGACTGTAGAAAACATGCTGACTGACCAGGAGCTGTCAAGAACACAAGACCAGCCTTCATTAAAACTGGTAATAGGTTATCCTCTCTGTTAGAATTCTGAGTCTCAGATCTGGCTGTGCTACATAACTGTATCTGTCATCAAGCCTTGAATCTTTTCCTGGAGTGAATTTTACAGTGTTTTAAAAATCTTAAAAGATTGTAAAAACACGTCTGCTTTGCCTCAGGCATTGCAGAGAAAGGACACACACAGACACCTCCCCTGCCTGCCCCCAGCACTGGAAACACTGTTGAATAGATTTAAGAAGTGGAAGCTTTTTGTATAAAAATGCCTGCCAGTCCCGTAGAGTCATACTCAGTGTCTTAGCGTGGCTGCATTGGGCATCCTGGAAACATCTTGCAGCTGTTAACTAATGCACTCTTCCAGCATCTTCCATTATACCTGGGAGCTGTAACTTTTGTTTCACGTACATCCTTCCCAACTTTTGAAGCTTAGAATACAAATGATATCTTAACATCTGCCTTCAGTAGTGGATTAAGATTAGTTCACTACTCTTAAAGCAGATGACAGTAGCAAAGGAGTTAGTGCTTTTTTCCCAGATTCTGCAGCAGACCAGCTCTGGTGCTGCTGGGCACCCAGGAGAACTAGCTCTTTTTAAGTCATTCATAACTCTGCTATATCATACACTCACTCATTTATTAGTAACATCACTATGGCTCACCATTGCTCCTTGTGCTACTCCTGCCCAGGCTACTTCTCCCCATAACGACACTTAGAAGCAACAGCATTATGCAGGACTTCAAGCAGTTCTTATTCTTACTATAACTCTTTCTAGAATAATACTTTTTTATAAGGCAGATGAGTACCAGCATAGGGAGAACTCACTAAAGCCAGCCAAGAGCATAATCAAAGGATCTGTTGTGCTGTCCACAGACGTGAACTATAACGATAGTGAAAGGCTGAATATTCTTTTTTTCAGAAAGGGGTAAGTCGAAATCTACAAGTTACTCTGTTCTTTAATGCTAGCCTGAAATTGAATGCATTAGAGTACTGTAGGTACTTTTTCTTAGAATCACGTTATCAAAAATACGCTACTGTTTCTTAGTGAACTGAATGCTGAAGATTGATGTAGCATATCCTGGGGAGCAAGTCTGTCTAAAATCAGGTGGCACCAAACTACAGTGAAGAACTTAGAAGGAAGAGAACATTTCCTGTATCTTGATTTCTGATCTAAGAATATAACATTCCTGAATTATCTCCTGGACATTTAGCATCGGATACTTATTATCTTCCTGTCTTTTGCTTTGAGTCTAGGAGTCATTTAAGCCCACTGAAGAGCACGTGCTAGTGGTAAGACTGCTTGTGAAACATCTGCATGCTTTCAGCAACAGCCTGAAACCAGAGCCTCTCACCCCTTCAGCCCACTCCCACACAGCCAGCCCACTAGAGGAGTTTAAAAGGTAGGTACATGAGCAGCCTGTCTTTGAAACATGTGGGGCTTCCCCCCGAATAGCTCTGCTTTCACCGACAGGTTGAATTAGGTTTTGATGGCTAAATACAGAAGAACGTTATTAAAAGTACATGAATGCTAATGGCTTATGTTTCTCACATCCAGTAGATGGGGGGGCAGCTTCAGTAGGGGGGATGTTGTGCTATTACACTGGTCTGTGTCTTGGCACAAATCAGAGAAAAGAAAATGCTAGCAGAGGATTCTGGCCAAGGTTAGTGGAGAATTTTGTATTTATGTATTTGAGTTGAAATTCAATGGCCAGAAGTAGCTTCAGTTAAGAAAAAACCAGTTTGGGTCAGTCCTTTCTGTATTTGCATTTGTGGAAGTGTGTTGGGTTGTTGGTTCGTTGGGTTACGGTTTGGTTTTTTTAAGTTGCTGCTGGTTTATACCTGTGACTGCCTTTTAATCTGTTTGCAGGGTTGTAATTCCTCGGTTTGTCCAGGAGAAACTTTATATCTTTCTGCAACACTGTTTTGGCCACTGGCCTCTGGATGCCTCTTTCAGAGCAGTATGTACCTGCTTCTCTTTCTAAGTCTGTACTTGAGAGAACTAGTAATTAATTATTGCTGTTTAGCAGCTATTTCTTGGTCTTTAAATCTTTCTTTTTTCCTAGAGCAGTGAAATTCTTTATCTAACGTGTACATTTAATGTTAGAGGAGGAGTGCCAATTACACATAAGAAGAAAGTTGAATAGATCTTGGTGAGAATTGCTACAGGTTGTAAAACAGATACATTCGCAGAGGTCCTGTTTTCTTAATATCTAATATGATAGGTCATAAAAAAATTAATACTATAATAATTTGCGATAGATACTGCAAATATTACCTCCTTCAAGCAGGAAAATAAATATGTCAGACCATGACTCTTGGTAATTGATGCAGGAGTTTAAAAGTGCAGAATGTAACAGGGCTAGATCTTGCTCACTAGAGCTATACCGCAATGTTTGAGGTACACGTGTAAGGCAAAATGTCAGAAGAAATGTTTACAGAGGCCATGGCAAATCTGTTTTTGGCTTCAGTGCAATCAGGACTCCATTGTTTCCTCAGAGTGGTGGGTACATCTGTGCAGAAGATGAGAGCTGAAATGATATGAATGTAGCATCTTGTTTACTTACTTCAGCAGAGATTCAGTGAACACTATTAGAGCTGTTAAATGCACCTTAAATGTACTCACCAACTAAGTTTGCTTTTTTTGTAGTAGCTGTTTGAGTGCCATCTCATTTGGGTACTAGAGAAAATCCAGATTGGTCCTAATGCACTTAAGTTTTTTTTCTGTTCTTTATCAAAAGATACTCAGATTACTAGAGAGCGCGTTCTTCCTAAAAAACTTTTAGGTGTCATTAAGATAATAGTCACTGGATTTAAAGGAAAGAAACAAAAAACCGTTCCTGTCTTCCTTTCAAAGAAGTATTGATACTCGGGTGGTTTTATGTGTGACTTTGCTTAGGTTCTTGAGATGTGGCTAAGTTACCTGCAGCCTTGGAGGTATGCTCCGGAAAAGCCACCACAAAGTGCAGAGCCATTGCCTCGCAGCGTGTCAGAGAAATGGTAAGGAGGAAAGCAGCTGTGAGTAATCTGAACCAAACCTCAAGTTTATGCAGATCCCAAGTAAAACAACAAGATTTCAAGAACCATCTATCTTACCCTTACTTAGCTTCCTGTACAAGATTAGAGATGATTTCTTACAACACAAGCTTTTGTACTGAGGAGTATTCTTGTCTCATTGCAAAGAGACCATCTTTCCAGAGACAGTATAAAATATTCCCTTAATGACTCATTTGCAGAAAACAAAATAACAATTATTTAAATAGCTGTACTCACAAATCCTGTACTCACTTTGACAGGGCTGCCTTCATTCAAGAAAACCTACTCATGTATACTAAGCTGTTCGTAGGATTTCTGAACAGAGCTCTTCGAACAGACTTGGTCAGTCCAAAACATGCTCTCATGGTGTTCCGAGTAGCCAAGGTCTTTGCTCAGCCCAATCTAGCTGAAATGATCCTGAAAGGTAAATGGATATTTTGACATCTTACGCTGTCCTGTCTCAACCTTTCTTCACAATGGCTGCATCTTACCTCGGAAGCGCTGAGGTGATAGACTTACTCTCCCATTTTGCATGCTATTTTGCCATTCAGAACTGTCTGTGTGTCTTCACTAATGTTTGTCATATTGGTTTAATATGTCTGTAGTCTTTTCTAACCACTATCATTTAGATTTCATTCCACAATTTTTTTTTAAAGAATACAGAACCACAATATTGGGTGTTTACAATAAAGTCAGTTTTCCTTACACTTGTCTTACTTGATTATTTACTGTATGATTAGAACTTCCTATATCTCTAAAGGTATCTACACTTAACAAAATAGCTAGTCAGCTAGTCAGGTATGCAGTTCAGGATAATTACGACACAGTAAATTTGGGAGAGGCAAGATTTGACAAGTATCAATGTCTTAAGTGTCATGATTCTCCACTGCCTTTGTTGAAAAAAAAGTTAGAGGCTTAAAATGCTGTCTCTATGGTCTGTATTTAAATGCAGTCTGACATTTTCTGCTGTGGGCAGAGACAATTAAATGAAAAAAAGGTATTTAAGGCCTTTTTCCCCCCTAGAACTACCTGCCTACCTAAAAGCAAGTTGCCAGGCAGACTGAAGGTGCTTTGTAGCTAGACCTTCCCCAGGCAAACCCAGGAGCATTATGTGACCATCTTCGCTACTTTTCTCAAATTCTAGGAGAGCAGTTATTCCTGGAGCCAGAACTTGTGATTCCCCATCGTCAACACCGACTTTTTATGACCCCCACACTTGGTGGTAGTTTCCTCTCTTCGTGGCCTCCAGCTATTACGGATGCCTCATTTAAGGTGAAGAGTCACGTTTACAGCCTGGAAGGACAGGACTTCCAGTATAAACAGATGTTTGGCACAGAAGTCAGAAATTTGGTAAGCAACAAGTTTCTTGTCACCTGTCTTTCTACTTTGACAGGTGTTTTCTCAATGCTGAGCATCCATATTATGAGAAGTTAAGAGTGACAAACTTTACAGCCTGCACTAATGTATAGTTAAGTTTACAGATGGTGACTTCTGGAACCTGAGGGGGTCTCAATCTTGCACAGCCGTAAAAATCTACTTGCTATTTGCTAAGTAAGAAGTCAATGCAACAGTTTGCTGCCTTGGAGTAGTGTATTGCAAGTATTTCAAATGTGCTTACTGTGAACTTCTGATTCATTGTATTGATTAGTACCCATCAGCAAGTTAGATCAGCATAGCATGAGGGGAAAAAAAGCAGCTGAAAAACCTAAGCAGCACTCAAATTTCTTAAGTGCTTCAGCAGCAAAGACCTACCTTTGCCCTACCGGAAATGCAACTAACAGCACAAGTCCAGATGAGCTCAGAGAGTGAGTTTCCTGGGTTTGCCCTCACTGCCAGGTATCAAGGCACAGTTTTATCCCTGTTTTGTTTCTTAGTGGTTCTTCATCTTTGTCCCACACAATTTTTTTTTTTGTTTTAGGTGTTAAAACTGGCTCAGTTGATTTGTCAGGCGCAGCAGACAGCAAAATCCATATCAGACCATTCTGCAGAGACAATGGCTAGCCAGGCCTTCTTCTCATGGTTTCGATTTACACCGTCTGAGATGAATGGTTCCTACGCAGGCAATGACCTTGATGAAATTGGGCAAGACAGCATCAAAAAAACAGATGAATATTTAGAGAAGGCACTGGAGTATTTGTGCCAAATCTTTAAGGTACGTTACATCTAAGAACTTTCCGCGTGTGGCAGTGTGTACAAGTCAGGATTCCTCAAATGTGCATCTGCCAGTCGTCCTGTGTGGAGTCACAAAGCCATCCAGAGACCATGCTAGCAAATTTTGTTGTAAATGTCTTTTAGGCTTGACTTTACCTGACCACTTCAAAACTCCTTTCAATATTGATAGAACTAGATACTTTTAATTTCTAAAAGTTAAGCCCACTTTTTTTTCAAGTGACCACTCTTTTGGACTGTACGTCTTACACCAGACCTATCGCTTTACTTGTGCCTGTTCTCATGTTCACAAACAGGCAAGGCATGGCTTAAACTTTAAAAACAGTTCAGTATCTTCTATATGTAAAGAGCTATAAAAATACAACATATAACTGCAGCTACAGGTGAATGGATGCACTAGAAGTAGTCCGTTTCTTTAGTTAACAGATTAATTTCTGTCAGCCACCCTCCCTCACACAGAATTGACCTAGGAGAAGACAGCTATTTGACAGGTCTCAAGGAATAAGGGACATATCAAACAGAACAACTCTTTTGGATTTGACAAGCACAGACAAGAAATCTGGGGACTTTTATCTCCTTTTAATGTCTAACTGAAGTGCTGTTAAGCAGTTCTTGGTATCTGTGATGGCTGTCAAAGGCTTCCACTACTAAGGAGTTTGTGAAGGGAGAAATAAATGAAATAAAGGGGCTAGATCAAACACATGCTTTAGAACTATGTTATTCTTGAGTAGCTGAATGAAGCCCAGCTGACCCAGATGATGATGAAGTGTGGGACAGCTCAAGACGAGAATGGAAAAAACCAGCTTCCAGACTGCATTGAAAGTGATGCCGGCCTCGTTCTTACACCCCTGGGCAGGTATCAGGTGAGAGAAGAAAGATTCTGCATCCCTACCCTAGATTGTTCTTGAAAAAAAAAAAACTGTCCTTGTACATCAAGAGAAATGCAGTTCATCTGGGGTTAAGAGAGGTGCCTGTATGAAGGCATTTCACATGGGAGCCACGAGATAAGGGGTTTATTTTCCTGTTTCTAGATCATAAATGGCTTACGTAAATTTGAAGTGCAGTATCAAGGAGATACTGAGCTGCAGCCCATCCGAAGCTACGAAAATGCCACTCTTGTCCGTCTCCTATTTCGTTTATCCTCAGTGCTTAACGAAAGGGTAAGTACAGCACTGCCTCCATTTATATTTTCCATTGCAAATTCCTGTTCTTCACTGTACCTGCACATACATGACACTTGGTTTGTTCTTGCACGTCTCCCTTATAGATGGGTATTGCCTAACGCTTCTCTACTTGTAGTTCTGCTTTTCCTACACAAAACATTCAAAAATAACATTTTAAAGGTATTCCTTATGTTTGATGAACAATGGAATATCATTCAGAATGTTTCTTAAACAGGAAAAGCAAATCCTTTCCCTTCTTACAAGTACAGATACAAGGCAAGTCTGCACTAAAGCAGTTCTACTATTTAGAAGTGCATTTTGACACCCTCCCCCCCATTTCCTATAATCCTCATCCTATAAATGAAGAAAATTGTAAAGTAAGTTACACTTACTTTATGACAGTAGTTGCAACAGAATACTAATGTTTAAACTTTTCTTACCCCAGTTTGCTGATCAGATGGCTGTGCTTTGCTCCAGGGAAGATTTTGTTGGCAGACTTTGTCGCTATCATCTTACCAATCCCCACCTCATGCAGAAAATCAGGTATAGTCCCATGGTGAAGGACAGAACAAGCCAGAACTGGGGTCCAAGAATCAGCCTGAGGTTTCTGGCTAGCTACAGGACTCTCATTTCTTTGCTGATGATCTACTTCATTGCATCCTGGTTTTACGTCGGGCCAGTGGGCTGCACATTCATTATTCTGACTGGATATTTTCTTTATGCCGTAATAATGACTTTTTTCTCTGAAGGATGGAAACCACATGAACACTGATCTCCTTATCTCAGCTTACACTTGTAAAAATAAATGTTTTAAGGATGAGCCTGGGATTCAGTGACTAAAATGTTTGAATTACCGTATCAGATCTGCCTAAAATATTTTTTAATATTAAAGTTAATTGAGTTTTATAAACAATGATGTGGTTTTGTGGAGTGGAGATAATCAATGTAAATTTGATTTTTATAAAAACGTTCCTATGTAAGCTAGTGAATGACTTTTTTTTTTTGAGGGGGGAAGTACTTACAATTTAAAATGAACCATGGCATATGCAGAAACATTTCTGATTCAGCAGTAGCTGCCTTGAAGCCTCTTGCACTGTTCTAAAGCAAGAATTAGCTATGGGACTTGCACGTTATGCTTATAGGCAGAGCAGTTACAGAAGCAACAGCAGTGCACTGAGAAATTTACAGGAAGTTGCACTGACAGAAATAAGAGATAGGACAAGGCAGCAAGAGTGCATCTCACAGCCCAGTGTTGGGCTTACAGATCACAGAATCACAGAATGTTCAGGGTTGGAAGGGACCTCTGTGGGTCATCTAGTCCAACCCTCCTGCCGAAGCAGGGTCACCCAGAGCAGGCTGCACAGGACCTTGTCCAGGCG
>Ga0065711_1006191_pt1 | contig 18819 bp, 18 predicted proteins | sample Hoacrofraction12_FD_59098 | JGI IMG/M metagenome (GOLD analysis project Ga0065711, IMG submission 59098) | Hoatzin crop microbial communities from Cojedes, Venezuela - Epithelial fraction 12 v2 (version 2) | ecosystem: Host-associated > Birds > Digestive system > Esophagus > Crop | place... | reverse complement strand
ATCCTACCCCCTAAGCCATGAAGAAGCACAAGACTGGAGCATTCCTCACCCCCTCAAAAGAGCAAGGCAATTTTAGTCCCAGGTGATGTCTTAGACCTATTCTCAGCCCTGGAAAAGTGAAGAGAAGCTAAGCTGGGGCACCTTCCTTTCTTGCCGCAAAGGAGCAGGCACCTGCTACCCGTAGTGACGCATGCCAAGCTCTTATTTCACAGCACCACACTCCTGCAAAGCTCTTTCTGCATTTTCAACTCTATCTGATTTTCCTTAAGAAAATCTGATCCAGGGCTATCATCTTTCGGTGTAAATTTGTATCTATCCTCAGCATGAAATGGTGCTGTCAAACCCAAAAGTTGCGGTCTTTTGAATTTACTACTGCGGTTCCACCTCTTGAACCTTTTGTCAGATTACCTGACATAACCAACCTCAAACCCAACCCCAAGCTGGTGTCTTCCCAGGCCACAGCTCCTTTCCTTTTGGTCTAGCTAAAAGCATCAGCCTTCTTCCTACTTCTGTACACTTCTCCAGAAAAAAACCCCAAAACTTTACAGAGGTGCTAATTCTTTTCTAAGACGAACGGGAGTGCAGTCCCAGGTAGATAGAGAGCTATATTTCAGTGATTTCTCACCAAATTAAATATTTCTTTGACATCTGACCCCTCCTCTGTGGTCCTCAGGAGGGTCCGTAGTAGTCTTGTACAGGCTCTTACATGGGCTGAACCCAACTGTTTCTTCTTCATCATATTTCCTAAACTTAAGCCTAACCTTAACCCAAGACTAAATCTGACTTTAGGGACTAACATTTCCCACTGATACTGTTACTGCCCTGGGGACCAAATGATGTCTTTTACTTCTTCAACTCCAGGTACATATGATATTAATTTTACCTTCTGAACTCTGAACTTTTGTTTTGTCAGAGTCTGGTGTGGTGCATCAGGGACTTCCTGTCTAAGTTCTTTGTGCTTGACCAACACCAGCTCTCTTCAGAATCATCACAACTCCCTTGATGTGAAACACGAAGTTCCTTTGTGGAGCCTGGGCTTTTTTATCATGAGCAGCATATACAACCTAAAATCTAAGCAGTTGCTATGGGAGACAGCTCCTTCTCTTGAATCAGCGATTCAGGTCCAGGTTACACCCAGTCTCTTCCTCAGCCTTCTCACTACTGACATACTGAAATAAACTCGGGCCTTGAGCCTTTAGTTTTCTTGACCCTAATTCAAACCTTAGCAGTAGCCCTAAACAGAGTCTGAGCAGGAGAAAACGCTGTTTCCACCTAGTAACCCCCAAAATATGTAGCAAGAAATTATCCTCTTGAATCTTAACATTTTCTAATCCCGGTCTAAATCTGAACCCTCATCTCAGCCTGACGCTGTAAAACTACCGATTTTTAAGTTCTCACTGCTAAAAAAAAAAAAAGCTTTTTAATAGCATAGTATTTGAATTCACTGTCAAAGTGATTTTGCGTGGCTTTCTGTCGTGTACCAAACGGGCAGGAGAGAGACAGTGGTGTTTTAGCTTTGAGGGCTGCGATTGGCTCTCGTCTGTTTTCTGGAAAGGCAGATTTTGTAGTAACCGGATTAAGTGGAAAGGTCGTTGGCTGTATTTGCTGGTATAGTTCTCTTTCTCTCAGTACTTCATTTTTTCTTTTTGGCAAGTTTCAGTTTGTGCTTCAGAACATCATAAATTTCAGATAAACACAGCGCAAAACATTTATGAATTGCCATAAACAACGCTTAAGGATGTTAAAGCCATATTCTGTTTCCTGTTCTGACTCTGTTTAGTCTCTGGTGCCACAATAATCTGTCTCACTCATATGCACAGTGGCACTGCTAATTGTCCTTAATTGAGACTAGTGGTGTCTAATATGCTACAGTGGTTTTCTGCTGAATTTTGATGGTGTGCGCACTGAGGAGGGAATCCGGAGCCAGGCATTGCACCTGCCTAGTGCAGTTTGGCCGGTCACAAACAGTGCGGCGCGAGAGACCGCCTCCCTTTATGGGCCATATTTCCAGACTCACATAATTGTCGACAGTTATCTAAAGATTTTAATATTCCCTTACTTCCTTCTGACTGCTGAAATGCAGTCCCTGTGAATATAACGATGAAGAGGCAAATTAGTTTCTTTATGTGGAACTAGTTTTCCTCAACATTTGTGCTGGGTATTAAGAAATAGAGGGATAATAAAAATATTTCTGCCAAGGAAAGTTGAGCTTAGCAGAGTTTTACATCCTCCATATTTCCCAGGTGGGCATATAAAGAAAAGGAAAGACAGCATTGTAGATTTAATAGTTTCCACTAACACAAATTAAGGCATAGTACAAACACAAGTAATTCCAGCTAAGTATGATTTGTGTTGATACACGTAGGTTAAGGTTGGGGCAAACTCTGTTTGCCTGCAATAGTCTTTGAAAAAGGTTTAGATACCAGGAACATTTCTGTTGGTAGCTGTTGCAGATCCTGATTTAGGATCCTGCTGACTATGTCAATTTGTAGTAAATGAGGGATTTAGGATCACTTAAAGAACCACAGTATTAGTAAAAGTGGTTGTCATATGATGATGTAAAAATGAGACAACGCAGTTCGATGGCAAGGTTCACTCTGGTGGTTACTACACGGAAGGAAGATGCAAAGGAAAATTGAGTTACACTCGAGTTAGAATGACTCACGGAGACGCCAGAGGCAAAAGGGTATGGAAGGCCCTCCCACTGAGTCACAAGGTTCAGAATGGACCCCTCCTTTCCTAAACTCCTGCTCAGAGAGGAGTCTGGGTGCCGCTGGATCCAGACCTAGTCCCAGGCTTGGTCAGCGGTTTGTGTCTACAGGATTACATATGAAGGTTTCATGAGCGTCAGTCCAGCATGCGATCAAAGTTATCAGGGCAAAATCGACGTTACCATACTACAGAGTTAGGCACGATACAGGTCGCTTACCAAAGCTCAGCCGTTGGTGGAAGATCTCTCTGCCTCGAGGAGTGTACCCTGAGGGGTGTCACAGCCCGCGGGGAGATCACCACCATGCAGCCACGCTGCCGAGCAGGGAAAGCTTGAAGAAGGCTCACTTAAGCCAGCATATTTATGGAATAAAGTGGTTGGCTTGTAGTCAAGCTACACGCCATGGACAGGTATGCAGGAGGTTCCTGGTACCCACAGCTTCCTTTGTTCCTTCATAATGAGTCTTGGAAAAGCCACCTGCTATTCCTGAGTGGGTGGTGTGGTTGCTGTCCCACGCTCATCTGCATCGGCGCTCGCTGATTCACTCTGCTCCATTGCGGGCGTTCAGAGGACAGGTTGGAACCAGAGGGGTTCCTGGCCCGGCTGCGACTCAGGCCCGTTACCTCCACGGGCGCCTGCGCCAAACCACCGCCAGTCTGGGCAAGGGGCCGAGTGCGCCCATCTCAATGGCAGAAGCGTCTTTTCCCCTTGACCTTCTATGCGCTGGCTGCTCAGTGTGCGTTTTACTCACGGTAGCTTGCCAAGAAACGCAAGAGTTGTCTTTACTGAGCGTGCAGCCACGGTGCAGGGTTTCTTTGGCATAGATTCAGTCAGAGGTGTGAAGAGCTGCGACTCCCTGACACGGCCGGGTTGCTGGATGGCTTCAGTGCAAGTTCAGTTACAGCAGCCTCAGGCAGCATATTTCACTTTAAAACTATTGATATTCTGTACAGATACTAATGAAGTTTTACTGTTATTACTGAGGCCACCACAGGAGCACTTTGCAGCTCTGAAATAGTCTGATATTGCCAATCAGATATTGCTTGCTTAACGCAGCCTTGTCTTCACGGGTAATCTGGGTTTGTAATTTTGCGTCGTGCTTGGCACTGTACATGGGCACACCTAGCAGTGAGAATTAGGGTGAAAGTTGGGAAGTGTTGACTTCTCAGCACTTTGATAATGATGGGATCGAAATGTTCGCAGTAGGCAGCTGAGCACGTGACACGCAATGTCTGCAGGAGCTGCCCTGAGATGTTTCCTTGGCAGTGTCTATGATACCTCAGGAAGCACCAGAAAGCCAAAATACATTAAAATGTACTTTTGTATGGAATATAAGAAAACCAAAACTTAAAGACAACAGTAACCCGGAATTATCCAACTCCTGTCGTCCTAGGCAGCCTCTCAAATGAGGGAGTGTTTGCTGGTGCCTGGCTACAAACAGTAATTGGAGAAGTTTTCCGGCTTCAAAGATAATTCATAAATTAACTCACAGGCTAGAAGGTTATCTCACCAGCGGGCTGAGCATTCGGGCTGGCCGAAGTACAATATCAATTCCTCTGGCGTTGAATAACCTTTCTTCTTCTGACAGACGTCAGTGGCCTTTCGGGTAGTGGCACGTAGTATTTTCTGCCATTTACTTTCTGAGAAAGCTCTCATATTGTTCCCAGTTGTTACAACTTGTTTTAAAATTCTACTCCATGCAGGGTAAAGACGTATATATCGCCAAGTCAAAGACCCATTAGAGAATCAGGTGGTAGAAAACCAGTGCTAAAAGGATATGGCTTTGGTTAATTGTTCATTTGTATTCCACCTTAGTGACGGAGGTTATATTTTCTGTGGGAGGGTTAACACCTCTATCTGAGAACGAAACCAGAAACTGGGGGGGAGAAATCTGCCTAAATTTGTAAAGGGCAGGCAATTAATTTATCTCATAGGCATGGCTGTGGGTGCAATCTGAAATCGAATGGCTGGAGCCATTTTGGCAGATTGAAATGGCACGTAATAAGCAGGATGTAGTTCCAGATACAGGACAGATTGGCTGCATTAAAAAATAATAAAGAAAAGGCTGGTAAAGCATCATGCAGAGGGACTTAAAATGTCCGAAGGGATCCTCAGTGTTACACAGAGTAAGGAAAAACAAACTGAAAATTCTAATTCTTGCCACCGTTTCTGAACATACATGGCAACATGACACATCCTTGCTTTGACAGGAGAGGGACCAAAGCTGCCAATCTCTTCTTGTGCATAATGGTGCAATGAAGATGAATAAAGTACTTGTCCAACGAAATGCAGAGGTGAAAAGCAAAGGCCAAATGTAGGGAAAAAAGGCTTAATGGCTCAAAAGCCTGTTCTGCTATGGATCTCTTGTCATGTTAAAAGCCTGTTCTGCTATGGATCTCTTGTCATGTGGGGTTAGCAAATCTAGCACAGTTTTCACCTACAGCCCTCGGCAAGTAGCTCTGTTCAGTTTACCTGCACCGGTTGTTACAGATCAGTGGCTTTGTAAGTATTAGCTGTGAGGTTGAGTTCACTTTCTCTGTGTTTTTGGTGGGATTTCAATTAGCGAACCTTCATTTTAGAAGTAATAAAGTACCAAAAAAAAAAAAAAGATTATTTGACAGTGCCGAATGGTATGTCATATGCCTTGTGTTGTGTTTTTTCCCTGGGAAAACAATTTTTGCTTTGAAACCCTTTGATATCATTAACATTTAAAATCAGAATTTTCACTTTTTCTAAATGAAAAGTTTGATCATTTTGGTTTTTTTTCCCGTGGAGAACTGTACTCTTTTCATGTTTAGTTCAAACGTGAAGGAAAGAAAGTTAGAAAACTCATGATACTTCATAAGGGCGTGTATAAAATAGGATTTGCTACATAGTATAATGCTCACAAGTATTTGTCATTTTGTATTTCTGAATTAAGTAGTAAATACTCAAAACAGTGAAGGAGAAGATGCTGTAAGAGAGATGTGTACGCACGCTTTTCCAGAGGGCGTAAAGCAGAGTGACGGTTTCTATGAAGTAATTTATGCTGTTGGATGCTGTTTTGAAAGCGTGCCTTCGGTGAGACAGCACGTGGTCTAACGCTCATTCTGTTTCGTATTTGCGTTTCCTCTGGTTTTGTAAGATTGCGCTAATTAAGATGGTGTTCCTGCCTTCTATTGCGAAGAAACATGAAAATCTGGGAAGTAGTGTTGCTGTCTGAAAGGGGAATTCTATCTGTACGAGTTAGGAAAGATAACGCAGGACACTTCTTTGTGAAGCGGAGACAGCAGGTACAGAATTGCTGGTTTTCCACCCCCTGGTGTACAGGGGTACAGGTCGCACTACACAACACGAAAGTCTCCCTTCAGACACCAAGACAAAAACCCGTCTTCTCTTTCCCCCACTTTTTTTTGCTGATAGATCATTCAAGCTAAATCTTGTCTCATATGTCTAGATCTCTATAGGGAGAAGAGAAAACCCGAAGTGCCAGGTACTCTTGTCAAGAGAACGTGTATTACATTTGCTGCAGCTGTGGCCTCCGTCCCCAGTGTTCCTCCTGCCACGAGGATGCGGGCTGGACACCACACAGCGACTGCTTGCACACCACGGGCACCCAGTGGTGGGTCCTGCCCCCTTGTGTCTTCGAGCCTTTTGCATGGGGTGCTGTGGGCCCCAAAGCCCAGCGTGGTTGTTAAATGATAGCTGAGCGCTTGCACAGAGTCCCGTGCCGTTAAGAGCCCCCCACACCAGCGAGACTCCTGCTCAAGGCGCTTGTTGTTTTGTCTCAGCGGACAGAGAAGGCCAACTCAAACAAAATGTCAGATTTGCTTTGGTTTGGTTTGGTTTTTTAATTCAGCATATTTGCAATTTCTGCTTACAAGTATTTAGCATCCTGCCAGCTGGCTGTTATGGATGTGACAACCTGAATGTGAAATTCTGTGCTTTCACCTCACATGGCACAATCTTCTTCACTGGGTAACCAACCAAGTGCAAGGATTGTTTTGGGTTTTTTTCTGCCACAGCAGTGAAATGGTGAAATAGATGTGAAGTTACAACTCGGATGGTGTGTCAGTACAAAATTAGTTTCAGGTAGAAAAATCGGGAAACATACCAATGAAAGACAATATTCTGCATTAAATATAAATTCTTTCTTTTAAAGCCCCAGTCATGCAGAACAGAGAACAGTGAGGGGATTTACAGGGATGAAGGAGGTCATTGCTGTATTGCATGGCCATGTCCAGGGCCTGAAACTCCTGACTTAGGAGTCACAAAATTACCATAGTGAGCAAGATCAGCAAAAACATGTCCATGTACACTGTTTTTAAACAATTTTGTTTTTCAGACCTAGAAAACAGAAAGATATTCCCCCCATTTAGAGGAAGGGATGGATCTTTGGAGGCATTTCCATTTACTGCTCAGCTATGGGAACAAATATATAGACTAAAAGAAAAACAAATGTTGTACGTGGACAAAAGTTGACTTGGTTGCAATCTGTAATCATTGTATGGTGAAAATTAGCCTTGGCCTGTTCATTCTCAGACCAGGCTCAGGAGGGGCTGCTCTGCCTGGGCAACTCTGCTTCCTCCGTGGGAGCAGCTGAGCAAGCCCAGCGGGAACAGGCACACGCGCGGGCAGCAGTGCCAGCACAGCGCAGCAGCGTAGCTGTGCGTAGGGGAAGGCCACCCTAGCCTGAAGGTACTGAAAGCTTTCAGCAATGAAACAAAACGTCCCTTTAGGATTTAGCTATGGCTGGGTGATGCGGACACCCAGATATTCACCACATTCAGTGCAAAGCTAGCAGTTAATTGCAGTAAACAGGGAGGAAAGAAAACTTAATTCCATCCTGGGGCTCTCCTGGTCCTCTTTCTCAGGAAGGAAAGCAAAAATNCTGTAAATTAGGCATAGATTTTCTTCCCAAGATACCCATTGCCATGAATGACTGTTGGATTCAGTAGCGAAGTCCATTAAAGGACATATCTGGAGTGAAATTGTTAGGACTGGCTTTGACTTCCCAGAGTCCCTGAACTAACCACCAGTGTAAAACTGGTGTAAAGCTAAAAGAAGAAAAGCCNATGTCCCTGCTTTGGTTTGTATTGTCTTTGTTGGTTAGGTTTCCTTAGAATTCCAGAGGTGCAGTTCTGCATTTGGATAAAGGTTGTTTTTTCCCCCCCATACAGCAGCTAGCTCCGAGCCGTACTGTGGTCGTTTCCCCCACACCGTTGCCTGGCTACGCAGAGGAGTCGCCATGGTCTTCTCGGAAAAGCGATCCCTTGGATACACCACTTCAAATACAGTTTGAAGTGAAACATCTCCAGGGGTTTTGTTAGAACAAAAGGGACAAAAGCAATAAAACCACAAAACCAAAGCTGTTTTACTAACAAGTTTATTTATATTCAGATAGAGTGGATAAATAGTGCAACAATGTAGGAGCTCTTGTATGAAACACATAACTTGATTTGTAAACCACAGAGTACACTCCGTCTCAAACCTCTCAAAAGAGAAATAGGCTGTTCTATTAGCTTGATGCTAACAGTGAAGGATTTATCAGAAACCCAGAGTTACACAGAATTCAGCTGCACCTTCTCCAGCTGAAATAACAAGTATTTTAAAGACAGTGTAAAGAAGGACGGTAGTTAAAGATCCCAGCACGGCAGTAATTGGAGATCCCAACACTACAGTAATTACACATCCCCAAACCTGCAGTAATTAGATATCCCATCCAGACCCCGAATCAGGCACCCTGTTTTTAAGAATGACAGATCTGGGATCCAGCAGACCATGACAGGGACCGGACAGGGCGCTCCCACACAGACCAAATGCCAGCAAAGAAGGTTCCCCTGCAAGCACGGCTGCATGGCACGCCGTGAGCTCTTTCCAGGAGGACTGTGTGTTTGGGACTGTTAGCTTTTGGATGAGGTATAAAAAAAGGTGTTAGGTAAAGCTCAGAAGTACCCAAATAATTTTACATCTACTGACACAAGAACTCAAGTCCTACCGAAATTCAGTGTAGGCATTTCTGGAAGAGCTGCCCTTTGATCAGTTAGTCTTATCAAGATGCATGTGGCCAAGTGTATTTCCGAAAGGGATTTCATCTCAAAAAAAAAAAAAAATCTCTGTAAGCCTAGCTGACAAATTTACAGTCCCCATAATTTTGACAGGGAAGACTAATGACTCGTATGGCACAGACACTTTAAATGCACTGTGAGGATCTTCTGGAGAGCAAATGTTCAGATGGGCAGTGGGAGTTCAAGATAAAGTTGGTCAGTCCCTTAAATGATGCTAGTTCTCTGTTGTTCCACAGAGTTCAGCAGAGTTTTGACAATGTTCCACAGCTAGTATTTTTTTTTTAAATTGCATTGTATTCCTTTCCTTTTCTTTTTATTAAGGAAATGATTTTAAAAAAGAAATCTTCTGAGTTTGCAAGTTTTGTGGCAGAGAGTATGTAACAGAATCAAAGAAAAAACCCCAAAGCTTGTGGCATGTCAGTGGTTCTCATGTTGGAATCGCCAGACAGGCTTGAGCAGAGAGGGAGTGGTTTGCCCCCAGCCTCTGTCAGACTGGTGGGCTGCGCTGGTTTTTGTTTGCGTTTGGTTGCCTTATCTGGTGCATGGCAGGCTTTTGTGGGGCAGCTTTCTGCACAGCATTCACGAATTTTGTCCAGCAAATTCCTCCCAGTTTGGTCTTTCCTACTCTGATTGCATGGATTGTGACAGTTCTGGTTATGGTCTCCTGATCTCAGCAGCTTCTTTCTGCTTACCCCCTGCTTACCCTCTAGTCACCACCAGAACATACTATTTGGTTTCACAAATAATAAAAAGAAAGTACAGTTGGAAAATAAGTGCTGTTGGACACCTCTGCAGCAGCTTTAAGGTGTCACCTTGGCAGGAGTTCCTCCTGCGCAGGTCTCCGTTCTGTCACTGTCCTTGAAGTTCCCTCAGGAGTTTGGGTGTGGGTAAGAAAACCTCGAAAAGAAACTGACCCCTGCTCCCCAGGCCTGTGCCTGCTTACTTGTTAAGCTACACCCATGCAGACGGCAGCATGTGCAGTGTCATCTCTGTGAATGAGTCTCTGCATATGCCTGGATGTATTTAATTTTAAATATTATGTCGTGCTTCACCAGCACGGCATCTGTGTGTGCTGAGGCCCTGTTTGGTCTTGACTGTTTAGCTTTGAGGGAACTCCTGCAGGGAAAAAATGGTCTCTGACCGTTTTTCTGCATCTGGTGCCTATAAATCTGCCCTTGAGCCAGCAGAAAAATTGTTTAACGTGGGGAGGTGTCCTGGTAGGCTCGAAGGAAAGAGCCTTCTGCTTCATCATAAACAGCTGTCAACTTTTATCCTTAAAAGAAACACTTATTTCTGTACATGCCAAAGGCTAGGAAAATCATCCCCAGACTCAAACCGTTTGGGAACCAAGATGCACAACAGTGCTGCCACACTGATCCTCACTTTGCTCAAAGAACTTCTCTTTGTTGAGTTTGTTTCATGTGTTAGATACTTTGAAATGAAATATCTGGCTAAATACCCGAGGTCTTACTCCCGAAGTTCTGTCTTCTGGCAAAAAGTCTAATGTTGCTAATGCTATTTTCAGTTCCTGACTGCTATTCCTTTTCTTCTTTGATCGTCTTGGATGGAGAACAAAATAAGAAAATAAGGCAAGAAGAACGTGCACAGTATGTCCTGTTTGCTCTGGCATCACCAGGGGACTGGTGTCACTTAGGTCATGTCAGCAGTGATGGCAAAGGTGGCCAGAGACCACATCAGGAGTGTGGTCCTGGTCCTGAGCTGCCTTCTTCCTTGCGTGGGTTACGTCCTTTCAGCTCAGTTCAACTTGCACTTGAAAAATCGCAGTGGATTCAAAGACTTTAATCACGACCTGGAGACATGAGGAGCATTTTAGTCTGTTTTCTCTCTGCATGATACCGTAAAGAGAAGATCTACAGGAGTTTTGCTTTCCCCTCCTGCGCTCTCGGGTCCTGCTCTGTCTGTTGATTTGTGGCTGGATACTGCTTTTCTCTATTTGGTAGAGCCCAGGGCTGTGGTAACAGCGTCCTCAGCCATCTCCCCGTGTTCCTTTTACCCCTAGGCAGCCTTGATGTTATTCATATGCTGGTTGGTGAATGGGATTTTTTTCAGCTCTTCTCTTCCGAGTGGCCTTCGGCAGCTGTCTGAAATGAAGAGCATTGATATGCGCAATACCTTCAGTAGCGTTTTCAGGCCAAAAGATACCTCCAGCCCTGGGTGTTGTTTTCAGTCCCTGTCAGGTGACGAGACGGCAGGCTGGTCTCCGCACACACTGAGCAGCGCAGAGGCATGGGGCAGGGATGGGATGAACCCCAGTAACCAGGTCCCAGATCCGGCTGTACTGAGAGGCCGTCTGCCCAACAGGCTGGGTGGTACCCGTGGGGTGCGTCCCCGCTGGCGGAGTGAGGGTCATCACGGCCTGGGGGCACGGGGGAAGAGCGTGGGGGGTTGCGTACGATTTATGGCATGTTTAGGGGGGGAATGAAAGGCTGCGAGCTTGCTGTGTTTTCGTGAGGCACGGAAGGTATTTCTAAAGTGGTATTCTTGCCTTATTTTTAAATGGAAGTGCAGTGCAATGGGAAGAAGGGGAGAAAAAAAGATGTTTGTTTGCCTTTGAAGAGCTAAGGGTTTCTCCGATAATGAGCACTTTCAGTATGTTTGCATCTGTGTAGGCAGTCGTGCCAAGACCCGGCAGTCTGTTGCTAGAACCAAGATCACATTTCTCAGCCTGCCAGGCTCTAAATACGAGAAACACCACACAGCACAAGGACCCAGAGAAAGGAAAACAAGACATTGCTGTAAATCCACAAAGCCGAAAAGGATGGGAAAGGGGAGGAACTGGATTTGCATGTTGTGAACACAGGGTACTGTTCCCTGACCTGTGTTTTATGATTCAGCTATCGCCCTGCAAATATTTCACAGTCATAGAAGGGAGCAAGCGACAGTTCTGAGGGGACAGAGATAAATCTGTATCGGAAATAAGGGAGTACTGAGAGATACAGCTGAGATATACCCGAGCACGGATATCTATAATAAAAAGCCTGACAGAGTGCTTGCACTGGATATGTACACTGGTGTTAGAACAGCGGACAATGTGGAAGCCTTGGTAGCGATGGAGCTATTTATTGTTGATAACAGCATGGGGAAATGTAGCTTTTGTCCGTGCCAAATTGCTCCTTTTACAAAGCAAAATAACCCATGTCAGTCAGTTCAAGATATTTTAGTTTAAAAAATACCACTTGCAGACAGTATGTGCGCGCACACACACACAGAGGCACCAGTATGTGTGCATGTGGTTGCCACATCAGTGAAACAGTCCTGCAGAGTTTACAGGAGGGGCAGCCATCATCAGTCTCAAAAAATGATGGCGGTAGCTTTTTGATGGTGAAACTCACAAAACTGATGTTCTGTGTGGGTTCTGGTAGCTGCTGGACAGAGTGCTGCATCAGGACTGAAATTTTTCGGGAAGGCGATGGGAAGGTCGAGAGACAATACTGAAATCAGTTGTTTGTCCCGTCTGCAATCTTATCCTTCCATTTCCTGTCCAGGTTCCTTTTCTAGATGAATGCTAGGGCAGATGGGAAACAGAGAGGGGACTGGTGACAGCCAGTGGCTTCGCTGAGGGCAAATTGTGCGTGGCAGATTTGGTGGCCTGCTGCAGTGGGCTTACAGCATTGGTGGATAGGGGAAGAGCAACTGATGTCATCTACCTGGACTTGTACGGAGCATTTGGTACTGTCCTGTGCGACATCCTTGTCTTTACAATGGAGAGACATGGATTTGGCAGGTGGACCATTGGCGGGTAAGGCGTTGGCTGGATGGCTGCATTCAGAGGGTTGTGGTCGACGGCTCGATGTCTGGGTGGAGGCCAGAGACCAGCGGAGCCACTCTGAGGTCCGTATTGGGACCAATATTATTTCACATCTTTGTTGGGAGTATGGACAGTGGGATTGAGCACAGCCCCGGCAAGCTTGCAGGTGACACCAAGCTGAGTGGTGCAGATGTTACTCCAGAGGGAAGGGGTGCCATCCAGAGGGATCCTGACATGCTAGAGACATCGGCTGGTGCAAGCCTCATGACGTTCACCAGGGCCAAGTGCAAGGTGCTGCACCTGGGCAGGGCCAGTCCCAAACATGGGTACGGACTGGGTGACGAGGGGGTTGAGAGCAGCCCTCAGGAGAAGGACCCTGGGATGCAACGCCTCGGAGCAGCGGACGGTCTGTTAGGGTATCTCGTATGAGTTTGTGAAGCAACATTTAGATATTTGCCTGTATTTACTTAGGTTCAGCCTGCACGATTCATTTATGTGTGTGAAGCACACACAGAAGGCAGCCTGCAGCCCGTGTTCCTCCGTGCCGGGTCACACGCGCTTCAGGAGGTTCCGTGTGGCACAGAAGGGGCAGAGCATTTCGTAGCTCGCTGTTGGGCGGGAACCGGGTTGGGAGGCTGAGAGAAGAGCAGCTGCTTGCAGCTACCACGTTCGCTCGGGCTGTGGTGCAAATAATTGTTACTGCCATTATCTTTGAAGCCAGATGTTTGATGTCCCTGTGAGGAAAAACAGAATATCACTGCTATTTCTAAAAAGACTTTTTTCCACGTTGTTACAACTCAGCAAACAATGACATGACTAGGGACTGAGATGAAATATGGAGGGGGGAAAAACATTTCTATGAATGGTAGAAAGGATTAATAGAATTCATCTCCTATTTATTAGTGGTCTTCTGTTGTCAGGATTTGCTAAAAAGAGCACATAAACGGCAACAAACTGCAAACTATTACAGCAGTGTTCTGTCAGGTGAACTTGATAGGAAAACTCTTAAATAAATCACCTGGCATGTTTATATTAAAAAAATCCAGCAAACAAACAAACAAATCTCTGTGGAGGCAGCCAGGCAGCTTGCAGCTGGTTTATTACTCTGATAAATGTGGGACAAGGCTCGGAAGAAGAAATGAGGCAGACCTTCAGAGCTTCCTGAAGCACCGAGTTCCCTTCGACCGTGATAGCAGAGCTGGGAAAGAAGGACAGCGCGCTCATCACGGCAGTGAGGGTGGAGGTGGACACCTTCAGCTGAGGCTGGAGAAAATGGAGAGGCAAAAGCAGCAAACAAGCAAAGCCTCCAAGCCCCTCACCTGCACAAGCACTGACACGTTCGTGGTGACCTTTGGGAATGCTACCCGCAGCGGCTGGTCCGTGCTCACCAAGCCGGAGCCGTACTGATGGGAATGGTGGCCGCTGCTGGTCCATCGGCCACCAGCTGCCAAGGGGACAGCGGCAGGCATGGGGAGCGCGGGCATGGCTGCTCCCCTGGGCGCACCCCTTCCCGCGGCCCGGCGGGGCCCTGGGGACACCCAGCCGTGCCGGCGGCAGGAGCAGAGCGGCCAGGTGCCAGCGGGGAGCACGGATCGCGGCTGAGCGGCGTGGCGCCCGAAGGGACAGTCTGGGACCTGCTGTCCCAGGGAGCTGCATTATTGTACAGCACCCTTCCCACCTTAATCACACTGTGCCGTAGAATTAATTACTGTGCTTCTGCCTGCTGTTACTGGGGGTTTTTGCTTTAATGAAAATAACAAAATCAATCCTAAGGCTCTGTTTTGAGAAGTTCTCAGGGCAGCGTGCCAGTTCACAGTTGTTAAGGGCACCGCTTCGCTCTGTCTGTACCTGCCTCAAGGCTGCTGTATTATTCTCCGTCATCTTCATCCTCACCAAGCGTTTCAGAATGTGACATTGTGTCACTTGCTGTGCTGAAGTCAGTGATGTCCTGAGTACAAAAGTGAACTAGATCGGAGAGGTGTAATATCCATAGAAAGCTTTTTACCTTTCTTGGCCAAGCCAAGGAACGATTTCAGCAGTGCTGGAACTGAGAGAGGTTTCACACACGTGCCCTGTTTGACTCTCACATTTTTCGTTCTTATCCATTACACTGAGTAGTTTTCTGTTGGAATTATCCATTTTGTTTATCTCTCATCTTCATTTACAGCTTATACCATTTTTTTCTGCAGTTTGACTGAGGTATGCAATATCAGCTGCGGTGATAGCAAAAATGTGTTTTGAATCAGAGCTGCAGCAAAGTTATAAAGCTATATTCAGACACTGCCGTGAGATCTTGTCGCAAATGACGTGGACTGCAGATTATCTGGCCATCGCAATATGAGAAATACAATCACTGCTGTCCATTGCCTGAGCCTTTTTTAGTCGAGTTTTCCTGGAAATTTATTTTTTGCTTGTTTTTCTTTTCCTCTTGTGTCCCCAAAAAAACAAGGACCTGTGGCCAATTGTTGGTCCTTTTCAGCCCCCTTCAACTAACTTCCATCTCTCCTTCCCCGAACTGGAGTGGCTGCTGGTTCAACACCCAGTGCATGGTGCATCTTGGTCCTGGTGTACTCTGTACTGGAAATACCCCAACGTATTTCAAATCCCAAATTGAAAACTGCAAAAATTAGATGGCTGAAGAAAAAAACCCCACAAGTTTTCCACGTCTGTGCTACTGTATAGAAGTGTCAGTGTTTTTGCAGAATGGCTGTAGTTTTGTCAAAACTCATTTTTCCTGCGGTTGCCTGATTTCAGTTTTATCATTTGTGATGACTAGTTTCAACATCTTTGAAAAAAAAATAAATCACCGGTTTTTGCTGCAACTCCCACATGGCAATTTATTTGTAAGACATTCAAGTGGCTGCCAAAAGAAAAAGAAAAAAAGATCACACAAGAGTCATTATTTTAATAGCTTATTTAGGGAGTTACTGAAACTAGAATAAGAGCAATGATGGAGAACCTGATGCACTTAGTTAACTGGAGCGTCTGAAAGCTGAGCTGTTGCGATGGCGTTGTCCCTTGTTCAGCCCCAGGGCAGCCTTTCCTTACGGGGGTGCGGGACGAGCATGGGGGCTGCAGGGCTGGGAAGGAGGAGAGCGAGTCGCGGCATGCACAGCTAGCGAAATGGCGGTACTGGCTGGTGGAATCCTCGCAGTCCTGGTGTCGTGAGCAGTCGGTGTGTTGGTGGGTGGTTCTGCTGCCACATCTCTCTCTCTTCCCCCGCTGAAGCACAACATTCACCTCTGCGGCGAGCAGGGACATCTACCACTAGATCCGGTTGCTCAGGGCCCCGTCCAACCTGGCCTGAGTGTTGCCAGGGACGGGGCGTTGACCGTCTCTCCGGGCAGCCTGTGCCAGGGTTTCACCACCCTCGTCATAAAAAATGTCTTCGTTGTATCCAGCCTAAATCTCCCCTCTTCCAGTTCAAAGCCATCGCCCCTTGCCCTGTCACTCTGGATGCGACCATCTGACCAATTCCTCATCCACCAAACAGTCCACCTGTCAAATCCCCATCTCTCCAATTGGGAGAGAAGGATGTTGTGGGGGACTGTATCAAAAGCCCTTCAGAGTTCCAGGCAGATGTCATCCATAGCTCTTCCCTAAGCTCCTGCAGTAACAAGTTGCGTTTTTCTCTGCTTATGTAAGCAGTTACATTTACATTAACATATGGTACTACTTCTACTATTATTATCATTGTCATTATTATTTATTATCATTATTATTTCCATGTTGATACCACCTCCAACCCCAGCAGGGACTAGAGGCTCATAGGTTCGTCATGTCTGGCTTTTACCAACCCCAAACAAGAGATACCTAACCAAAAGGGTTTGCAAGTGCTGTAGAAACAAAGTAGGTGCTACTAGAGGAAGAGGAGAAGCGATTTGCCCCTCGTCAAAATGAAGGTCACTGGTAGAGGTGGAATTTGCCTCTAGGGCAGTTGGTCTGTGCAGCTGCAGCACTTCTCAGTTTCCTGAATCTTTTGCAGTTCCTTTAAATAGCACATTGTACATGTTACGTAAAAAGGAAACATGCAGATAACTTGGCAGCATAAATCCAACAGGCAGGGTGGAGTAGTTGCCTGGCAGAGCCCATCTATTTCTAACTGATGCCTCTGACAGCCGAACAAGCGCGTGATGGCAGTTTTCGTTTCGTTCTGCGGAGCAGATAGCCGCTGTGTGTGGACCCGTCGCTGCTGGAGCTCGCGCCATTAGCAGGATGCGTTCTCCTGCTTGCGTGGTTTCCGCACAGATAGCTGCTACCGGTAACAACTGGGCTGCTATTAAACTGTGTCAAATAGCTCCCAGTTTCTTTGCTTTGAACCAAGTACCTTTTTTCACCGTGCTCTGACTTAACAGGAAAATTGGAAAATGTTTAAGCAAGTGATGTTAATAGACCCCCATTTGGTACTTACATCGTATATTAACGTATCAAACACAGTTTAGCATTCAAAATATCTCCTGTCTGGCAGCCAGGAAATTATGCCATAATGTTAATGTACATGCCCTTATTAAATTTTGCTTCTATAATAGACAATCTGTTATAACATAAAGGGAACAGCAATATATCACAGATATTACCACACAGAATATCACTGCAGAGATAAAATTTCGAATAAGCTTACTTATACAGCTACTATCTGAATATCTTTCTTTTGAATATCTTTATTCAATAACTTTATTTCTCCTGCAAATAAACCAAGGACTCAGTAAACAGTTACAGGCAGGGTGAGCAGGCACGTGGGGAAAGGGGTCAGGGGAAGGGGACGAACAACAAGGAGTAAACACCACCTTTATGGTCAGTGTAAACCAGTGTAAACCCCCTGCAATCCGGGGGCGATCCCACCTCCCTTCCGCCTGCTCCGTCCCTGCCCAGCGCTGGCTCCCACGGGCTTGGGTGCGCTGGGATGGGGCGAATTTCCCAGCAAGCCACTGCAAGGAGCTTACACACGCACATATATATACAAACTTACATTCTCAGAGAGTTACGTAGCAACCTGAGCAAGGAGAATCCACCCATTCTGAAAGAGAGGGAGAAAAAGAAGTAGCTTGACCATGTACCCAACACTGTCGGAAAGGCTGAACAGGCTCTAACATAAACTGTCGCACCAGAAGTTTGATTTGTCTTGCTCTTCAGAAGAAATTTGACACTTCCGTATTAAAAAAGAAAGAAGATTGTCCATACTGAGATCAGTGCAGGGGCCGCTAGAAAGGTGGGGAAGGAGAAAGCTTTGGAGAACAAGGACAGCTGCTGATTTCTGAGGCCTGGGTGCCCTGTCCCCGTACCACCCCGAGCGCTGTGGCCGGGCTCTGGCTCTCTGCACGGCGAGAGCAGTCCGAGCAGTTGCAAGGCCAAAGAAAAACACCAAACAGGAAATTTGAGCCAAGAGAGACAAAAAAGTAGAAGTAGTCAAAATACGTACAGGTTAAATTGAGGAGGAAGAACCTGAATGCAGTAGCACTTAGACAAGTTCTAGAGGAAAATAGTTCTTACTCAGTCGAACCAAGAAGGTGTGATTCTAGCTGTAAATATTTTGTTCAGCTTATTCTGGTCAGGAGAGCCTGTCCACCCCTCCCATTCCCTGCCTTTCCTTCTCCCGTACCTGCAGAAGATGGTTTGCTACCCTTTTCACCTGGCTCTGCTGTTGCTTCCTCAGCGTCCCACTGTGCTTACTCAGAACTACTAACTGCTTGTCCTCCTGGATGCTTGTCCCCTCTGCCCCTGGTCCTGGGTCACCACGGTCATCCTCTTTGCGCTCACCCATCCCTGCCGCCATGAGACTTCCACGTACCGCTCTGGCTGCCTTTGCTGCGGGCTGACCTCGTGGGAGGCCAGCGTGCCGGGTAGCACCCCTGAGCGTGAGGCAGCTGCGTGGTGCTGCTCCCGCAACGGGAGACACCCAGCTGGAGTGTCCGGTACCTGGGATGGTCACCTGCACCTCGATTCCTGGGAGCCCGCTACCGAGCTCCACCAGCTCGGTGTGGCCCTGTTTCCTTCTCACCCTTCCTTTCCTTCGTTCAGATTTGAGCCTCCCAAGTTGGAAGATACCTCTTACCAGATGCTCGTACGCTCCGCAGCGCGTTGGACCTGTGGTGAGGCAAAGCCTCTACACCATTGCAAGTCTAGATGAAAACATCCTCTGTTTCTCAGTTCAGTTATTTTCGCAGAATCACAGAATGGTCGGGGTTGGAAGGGACCTCTGTGGGTCATCTAGTCCAACCCTCCTGCCGAAGCAGGGTCACCTACAGTAGGCTGTAGAGGATCTTGTCCAGGCGGGTCTTGAATATCTCCAGAGA
>Ga0065711_1038386_pt1 | contig 18820 bp, 15 predicted proteins | sample Hoacrofraction12_FD_59098 | JGI IMG/M metagenome (GOLD analysis project Ga0065711, IMG submission 59098) | Hoatzin crop microbial communities from Cojedes, Venezuela - Epithelial fraction 12 v2 (version 2) | ecosystem: Host-associated > Birds > Digestive system > Esophagus > Crop | place... | reverse complement strand
CGCTCCAACAGTTCCATGTCCTTCTTGTGCTGAGGGCTCCAGAGCTGAACGCAGTACTCCAGGTGAGGTGTCACCAGAGCAGAGTAGAGGGGCAGAATCACCTCTCTCGACCTGCTGGCCACGCTTCTCTGGGCTGTATCATGCTTGATTCTTTCAGCATGTATGTGAAAGAACATGAAAATGAGACTTTGCCTGGGCTGAAGTAAAAAACGCTGTATGACTTGGGGAGTGGGGGAAGTGATTTCAGTGAATTCTTGTTCTTGATGCACAGGATAAGAAAAAATGACTGATAACATTGCTGCATTAGGTTCTAAGTGTATTTGGGTGACTTTGCCTGCACTGAGTTAGTAACTCATTGAAAAGGTCGGTGTTGTCTGGTTCATAAAACTTGAAACGAACCATCAGCAGTGGTGGGATGGAAGGGTGGTTGGAAGGGTTGTCAGAATGGAGTCTTGTTACAGTGGTGGGGAGAAGAAGCCTTTGCATTAAGAGACGAAATGTTCTTGAAATTTTTAGAAATGTGCTTTAATCTTGGTGGTCATTTAGTTGAAGTAATGGTTAGTATAACTATTCCTTGTAACTGTTCTTTCATGTTGATGAGAAACTGTCGGTATATGAGTAGGGCGACTGCTTTTTGACTAGTAGGTTTCTTAGGACTCTTGTGAAAGCTTTGTTCTCTTGTACTAACAAACACAAAGTGCCTCTGTACTTGAGTTGGTTGGTTAACCTTGCAGTTTGAGCAGTCTTGCCTGGCTATGTACTTTATGTTGGTAAGCATAAAGAGAGTAAATGGAATTCAGTAGCTTTGCAATATGTGAATTTTCTGTCAAGGTCTGAGTACAAGAAAGGCTATTGGAACCATAGGTGGAATTTTAGATTTCTAACAGCTGTGCATCCGTTGCTTTTTTAGAAGGGAGCATCTCAGTGGAAGTAATGTTCTGAACAGTAGATGTGGCCGTTTGTTTGTGCTCAGATGTGCTTAAGATGTGACACAGGTGTCAGGAGATGACAAAGTGAACAGAATACTTAGTGTCTTTTGCTTTCAGACTTTTTGATGTATATATCAAAATGATGACACACTTTACATACGCTTCTTAATACACTGGTTAAATTTAGCTTTTCAGTCTAATTTGTTTTGGGAACCTGCTGTTTTCCTGTATCTCTGTGCACTGTGTTTCAGTGGGATTGAAGAACATAAACAAAAATCAGAATGAAAGTAATTTTGATCTGTCAACCTAAAATAAAAGGTTTCTATTTTTTGGTGTCTGGAATATTTGAATTTCTGAAAACAAGCAGCTTTCGGGTCAGGTTTGGAACTGGAAGGTTCTAGGCTGCTTTCTGACTTTTATGAAGTAGCCTTACTGTACAAGTTTCATTTACAAGTTCTTGTTGTTACAGGACTTCAGAGACTCAGCTGTTGTTAACAAGACTACTGAAACATGGTGGATTACTATGAAGTTCTGGGAGTGCAAAAACATGCATCAGCAGAAGATATTAAAAAAGCGTAAGTATCATTGGTGTGTGTATATATACACAAAGTTCTGCATTTTAAGGAAGACATAATCACATGGTTTCTGGATTCTCACTTTGTTGTCAATACTAGGATGAGTAGTAGTCATCTGAGATGGTACCTTCGCTAACAGAGAAATATTCAGTGTTCTGAAGAAAATTTGCTCATTTTTACGAATTTGAGAAAAGAAGCCTGAGTACTCCTAAGGTGAAAATGCTGTCAGTCACTGGTTTTTGATCACTGTTCAATACATTTCTGTACAAATGTGCCTCCAAACTTGGGATGGTACAGGCAGTGACAGCCCCTTCTTCTGTGGCTGAGTTGCAGTAACTAGTCTTCCCCTCTGTTTGCAGAGGTGAATTTTCAAAGTTATTAATAAGTATTAGGCATGCTGCTTTTTAGAGTACTAGCTCTTTCTTAACATGAGGTCTGGTTTCTGTGCCTAGATTTTGATGGACTGAACATCTGTTACTATTACAAAAAAAAACCCCAACACAACCCCACTGTTTAAATTAGGAGTGTTCAAAGGAATTAGAACAGTACATAACCAGTAAATCTAAATAAAGAACTGTATTTAAGATGGATGTTTGTAACATTTTCAAAAGATACTGTTTACTTTTTCAACAGACAATTGGGAGGAAAGACTTCTGCAGTACTCATTGCTAGTATGCTGAAACTGTTTGACAATAAAAGGGAGTTTCAGGTGACCTGGAAATACTTTCTCTCTTGCCTTCCCCCAGGCGCTGGAGCTTAATTAATCAAATTGCACTAGTGCGTGGAAGTTTATGGTTTTTTCCTCCCTTGTTCTTTTGCAAATTCCTGCACGTAGGATTTTGTCAGCTCAGGTGTTTGAACTGGGATCTTGTATGGCTCTGTGTAAAACACTCCAAATCAACCTGAGTGCTAGCTTAGCTTTGCCCCTCTAAGTAGTTGGGAACACTTTGCCTGAAGTATTTCATTTGAGGATAGGAGCTGTGTGCAGGTGCAGCAGTCAAAGAAGCCACTGATGTATGATGCTGCCACAGTTTGGTATTAGGATACTCTTGGAGCATCATTGTCTTTGTGCCAGAAGAGTACTCTTGATGCTTCCCATGGCTGGTTGCAGTATTGAACAATTATGGAGCTCTAAGGAGGAGCCCATAGCAGAAATGTTATGTAGTGTTTTGCTTAGACCTGCCGGATGTTGATCATCAGAAATGCACAGGAATAATCTCAAAATAACTGAAGAACCCCAAACCAATTTTTTTTCTTTTTTTTAAAGCAAATCTGAGTAGGTGGATTTTTTTTTGTGTGTAGCTGCAGAATCTGTTCATACTGGTCTACGCACAAGATTAAAAGCACTGGGGAATTTCTAAATGCTCTAGTGCTGATAACTTTTTTGAAACATTTTGTGTTTATTTGTATAGCATGTTCCTTCATTTCAGAGTAAAATATCCTTTGTTTTCCTTCCATTTAGGTACCGTAAATTGGCATTAAAATGGCACCCTGATAAAAATCCAGACAATAAAGAAGAGGCAGAAAGGCAATTTAAGCAAGTAGCTGAGGCTTATGAAGTTTTGTCAGATGGTAGGTATTTTAAAAGGGTTCTTGAACTGCGGGTCTCTAGTCTGGATATCAGACTGAAAATGCTGATGTATGATGCTTTAAAGGGATATTGTAACTTTGGTTTACTGTCCAATTCAACTACTTCCTTTTCAAAAGAAAGGAGAGAAGAAGCAGCTTGCAGATAAGACAGAATGAGCAGAAATTTCAAACCCAAAGATTCAGACTCTCTCTAGATGGGTAGCCAAACCAGTTTCCTTCTAGAAATTGAAATCCTGTGTTTGCCAGGCCCTCTTCACAGATATCTCTTCAGAAATTTCTGCATACCAAGATTCACTTTATCTTCAGAGGCAAAGCCAATGTTAACATCAGTATAGGGGAATTACTGTGATTATCCAATAAAAATCAGGCTAGACAAACTCTGAAGTATCTACTGCTGAGCCCGCTGCTTCTAGTTCTTGTAACAGTAAACTAGTCTTGACAAAGCCCAAGCATGCTGTAAGCCTTGCTAAAAATTTGGATTATGTTTGGGTGAATTCCGTAAATTCAGTCAACTGTGATGCTGAGGAGAGTGTTTATATTTTGAATTCTTCTGAAACAGGTGCTTAGTCTGACCCGTGTGGTGCAGGAGTTCTGCTTACAGTTCACTCTTTGCTTGAAAAGTATCATTAACTTTTGTTAGTGTTCTGGCAAAAGCAGTCTGAATCATAACAAAGTGATTTAAGCTACTTTGCTTATTTTCCCCTGTAATTGACTGCAGCTGTCCGTATGCTATTTCTGAAGTGTCCTTGATTTCACCTGAGACCAGTGAGCATGGGAAAGCTCTATTTAAAGCACTAGCAGCATCTAGATTACTTTTCAGAATTTGGCCTGGTTTATCAAGCTGCAGTCTTGTACACCCTGTTTCTTTGGTTTTGATACTTAATTGACATGGGAGAAACAGAACTTAATTTATGGGCAGTTCATTGCATACTTGTCTTTTAGAGTAATTTAACCTTTGGAGGCAAAATTTTTGAGCAAGATAAAAATAGGATACTGATCTGTTGTTACACAGCTCTTTCAGAAACTCTTTCTTGAGAAACAGTACACTGCTAGAATTTTAGAACATCTTTTAAAAATGCTGCCTGTTTTTGGATCTGGACCAAATCCTAGTTACTGGTTTCTTAATCATTTGTGCAGCACGGGTATCTGAATCGTGAGCCCCTGTGGCTGAGAGGCAATCAACTGTCCTGCAGTCTTAGTGAAATTTTCTGACACCTTTACAGGCTTGAATGAAGACAGATTTTTGGCAGAAGAATGGTTTTGTAAGAGGTTACATAAGCAAAGAATATTGAAATTTGGTGATCGTAGAACACACTTCTCTTGTGGTTTCAAGAACATTATATTTTTCAAGATGAACTTCGGGCTTTGTGAGCCATCAGGTCTTCCTCGCAGTTTCCTGCTCCTTCTGACAGTTTGTCTAGCTTACTGCTTTGGTCATTTTTCATTGGTGGGTAGATTAACCTCCTTTCTTTAAAAATTGCTTTCTAGAAAGGCAATATGGGTAATGTACTAAGCTTTGCTCTGTGTGTGTGAACCTATCACAAGCTTTGATTTTTTGTAGATGATGACCAGTATATAAAATTTTAATTTCTGTCAGAAGTATTTTACGTTTCAGCAGCTGTTTGAGGTAACTGCATGTTCTTTCAGTGATGCTATTTAAATTTCAAAAACATCTTTCACTGAAGAGATTCCAGTGGGAATAGCATGGTAAGAGTCTAAAATCAGATGCCCTGACTGGTTTTTGGCTGATGCTTCCATGCCAGCGCAAGCAAAATAAGCTGTGTGTCTGCCTCTCTAAGCATTTCAGGGTCCCTTCCAGTACCAACAGTGCAGTCTGATCTTGTGTGGTAATGTAGAGTTAATTTTTCTCCCCTTTCTCATGGATACTGGAAGGCTGGTCTGAAGTGAAATTAAGAAGGAGCCATTCCATGTCTTCTAAAATAAGTGAGCAAGCAGTTTGAGTCAAATCCTCAATGGCATTTTTTTTGCATCACTACATTCCCCTTTATTAAACTAGAAGTGATTATTATATTAGAGGGGTTTTGCAGTCGCTCATGCAAACACTCTTTCCTTTCTCGTAACTGTCACAATGGGCTTGGTCTTGTGCAGTAAGAGGAAAAGAGGCAATGGTCAAGGTTTGCAACAAGGGAATTTCTGGTTGGATGGAAGGAAGAAAATGCCCTACAGTGAGAATGCTTGAGCACTGGGAGTGTTTTCCAGAGAGACTGTGGAATCTTCTTTGCTTGGAGGTTGATGAGATCAGGGCTTTATCCAGGCACATTTTGACTAGCTTTGAGATTAGACTTGCTAGGAGGAGAAGGTTGAATTCCTGAGGTCCTTTACAACCTAAAGCTTTCCATGGTGCCTATGTAAAGATGAAGACTGCAGTGTTCTTCTTAAAGGCAAAATGCCTTGTGGAGTTTGTCCTTATACCAGAATTTTTTTCTGATGCAACAGGGTCTGAGCTTCTACAATTAAGTGGTAATAAGTCTAAAGCTTAGTACCTGTTCTTTCTGAACTTAAACTGCTTTGGAAATCCTCAATAAAAAGGTTCGCCACTTTCATGCCAGAACTTTCTTAAATAGACTAGCTTTGAGAAGGTGTCTAGGTGAGACTACCAGTTAAGTCTTTTTGGTTTTCTCAAAATTCAGTGTGCCTATGTACTGACATGATGTACAACTTCTCCTTGTAGATAAAAAACGTAACATCTATGACAGATACGGAAAAGAAGGCTTAATAAATGGAGGCGGAGGTATGTTGACAACTAGCAGTTCTTTGCTTTCTCTGTTCTGGTGGAAAGACATGTTCTGCAGCTTTCTTTGTAAGACAGGAATCTGGAAATGCATGTGCTAAGGCCTAAAATATAATCTTCTGAAAATTGAATACAGTTTTTTTTACAATTTCCCTACTTGTTGTAAAAGGTATTACTTATATTTGGAAACAGAAAAAAGATAATTAATTATTGAAAGTATTGTGTGTACTTGATTGATACCTGAAAGGGAAAGAAAAATTTTAGAAACATGTTTGTATTTTAAAGTTATTCATATACAGTATAGGCCTGAACTTGCTTGATAGTAAGAATGTGTGAGGGTAACTCAAATTTAACTTCTTTTTGTAGGTGGAAATGTTCATGATAATCCGTTTGAATTTGGATTTACATTCCGCAACCCAGAAGATGTCTTTAGGGAGTTTTTTGGTGGAAGGGACCCCTTTTTTGACTTCTTTGGTAAGTAATGCACTGGGTTTAGTTCTTGGAGCTTGTATGCTTCATTTAGTTAAAGGAAGCAATATGTGATGAAGTTGTCAAAGCACAGTAGTGCTGATGGTCTTTTGGCTTGTGATGTTTCTTGCTGTAGTGCATTGAGGGTCGTTTCTTGCTGTAGTGCACTGAGGGTCGTTTCTTGCTGTAGTGCACTGAGGGTCTTTTCAGAGGTGCTGGAGTTCTTAGTCTCTCTGTGTATGTTCTACTGCGTAAAATGCTGACGTTATAAAGTGGATCAGATCCTGTGTTCTATATTTATTTAGAGAAAGTAAAAAGTCCCGTGTTGAAAACTGCAAGAAGTGTACTTGAAAAAGAAAGCTTCTTCCTGTTAGGTGCCTTGATATTGATTAATCTCTATATTAATGTATGTAGATGCTTTAATATTTTTAAAGGTAATTTTTTATCTTTGCTGTCAGCATTCAGGGGCTAATTCAGCTCAGATTTGAATTATATCCTTCTTAGTTTGCTATTCAGGCATTATCAGTTGTTGGATGACTAATGAAGGATTAGAAAAAGGGTTAAAGGGCCAGAGGTTGAATTCAGTAGAAGGTTAGCTGATGAATTAGGTGAGTAGCTATAGGAGGAATCTGGTAGAGGATCAGCAGCAGACCTTGAGCAATTAGAACCAGTGGGAAATCAGCAATGGTACTAAAGGGCAGATGGGAGGAAGTATCTAGCAGAATACTGGTGGGTGAAATGTTAGCTGAACTAGGAAGATGCAACTTCTTCACTCTTCCCACAGCAGCAGCAGAAGCTTATGGAATACTAGATGAGGATTTCAATTTAGATGAGATGAGTGATCTCAGCACTGGTTAGGTCACATCTGGAGTATTGTGTCCAGGTCTGTGCTCCCCAGTACAAGAGACAGAGCTACTGGATAGAGTCCAGTGAAGGGCCACTAAGATAAAGAAGGGGCTGGAGCATCTCTCATATGAGGAAAAGACCAGGATATGGAATTGTTCAGTACAGAGAAAGCCGAGAGCTGAGGTCTCATCAATATACATAAAAATATGAAGGGAGGGTATAAAGAAGATGGAGCCAGGCTGTTGTCAGTGGTGTCCAGTGGCAGGAAAAGAGGCAATGGGCACAAGCGTAAGCACAGGAGTTTCTGCCTGAACTTAAGGCAACAGTTTTCTACTGTGAGGGTGACTGAGCATTGGAGCTGATTGCCCAGAGAGGTTGTGGAGTCTCCATGTTTGGAGATACTTAAAAGCTGCCTGGATGTGGTCCTGGGCAACCTGCTCTAGGTCGCCCTTTGTGAGCAGGGGATTGGACCAGATGTCCTCCAGAGGTCCCTGCCAACCTCAGCTATTCTGTGACTGAGTGATAGGAAACCTAGAAAAATCTGAGCAAGATGTTGAGTAGGAAGCTAGTGAGGAGGAGATGGGAGAGGGTAGCTCTTTTGCTTATTTTTGCATTTAAGATACTTAAAATAGTTGGTTCTTGATCAAATATCTTTAACCAGAGTAAATTATATTGGTAAGGCATCTTCTAGCTTCTGGGAGACTGACATAGGCTGTGCTTCATTTTGCTTGTATTTACTTCATCTGCACCAGCAAAAGATTTAACTTGCTGTCCCTAAAACTGTTAGTGTTCGTGACTGAAGCCACAAAGTTAAGTTCTACATGTTAAATAGTCATGGGCTTAAAAAGAAACTGAGGACTTGCCCTTTGGATTCCTTAGCAGGAAGGCTGTACAACATAGTGCATAGAGCTATCTAGCTTATCAAATGGAGGTGCCACTACTGGCAGCTACTCTAGCCTCTCCTGTAGAGTAACAGTGATGCATCTTACCCTGTGGAAAGAGCGGACTGAAAAACATACCTCTGCATTGGTGACATGGAGGCATGCTTCCAAAAACATTCTCCCCCTGCTTAATACCCCAGTTTATTTCTTTATTCAAAAGCAGGTTATGTACTTTATCTGTTGATCACTGTCAGCTTTAAGATACAAGTAATGTGGCACAGGCTCCATGTCTTGCAGAGTAAGGTTGTCGCACTGTCAGCAGTGGTACGTATACTGCAGTTGATGAAACTGTTTGAAAGCTGCCTCCACTTTGTGACAGTTGCAGTGTCAATGACCAGAGTCTTAAAACCTGTGTTGATCCTTGGATTCCGAGTAAAGGCTCTTGTAATTTTTCTATTCAGAAGGCTTCAAAGTGAATGTATGTATGTATAACATAAATATTTGTATTGGTGAACTAGAGTCCCTGTAGATTCTGTCCTGTTGAAACACTGGTGGGACAACTTCTGCCCTGAAGAATAAGGGAATTTATCTTCTAAAAATGAATTTAACTTGTTTATGGATTTTCTGTGGAACAAATGACTTTTTAAGGAGCTACTCAGGTTATAATTGGTTTTATAAGCAACGGAATAAGGACTGAAGTCATGCTTTCTAAAAATGTGCACTGGTGGGGTCAAAGATGAAATTTATTAAATATTTTGAAATGTTTGCACCTTTTATACAGTTTAGTGGCATGTAGTGAAGCCCACAGAATGCAGGTGGGACTCTATATCCTGATTGCTATTGAATATGTAAAGAGCAGCATTCAGATGCATAATCCCAGATGCATAATCCCTGTAAATTTATGGATGTGAAGAATTTCTAAAACTATGCTATGAATTGAGTCTGCGAAACTCCACTGAGCTGTGTTGCACTTCTCTTGCAGTTACAGAAAGTTTTCTTTATAAACAGAGGCATCTTTATTCATTTGTAGAAAAGAAGAGAGTGAATGATTTTAAACTGATGAGTCTCTTCAGACTTTTCAAATGAAAATTTACAATACTGTTGAAGACAGCTTTGAACACTTCCAAATGGAGCAAAGTTAATGTTATGTGCGGTGTGTTGCACAGGAATTAGCTCAGCCAGTCACAATTTCTCTTCACTGTTTTGCAGGCAAATTCTTTGTAAAAATGAAGGTGCATGAAGGCTAGTACTTTTTGAAACTTGATGTGGTAATATGACAGAAGAGTAGCTCTCAGGTTTTGAGACATGGTCTTGCTTTCTGTGACACCTTGTTACAGCAGAATCCGCTTTTTCCTAGTGAGCTATTCCAGTGACAGTTTTCAGTCTCTTTGACATGTATATGGATGGTAATCCTTATAATGGGAAGAAAAGAAAAGGTAATGCTTCATATGCAGTACTGCTCTTTGTATTGCAAAGTACTGCCTTGGAATATCAATGTCTGGTTGACTGGTATTCAGCATTCTGTGCAATATACCCCTTTTATTCTTTGACTGTCCTTTGGCATTAGAACTGTTTGCTGTTACTATAGGGATTAATTTCTCATTTCAGTACATTTGTTTCATACTTAAGCTATATCCTACTCTCTTTACATATGGTGCTTGCCTTGATTTGGTTTGTTTGTGTTCTGTGTAGTGTTTTGTTCATATGTTACTTGTAACTTTCCAAGAACATTCTTCTGCTGTATTAACAGCTCATAGTGAGGGAAGGATCCCAACGTTACCACTGGTAATGGAGGTGTGTTCGTTAATTCAAAGACTGCTGCTTCAAGCGTTGTGAGAAACAGAAACTGATGTGTTTTGGTGTAGGCAAAAATGCTTGACTGGGATTCTGGGCTTTTAAAGAATTCACTTAGTTTTGGTTTAGAGGCTTTTCAGATGCTCACTTCAAGAACGGGTTATGTGTTGGAACAGATTATCAGTGAGGAATTAATTGAAAGATGGAGTGGATATCACAAGAAGATAACATTACCTAACAGGCAATTTAGTAGTTCAAACAACTGCTTAAGTAGTGAAGTCATCTTTCGTATACATTGAGTTCACATACCCGAAACCACCTCAGATGTCACCAGGTGTGTATCTGAGGTGCCTGAATAATTTCTCTATGGCCTGGAAAATACAACTCGGGACCTACAGGAGACCAACATCCTTTAGCAGCAGTAGCTAGAAGCTAGATGGGATGTTTCAGGGCATTTCAAATGGCTTTAAATGTCTGTATGTCTAGTCAAATGAATCCCGGAAGGAACCATGCTTTGCTCTGTGGTAGAATATGTTAATAAAGTGATGTGAGAAGTTGCTACAGTCGGATATCCTCTCTAGACTTTGTTGTCCCAGAGAAGTCTGTTTATGGAGTCTCTTTCTGCATAGATTATAACCATGACAGCTTTGCTGTGGTTCCTAAACACTTTAGTATTCTTCGTATACCTTCTGAGATTGTATTTAATAAATGTCTTAAATATTTTTCTTAGCTTGTGAAGTAGAATTCAGGATGTATTTTAATCTAAATGTAATACCAGATGATGCATATAAACACATATTCTGTGGAATTTTCCCTTGAGAATTCTGGTTACCTGGTTAATGTGGTATTGAAAAATCTGTACTGTTGGAAACCAAAGGTAAAATTAAACTTAACATCTTTACGTGATGAGCTAGATACAAATATTGAGATATTTGAGAAATAATGAGAATGTTAACTAGCTAGTTATATGGTATGTAGTTTGGTTCCACTGAACAACAGAATTACTGCAGATTGAGTACTGTAATGTTGATTACATAAAATGAGGCATGAGCATTATGGAAAACTATAATGACTTACTTTAAGTGTCCAGGCTAAAGAGTCTTCACCTGACAGGAAAGAGAAAAATCTTATGTCCAGTAATAAGTGCAGACTGTATCTTTCATGATCTGTGTTTTAGGACATTTTTTAGGAATGGGATAGCTTCATCAACCTTTTCATCTCAAGGATAGAGAGTTGTCTTCCTGGGGCAAAAGGTTTGCATAAGAGTCAGATCATGATTTTAATCCACATGTAATCCCATTTCTCATAATTATGATTAGGTGTTCTAATGAAAAATGTATTTGTTAGTCGAATGGGTTCTTAAAACTGAAAATGGAGGAGGCTTTCAATTAAAGCTGCTGTGCACAACATTGTCCTCTTTCTAATTAATCTTTTTGTTGACATAAATCTGCAGCTTTTGGTATTTATGAAGTGCTCAGGATTTGCATGTGCATTCATTGCTTTGGTATGAATGGACACAATTGTATTTCATGAGCACCAGTCTTGGATCATAATTATGTACCGAGTTGTCCAAACCTCACTACTATGAATTTTCAGAAATAGCTTGATAGGATCAAAGTCTTTGAAACACAGGAGTTGTCTCACCCAGACAGTATTATCAAAACAGCAAGAGATGAACTAGTGCTGTGGCTCCATGGGTAGCTAAACTGATACATAGCTTCTGCTGCTGAAAAAGAGGCCTTGCTCCAAATTCTTATGTTCATCTTAAAACTCTGACTAATATCCCATAGTAGATGCATGGAGAAGCTGTTTGACAGCACACTGGCTAAAGTGGAAGTTTCTCTTGGGCATCCCAAGCCAGATCATGTGGTCAGTCCTCAAGAAAACTGCTTGTGTATTGGAGTGGGGTGTGGTTTTTTTTTTTTGGTGGGTTTGTGGTCATATCCCGCCCCCCTCCCCCGAATGGCTAGCTGGTTAAATAGGCCAGGGGACAAGTGCTGAACATATGACAAGGGGCAGTGGTAGTGGAAGATTCCTCCATTTTTGAAGTGTGCCTAAACATTGGGGCAGCAGTTTGATAAACGTGATATTCATGAAGTTCAACAAGGCCAAGTGCAGGGTCCTGCTCATGGGTTGGGGCAGCCCCTGGTATAAGTACAGGTTGGGGGATGAAGGGATAGAGAGCAGCCCTGCCGAGAAGGATTTGGAGGTACTGGTGCATGAAAAGCTGGGCATGAGCTGACAGTGTGTGCTCACAGCCCAGAAGGCCAACTGTGCCCTGGGCTGCATCCCCAGCAGCATGGGCAGCAGGGTGGAGGAGGGGATTCTACCTCTGTGCTCCACTCTGAGACCCCCCCAGGAGTCCTACGTCCAGCTCTGGAGCCCTCAGCACAGGACACAGACATGGACCTGTTGGAGTGGGGCCAGAGGATGCCACAAAGGTGATCAGAGGGCTGGAACACCTCACCTATGAGGAAAGGCTGAGAGAGCTGGGGCCGTTCAGCCTGGAGAGGAGAAGGCTCGAGGGATACCTTATAGCAGCCTTCCGGTACCTGAAGGGGCCAACAAGACAGCTGGAGAGGGACTTTTGATAAGGGCCTGTAGTGACAGGACAAGGGGTAATGGCGTTAAATTGAAAGAAGGGTGATTTAGATTAGATAGAAGAAAGAAATTCTTCACTGTGAGGGTGGTGAGGCACTGGGACAGGATGCCCAGAGAAATTCTGAGTGCCCCCTCCCTGTTTAAGGCCAGGTTGGATGGGGCTTTGAGCAGCGTGGTCTGGTGGAAGATGTCCCTGCTCATGGCAGGGGGGTTGGAACTAGAGGATCTATAAGGTCCCTTCCAACCCAAACCATTCTATGATTCTATGAAATATGAAATGCTGTTTAGAGTTGGACTCTAGCATCTATATAATCATGGTATAGATGGCATTCAAAGGTAAAGTTTTTTTAAGTCTCCTTTTTTTCTATAGAAATTACTAATCCCAGGATCTCTGCTGTATATCATTAGAAAGCCTTTCAAATGCTTCTACTGGTAAACTTCCTTAAAGAAGTGGGGCAAACATCTGTTTGAGATGTAATTAGTGGAAGTGAGCAATTATAAAAGACTGTGCCGACACACTCTAGGCAGCTGAATCAATGGTGCTTGCAACAGCATCTTAGTGTCTCTTCTGAGTAAGTGGCATCAACAGTACGCTTATTTTGTAGTTACAGAAGAAAATTGTTCCGTGCAAAGTGCTTATAGGTTTGTAGCCTGTCCAGTTCTGACGATATGCTTTATTGTGCCTTGGATACACTCCAGAGCTGTAGCGTGATGTTCTATGTGTATTTACTGCAAATCTGCATCTTTGAAACTTCTTTCAAATAGAAGACAAGATAGAAACACCTATTCCAAGAATTATATTTTATTGTATGTATTGTATATCTATAGCGCTTTGCATAAACACAAGATTCAGACCCACATTTCAGACTCTGTTCTGGCATGATCTATAAAGTCACATACAGTATGATTTTGGTATAAGGAAATGATGGCAGGCAGGCAGCCTGTACTGCCTTTGCGTACTGAAACACTGCAGACTAGTACAATAGTGTGGAGTTTGCCTCCTTGCACAGGGGCTGGGCAGCCTTTCAGCATTATTCTGCTCAGTGTGTTCCAGCTACTGTGTCATCCTCTTGCATCGGCAGTACAGGTGTTCAGCTTTTCCTCGGTGTTGTGTTTTGGCAGAGGCAATACTGTGGCTCTGATTGCAGAGAATAAAGGAAAGTAAGTTGGCTGGGGAAGTAATCCAGCGAGTGGTGACTGAGCAGCGATGCTGTTTTTACAGGGTAATGTTCCTTTGCAATGCTGTCCCTGTAAGATTATCAACATCTCTGGCTGTGCAGCAGTGTGTACATGTGAGAACATTTGCTGACAGTGCACGGTTTGTCTCAACTCTTTATTTTCTGGAGACGAATGATGGCGTTGCACTGGAATGTACTCAACACTTCTATCAGGGACAGTGTCGTAGGCTGGCTGAAAGCATCTGCCTGCCCTGCATTTGACCCTTGGGCACTTCTTCCTGCTGTGTTCTTTGTAACCAGCACAGTTGCTTTTATGGTCACATTGTGAACCCCAGCAAAGAATTGATGTGGCTGAACTTGCTTTCATCTGAAGAAGCTCTTTTCAGCTGATTGGTTCCTGATCTGGTTCCCCAAGCAGCTGCCAGGGTACAAGCATCATGGTAGAAGTGACTGCTGTAGGAAACGTGGCACTTTCAGTTTATACTGTATTGTGGTGATTTCATCTAATGGCTTAGATTGATTTAATGAAATTTGACTGAATTGGGGACTGCTTCAAATGTAGATATTCTGTTTTTTGCTCCCTTTCCTCCCCTCCCCTGTTGTATGGTGCTTTCCTGCCTGTTTTCCTTCGGGCTGTGGTTTAGTAGGTATGGTGGTGTTGGGTTGACAGTTGGACTTGATGATCTTAGAGGTCTTTTCCAACCTTAATGATTCTATGATTTTCTTCTAGATATACCAGTCTTGCCAATACTGAGTTAGACTAGCTCCTAGGTGCAACAGAAAGCTGACAATACAAACACTCTCAGTGCTCTCTTTGGATCAATGAATTAATACAACTTGTCATTCAGTTACATGATCACAAGGCAGGAGAGCGATCACATCTTTCAAGTAGTATTCTGCAGTTGGATTATATATGCTGAAAGTGAGAAAATCCTGTTTCTGTGTTACAGCTGAGGACTTCTGAGAGGGCAGGGATCATGACCTACCTCGTTTTGAACTGCAGAGATATTTGCAGTATGGCGGTTGTAATTTGACTTCGGAGGTTAAATTCTTTTTTTTTGTGACTAGAGAAAAGCAAGGTAGTATTTAATGGTTTACAGTGATTTGGTTTACCCAGAGGAACAAGGCAGTTGCTGTATTTGAATTAGCAAAGATTTTTCTAAACAGAAACATTGCCTCTAATGTCATTATTTTCAGGGAGGTTTGTTATTATACAATCATGTGTGTTGTTAACTTTTTGGCTCCTGTAACTGTAGTCTTCCTACCTACTAACAGCAAGAGTCCTGAAGTCCTTTATCGTGTCTCTCTTTTGTAACAGGTTACTGAGTTCTTCCCCCCCCTCCCCCCCACAGCTCTGTGTCATCTCCTGTTGTTGATAGACTAGAAGTCTCTCTCACTGACTTCCTTGAAATTTCTCACCTTTAATTCTCTCTTATCTTTGCTGTTTTGATAGCACCACAAGTTTTGTGTCAGAAGTGTGCTCCAACATTTCTGTTGAAACGGAATCTGATACTTTGTCCTCCTATAAGCTTCTGGTAATACCGAGATTAGCATAAACTACAGATTTATCTCCAAACAGGAGATAAATACTGATACTCTGAGATAACACTGGTCGACCATTTTGGTTTTCTGAAGCTTTTAAGGTGTGTAGTATTTATATAGTATTTCCCCTTTTTTAGAAAGGTCTTCACTTGTGTTTACTGCTTAGTTTTGTTGATCTGATATGCTTCTAACTTTCAGTAGGAAAAATTACATGGATTGTAAATCGCACCAAAATGACTACCGTAAGAGGAGTCATTAAAAAACCCAATATTCCAATATTGTGATATTCATTGCATTTGAACTGTTCGGGAAAAGCCATCTATGTGAAAAGGTTATTGTGCATGGAAAGGTTCTGCTAAATCCCAAAAATAGACTGACGAGGCTGAAATGTTACTGTTTTGCTGTGTGGTACTATTAATCATTTGATTTAGGGACTAAAAGCATAAACAGGGCCTGAGTAGTTGTGAGGTTGATTTATTAATGGGTATTTGGTGGTGGATATGACAGATGATAACGCAGAAACCTCCTGCTGACTTCTCTTAATGTTTTTTGGCATTATTTTTTTTTCTGCATGCTGTACCTGGATGGCTGTCAGGATAGTAAGAATTATTCCCTCAGGAAAATCCTACCCATTTTCCTGTCTCTGCATAATCTGTCTTGCTGAGCATTCTGCTCGCTGCAGAAGACTGGTTTGAGTATCTTTCTTACTGGAGAGAATTACTGGAAGAGCACTGGAGGGTTATTAGCAGGCCTGCTAACAAAAATCACCTGAGGCTAGAACATTTGCGAATATGGAGTGCTGACCTCTTTCTTTGGTGTGTAGGGCTGCCAAAGGCTAGTAAAGCATGTCCAAGTCTCGGTTAGATTTTTGTGTGGCTAGGAGTAGGCAATAATCCATTTAGAAGCTGGGGCAATAGCATGGATCTCTGGGAGGTTCTGTGATCCTCCCTTAAAAACCTTTGTGTTTCTGCTGCTGTTGTGCCGAGGAGGAGAGATTCACTTACAGAATTGGCTGATATGCTGTGGTGGATTAAAAACTCAGAGCTTACATGGTAGGTTGTTTTGTTTTCATTTGAACTCCAGGTAACAAGAAAAATTGGACTATAAATAGAAAGCTTAACAGTGGGAGTAATATAATATAGATCGTTCCTACACGTGAGTGAATGACCTTCATAACTAACTTCTGAGTCACTCTAGCGAGAATAAATTGAACTACAAAACAATGAACTGCAGTGGTTTTACTTGCTAGCTGATATGCTAGTCTGAAAAAAAACAAAGGCCTTTTTTTTAAAAAAAAAGGGCATAGTACTTGTTTTGGAATAGTAATTTTGGTGTTAGATTTCCATGCCCAAGGGTTGGTTTAATTTCTGTTGTTTTAAAGGTAATAACAGTTCATCTTTATATTGAAGAAAACTCGTTCTACATTAAAAAAAGAAAAGCAAGCACAAACCAAAAAACACCTGAGGTAGAAAAAAATCTTGTCATTTGCTTGTCTAGTGTAAGACAAAAGTCTGGTACTGCCTTGTTTTGTTCAAGAACTATGGGAGCTAGGGGAAGGATAGGGTTATTTTTTTGTTGTTCCTGGTATTTTATGTCTTTGGGAACATATTTGTGAACCTCAGCAGCTGCCTTTGTTCAACATAAATACATTGTGATGTTTCACCTTTGTTAAGTAATTGTACATAAACCAGATGGTAACTAACAGCTTTTTATTATCATATTGATTGCTTTAGTATTATCACTATTGCATTGACTTGGTGACTTACCATAAATCAGCTTGGATTTTTGTGGGAGTACCAGAGGTGGAATAAACACTGCGTTTCTGACCTTCACTTTGTCAGTTTGTAGTTCTGAGCAGTCATGCACTTATAAGCATCTTTCCTTGCTTTCATTGCATTTAGGTTGCTGCTCTCACCACTTTCTGCATTTTCAGTAAGAGCTTGTTCTGAGCAGTGTTTCAGGCTCTTGTGTTTCAATATTGAGTCCCCACTTGTAAAACTTGGTAAAACTGTTGGTACTGTACAACGCTCATTCTGGGAGAGTTGTGATTGATAGAGAGAGTAGCTGAAGTTCTGAAATTTGTCTGATTTTAATGCAAGTATTATGTTTACCGAGTATCTGTTATATGATTGCAATTGTATATGTTGGTAAAATGTATAGTAAAAAGCAGTTTTCAGATAATTCTAGTAATAACTATATTTAGGAAAATGTGGTAAAGTAAATAAGGATTGCTTGTATAGGTGTCTGGTGTGGTTGTCCCTGTTCTCCCCTGTTTTTTTTGTTTTTGAAAGAGACTGTTGTGGGATGGAACAGCAGCTGTTGTGAATGACAGAACAGTTGTACTTGAATTTTGAAATAGCATTTTATCCATGACCCCCTTTCTTTATTTCTCCCCTCTGCACTGTGTGTAAACCTCAGTACTTTGCCTAAACATGCATCAGAATACGTGTTTGAAGTAGCTAATATGGCAAGTGCTAAAATAAACACTTTGAATACTTTAAGATTATGAGTCATCAGTCCCTGGCTGCTGTTTTTGTGTTTCAATAATTGATACAAACTATCTGGCAGTTACTTTTCTGAGACCACCTCATGGTGATCCACAATAGTTCTTGTATAGAAATAAACTAGACAGTTCAGGTACCTGTGTGCAATATTACAAGATTTGTTAAATTCAAATTCTAAGAGTTTAATTTGTCTGTAGTGCTGCTCTTTATTCTGCACCTTGGAAAACCTTAGTTGGACAACAGGGAGTAATGTAGTACAGCTGAAGGATTTGCCTTGCGGTGACTTGGTGTGTAGTGATCATGATTATGCATCTGAAAAGTGTCAAATCTGTCAAATGCTAACTGACTGGACATAGTTAACTTGAAATCAGTATTAATTTGATTTTTTTATCATACCTCCAGTGTATTATGCTATATGAGCATGTGCTGGAAATAATACTATTTCTGTAGCTCTTGCCACTTCTATCGTACTGAAAAATGCGTTTGCATTAGGTTTACTGGTTTATAATGCTAAACAGCTGAAAGGGAAATCAAATGCTTTTTATGATTGTTTTTAAGTCCAAAAGTAAGACAGAATTTAGTCCAGAAGGAGCACAGGAACTGTGTTTTTAGTGGACCATTTAGCTCAGCAGCATCAAATAATTGAAAGGAAGAATCTTATCTGTAACAGGAAATGTAATTTTTTTTTAATGAAGAATCCCTAATGATTAAATACAGAATAGAATAGGATAGACTATTTCAGTTGGAAGGCACCTACAGCGATCACCTGTTCCAACTGCCTGGCCAGTTCAGGGCTGACCAAGCTAAAGCATGTTATTAAGGTCATTGTCCAAATGCCTCTATTACTCGGTAATACTGACGTCTTAAATATTGTCTTCTGTTTTGTAGAAGACCCTTTTGAGGACTTCTTTGGGGCCAGGCGGGGTCCAAGGGGAAGCAGAAACAGAGGTGGTGGATCATTCTTCCCTGCTTTCAGTGGATTCCCTGCTTTTGGAAGTGGTTTTTCTTCATTTGACACAGGTAAATATCACAACATTTAACAAGAAATGCAGTTTTGGTTCACTAAGGGTCTCAATATAAGAAGCTGAAATACTTTTTAAGAAGTTGCCTTCTGCATTCAGGAAATTCTGCGGGTGTGTCCCCCCCCCCCCTTTTTTTTT
>Ga0065711_1038385_pt1 | contig 18820 bp, 9 predicted proteins | sample Hoacrofraction12_FD_59098 | JGI IMG/M metagenome (GOLD analysis project Ga0065711, IMG submission 59098) | Hoatzin crop microbial communities from Cojedes, Venezuela - Epithelial fraction 12 v2 (version 2) | ecosystem: Host-associated > Birds > Digestive system > Esophagus > Crop | place... | reverse complement strand
CCCCAGCAATGATCCGAGGGCTGGAACCCCTCTGCTGGGAGGAAAGGCTGGGAGAGCTGGGGCTGTTCAGCCTGGGGAAGAGAAGGCTCCAGCGAGACCTTACAGCAGCTGCCAGTAACTGAAGGGGCCTGCGAGAGAGCTGTAGAGTGACTTTTTACAAAGGTGTGTAGTGATAGGACAAGGGGTAATGTCTTCACACTGAAAGAGGGCAGATTTAGATCAGATGTAAGAAAGAAATTCTTCACCGTGAGGGTGGTGAGGCCCTGGCCCAGGTTGCCCAGAGAAGCTGTGGGTGTCCCCTCCCTGGCAGTGTTTAAGGCCAGGTTGGACGGGGCTTTGAGCAACCTGGTCTGGTGGAAGGTGTCCCTGCTCATGGCAGGGGGGTTGGAACTGGGTGATCTTTAATGTCCCTTCCAACCCAAACCTTTCTGTGATTCTGTGATTCATTCTCAGCATGGTTGTATGGGCATTTACCTTTGTTGTGGGAACATGCTCAAGTCTCTGTTCCAGTGAATATTGAGTTATTTATCTAGAGTGGAACATCTTTAATAGGAGAGGTGACTCACCCCAGAAACTCCCTTTGGCCCACAGTTAGGCATGTAAATGCCTTGGATGCATGGGAGCCAAACCTCCGTCCTTCTCCTCTGCATTTCCAATGGTGCTCTCAGTGACTGCCCACTCGTTTGCGTCTCAGAATAGACACTGCTCAGAGCTGGGGATTTACCAAGACAGAAACATGCCTAGAAAGGGTGTTGTTGTTGTCAAACTGACAAAGTACTCGCCCTTTGGGGACTAAGCACTAATATTAAGTAACTTTAAAAAAATGGAAGGTATCATCCTACATGACTTAGGTGAACTGTGAAGTTGTATTCAAAGGGTATTATTCGTCTTGCCTAACTTCACCTCCCTGAAAGTTAGGTGTCTAGTCTGAATTAGTCCTTTAGGCTTTGTCTGTAGTTCACGCGGTTAGAAGGGCATGTGTGGAGTGAGTCACACCAGTTTAAATCAGGTGTCTCAGGCAGTTGGAAGGAATTGCCCTCTGAGGACGCTTAGTGCCTCTGAGCAGAGAGGGAACCTACATAACCAGTTTAGACAAGACACCTGACTCAAATGGCTAAACAGAAGGAATCAAGGCAGCACTCAAATCTCAAGGGTTATATTGAAATCACAGGGAGGAAGATAAACGGTTCAGTATGTAATACAGTGGCGAGCATATTGCAGTCGCAGGTCCTCCATGTGAGAGGGATTAATCTTTACAGATTAAAGTTACAATACTCTGTTGAGCCTGCCTGAAAAAAATGAGCAGGACGGAGAAAAAAGAGTGAAAATATGAATCCTTGGTCTTTAATCAGACTGTCAGACTAGTAGAAAGATATTATTTTCTTACCTTAAATTGCTGTTTCTTAGCTCGTTTCCCTCTCCTACCAGAAAACAGTATTGGGTCTCATATAATATCAAACTGTGAGTCTGGAAGTGATCAGGAAAGGTGGTTTGTTTTTTTAAAGGAAAAATAAATCTCAGATTGTTTGTGTGAGGCTGTGAATATTTATGTACTGTTCCCGTTTTTCCCTCATTGCGTATTTCACCAAGTTCATTTGCGTGTGTTACAGGATAAATCTTACTTGAGGGCAGTGGAAGAAAGCAGTAAAAAGGAAAAGCATCAATCAGTGATCCAGGGTAGCAGCAGGAATCGTTGTTCACTTTTGTACGTGGATCATAGTTTGTTGAACTTGCTTGGGCTTGACAATTCAGAAACTTGCAGTTGTGCCGAGGTCAGTCTCAGGTGATTTCAGATGATGGCTACAAGAACCATTATGTTGCTGGGATTCGAGGACTTTGAAGCCTTGTTGTCACTGTGCTTTCAGGGGGTATTCACATATGAAAAGGACCACATGTATTTTACTTCAGCTTGGAGAAAATATTTTGTGACAAAATGTTTATTTGCCAAAAAATGGTGGTGTGAGTGACCTGGATTATTGGCAAATATGGGTTGAATTGGGTGAATAATGACTTGTTTTGAAAAGTAGAAGCATTTTCTCTTACACCTTTTGAAACAAAAGTTTATTCTCTTCTTAGTTTGAAAATGACATGTTAATTTTGAAGATTACCAACATTTTAAAAGTGATGAGAAAATGATTGAATGTCTAGGCACAACTTACTTAACCAGCCATCCAAAACTTGTCTTTCTTTTTGTTTTCATGTTTGTTTGGAAATCTTATGTTATTATGCTTGAAGTTTGTTTAAGAAAATGAACTAGTTTTGCTCTCTTTTATGTAAATCAAATTGTTTTTAAGTTGAATTTGACCAAATAATTAATTGTTCTTATTGCTCTTACTGTGCCCTCTATGCTTTGCATCTCTTACCATAATAACTATCAAGTAAAATCCTCATCCTGCAAATGGTTCCACTCAGACACATAAAATAGGAGTCATCTCACCTAAGTTTAGCTATTTTAAATTTAGGTACCCAGTCTGCCTGTTCCCAAAAGAGAGAGAGAGGGAGAGAGAGAGGCTCCTCTGATGGTAATCCAGCTTTTCCTAGGCTACTATTTTACGATGGAACAATTTGCCTTCCAGTGGCTCCTTTAGGCCACAGAGATTGGTGTTTATGTGCTTTGTCTGCTTTGCTATTTCTCCTTATCCCAGCATTAAACAAGGAAGGAAATATCTGGAGTTCAAGGAAGGCGAAGAAGAGTCCTTGTCTGACCTCTGCAAATGCTGTGGGTGTGGGCAGCCTGAATCAGTTTTAGTTTTTCCAAACGGTTTTACTACTTTCTAGTTACTTTCCATTTTGCTTCAGCCTTATTTGACCCACAGAAAATAGAGATGGAAACGACTGATGACGCTGGAAGTTTTATGGTTGGTATTATTTAGGAGGTCAGATTAACTGATTATAATAGTCCCTTTTGGCTTTAAAACCTGCTGGAGAAATCCTAACCCCACTGAAGTCAACAGCAGAACTTCCATGGGCTTTGGTATGGCCAAAATTTCAGTCTGAGTACCTAGTAATGAATTTTTGTTATCTGGCCCTCCCCTTGACTTGCAGGGTTGCTCCATGCCTTACATTTTCCAAAGTTTTGTTCAGTTGTGGTACAAGTGCTTCAAGACACAAGGATTTCTCTTTGTCCCCTGGAAAAAGTTGCACAGGCTAATAGTCTAAGGAAGTTTTTGCTTGAAGAGTTAAGTAACAGAGCCAAAGTCTGTGCTTGGCTGAACTGGAGTAAATATGGAATAGCTTGGTGACAGTGTGGAGTTACTCCTCTTTTATGTCAGGGTAACTGAGAGCACAATTTTGCCAGTTATTAACTTTTGTTACATTATTTGTATTTCTGTGCATGTCAGGATTTGTTAATCTCACTGTTCAACATCAAGTAACCTTTTGCTGAAAACAGAGCGTCATTGTGAATTAGGTATCATCAGCTAAATTGAACCTCACCCTGTGCATTTGACAGATGGTAATACATTCGTTAAGTGTTCTGTGGTTGCTTTGAGGTTGGAAAGTGCTATTTTTCTGGCTTCTAACTTAGGATTCTTAAGTAAAGTTGTATAAAAGCATAGTTTTGAAGGGAGAAGGAAAATCACAAAGAGCTCGTAAGGTTTTTTTATTCATATTGTTGTTTACTATAGGTGGGATGACATGGCAAGACTGTGATTGCTATAAGCTGTCTTTGGCTGCAGAAGTCTCCCAGAGTGGAGTAATGAAGGGTGAGGGAGATGGTTCCACCGTGGATTTTGTATATACACAGAACATCTTGGAATTTGAAGTTATATTAAATACATCGCTGTGAAGACAATACGATGCTGGTGCTTTTGTGCTTGGTGTTTTCACCGTCCAGAAAGATGGTTTCCAGGAGTTCACACATAGCAGCTGTTCTACGGGTAGCCAGATGACAGGCTTCCTCTCGCAGAGCTGGTCACATTTGGGATCTCTAAGTTCATACTGAAAGTCTGCAAGATGGGGAAGTAATTGGAGGTAGAAATTTTGAAAGCAGCACAGAGCCGCATTCTCAGCCATAGTTCCACTTGGTGTTGGAATATTGAATCCTCCACCCTGACATGACAAAGACAACACAAGGCTGAGATTAGACACTTCAGGACAAGTTCTCCACACAGCTGATTTAGGGGTCACCTAAACCAAGAGCAGAAAACTACACCACCAACTACAGAAGAAGCTCGGGATGTTTAAATCAAACCTACTTGTTTCATTTACTCACTTCAGGGAAGATTAATCCCACCTACTGACTTGCAGCGGAGCCTCAGCTGTTACCAGCAAATTAATTTAGTTATTTAATGTGATGTTTCCAGGAGGATAAGTTGCAAAGGGAGTTAGCTGCTTAGCCACTTCTGAAATTCATGGTGAACACTATGTTCACAAATGGGCAATTAGTCACTTGTCATTTAGTTGCACCTTTTTAAATGCCTTCATTCAGTCTAGTGCTGTGACTGGTATTCACAAGACCCCTGCCCTGGTGAGTGCCCACTGTCCCCTGTGTTCTCAGTGGAGACAATATATAGAGTCATCCAGATTTTCACAAAAGAGCCATAGTATGGAATGTTTAGAATTAAATCTTTCTTCTGCTGAGTTTGCTCACTAAGATGAACCCACACAGCTCTTTCCTCAGCAAGAGTCCCAAAAACTTCAGAGCTGTAGGATATTCTGAGGAGGTTATTTCTTGGTCTCTGTCCATATTTTTTCACCTTTCACATAATACTTAAATATCCACCACATAAGGCGGAAAATGAGAGAGATAATTAGTTTTTCTGACTCTTACCTGTGGTGTCAGCCTTCAGTCATGATCCACTGAATGTTGAGTCATTTGAGGAAAGTGAAACAGTTCAACAGGAGAGCTGCACAAATTACCTGATACTCCACTGGTGGGGTCTCATCTGGCACATCTGGGCTGACATCACGTTGAAAAGGCATTTGAATCTCAGTGTCCACTTTCCAGCAAAAAGCTCTCCCTATAACACAGGCAAAATCACAGTAATTCTGCCAAAATTTTTTATAAGAAAGAGAAAATAGACCTGGTTTTGATACCTCTCTCTTCTCAGGGTTCACTGGTGAATTCAAATGTCAGGTGGGCTACCCTATCCATGCCGGTGTTAGACACTTGGCTCTCTCTGAGATGTGGTGCATAGAAGCCTCTCGCTTCAATATTTTTGAGATTATTTTACGCATCTTCCTACTTTGAGCAGGGATTTCCCTGAGCACCTTTTCAAGGAACATAAGACTTCAAGTTGTGTAGATAAATCTGAATATGTCAGGGCACTGAGAAAGTAGGATTTGCAACATGGATATTTGCATATGAATTTTAAAAAATGCCTTGAAAACCATCGACAGGCTTTAAAAATCAGATCCTGCGCACCTGAACTCCATTTCAAATGGCAATTTTAAGATCTTAATTCTCTTAGATTTTCAAAAATTCTGTCACTATTAGTTGGAAGAAAGGCAGTTATCCCTTGTTCACCACTCCTCTATTTTCCTGGCTATTCTGAGAGATTTACTAGGATCAGAAGAGTTTTGATTAATTAAATAGTCATTGGTTTCACAAGTAGTGATCCAGATCTTGACTATCAGGATATGAGATGGTCCAGACCGTATGGTGATTTCACTGTGAGATGTCGGGATCCTGTGAGTTCCAGCAGAGCCTATGAATTAGGTCACAGATGCGTTGAACCCTAAACATATGCTTATTTCTGGCCTAAAGCTGCCATTTGCAAGCGCCAAGCATGAATTCAGATAGATGTTTTTCCCACTGTCGCAAACAGGCTTCACTCCAGGCATTGTTTTTGAGACAGCCATGACGCACTTTGATATATCAATACAAGCAAAAAAAAAAACCCCAACACTAATAAGTTCCAGAAAAGTTACATCAACACATTTCACCTGATGCTCCTGTCTTTGTACACACACCTGACTGACCCCATGGGCTGGCACAAAGCATCTGATCTAGTACTAATACTGCACGTATCACACAGATGACTCTGAGAACCGACGATCCTACTGGGTGAAGGGGATACTGGAAAATGCTCAGCGTTAAGCCAGTTCTCTAAATCTGGATGAGTAAAATTGAATTAAATTGCAGTAATTCGATTCCATTGTCTCTAAATGAATTAATTGTAAGAGGATATAGTCTGAGGCTGACCAAGAGAAGGAGACCTATCTGTTCAACAGGTGTTATGGGTCAAACCAGAAAGAGATTGCTAAATCTTTTGAGTGCAGCCACATGGGGGTATATTACAAGCTATGCAGTTATTACCCTTCAGCAGAAGTTGTGTGGCGGAACACAGCTGCAGACAATTAGACACCTCTGCCAGCATCTGACATCGGAATGTCAGTGTCAAAATTCAATTTGAATTGATTAAATAAGGGATGGCAACACTTTTTGTTTTATGGATGGCAGCACTTCAGTCGCTTTAGATGCTCTGCTTTCAGAAATAAAATTCATTCCCTCCCTGCTATGTTTGTTGGGGTGTTTTCAGCTGGATCACAGTCATTTCTCCAGTCAATCAATTAAGCCAGCCTTTGCCACTGTGCCTAAGAGTCAGCCACAAAAGAGCTGGTATGGTTCCCTGGTGCTCAGCCAAGAGGCTTCAGTGGGCGCAAGGCATCAGGCTGCATAATCTGACTTCCACCGCTGGCATGAAGTTTAATGGATGTTAGGGCAGCAGAGAAATCATGTTCTGTGGTGTTCGGCTCCTGCTCTCTCAGTGGCCCCGTACACGCCACCTTTCTCTCCGTGCCAAAAACACGGGGGCAGCTGACAGCAGAGCCAGCGGAGCTACCTGTGCCAGCAAGCTGCTTTACGCAGGGCAGTTGCTGCAGCATTTTGAAGCTTGTGTTGTGCCCCATAAATACATTTATCTCCATAGGCCTTGTAGTGCTACACCGCCTCAGTAACTTGATGCATTGAGTAGTCTCCCTGAAGTTAAATGGCAGTAAGTTACTCAGAGATATGAGATTTTGCAGGATTAGGCCTTAAATGCTGACTCCAGGCCAGATCTGCAGCAGGTATAAATCACTGCAGGTAATTTTCACCAGCTGAAATTCTGGCCCTAAGCCTGTAAGTCATGTTGTTATTTTTTCACGTTGTAAATTCTTGCTGTTTCTTATTTATATTGCTTTAGCACTTTGAGGCACTTGTCAGGGGCTGGGACCCCATCATGCTTGTCACCCTTCGAACAGAGATGCAAAAGACCCTTCTTGCCCCAGGCTGTTTGCAGTTTAAATAACAGGGAAACCTGCGTGCAGTCATTCGGCTTTCTCCAAGCTCATTCTTGCAATCAAGTTTTTCTATTATCCTGCTGTAGCATATAAGAACAGAAATTCTGTGCTGGGGTTGATATTTTTAAATAAAAAATTCGCACTCCATTATATGTATTAAATATATTCATACATTATATAATAACATATGTATTATACACTGTATGTTATGTCTAAGTGGCATTTTAAGTCTGGAATTTGTTGGAGCCATCAGCAGTTTGGGACATGATCTTTAGTGATTGAAGAGAGAGGTGTAAAGTCTCCTCTCTGTTGTGACACCCTATTTGAGGCATATGAAAAATAGAATTTGCACCTAAGTTGATCCTGAACTGAGGGGAATCTTAACAGTGGCTGCGTATCTCATCTCTTTTGTGTAGCATTGTATTTAATTACTGTTATATTACTTTCAGTTGAAGTGTATCTTCCAGCTCTGTAGAGCTCTGGTTAGCGTCTCTGAATTTGTTGCTATTGCCTTTAATTACTGTGGAAGGGGTTTAAAAGTAGTAAAACTACAACTTTTTAGAGCTAAAGTAATGCTAGAAAACTCCCCTAAATTACAATCCTACCTGGCTGCTTAGATAACTAATGTAGTGGCATACAGATCTCCAATTTACTCTGTGATGGCCTCAACAGACCAGAAGAATATCATACGGTGTACGTGTTTTATCGGTATATCATACTAATGAGCTGTTCTTTCCTTCCATGATCTCCTTCACTTTTTTTTATTTTGGGTTTTTTTTTGTGCTAGTCAGATGACATGGCACAACAATTTCCTGTGTCCCCCTTTTCCATTGCAGGATGAGCATTATCCTTAGGCAGACCTTGCTGGGCTACTTCGTACTTCATATTGTGTAGGCATGGGAGCACAAACAACAAAGAAATGGTTCTTGGCTTTTTTTTCTAGATACTGCCATAGCCATTGATAATGAGTATTTCTAAATAATTCTTACTTTGCCCTAATGACTTATTCATTGCTTTTTGGCAAAGCCCTGGAAAGAGGCTTAGTGAAGGCTCTGAAGAAGCTGGATGACTATCTGAGAACCCCTCTGCCAGAGGAGATTGATGCAGACAGCACTGAGGAGGAGAAAGTGTCTAAACGCAAGTTTCTGGATGGAGATGACCTGACTCTTGCTGACTGCAACCTTCTGCCCAAACTCCATGTTGTCAAGGTAAAAGATGTTATGCGATGGTTGAGGAAGCCTTATCTGACAATGAAGTGCATTGCTCCAACAGCCATGAGCTAAAGCCAATATGTGTTTCAGCAGAGGCATCCTAAGTGCTAGAAAAGCAGAGTTTGAAACAAAGTTTCCCTCCTTGGTATTTCCTATCAAGTAACTTAAGCAACTTTGTGTTTAGTACATGGGAAAATTGTCCCATCACTAATTAGTGGCAAAGGCAATATTAAGATCTGGGTACCCCACCTCTGTATTTTTACCTCGTGGCAAGTAATAGCATATTTCATATTAATTAGTTCCCATTATTCTTAAGAGAGATGTCAAAACTTTAGTCAGTTCCCACCCATTTGTAACTTAAGAATAGCAGTCCATCTTTTTTGGTGAATATTTGTTCTGTCTGCTATTTCACACAGAGAAGTTAACAAATCAATGTCACCACAGAGGTCCAGGATTTCAGATGTACAATAGTCCCTGGTATAGTGCAAACGGCGTACATCATCTTGACTTCCAAATGTTGCATTTATTTAATTTATCAGATTACATGTTTCTTTAGAATAAAGCAAGTACCTGGCAGACCTTGGCAAGCAAGAAAACTAGGAATTAAAGCCAAGTCATGCATCTAATTTGGCTCCATGAGCCAAAACATAAACTGAGCCTGGGAGCTGACTGCACACATGCAAAAGAAAAAAAAAAAAAAAAGAGCATAAGTCTCCAGGTAAGAAATGTGATAATATCCTCACAAGTTTAGCACTTTCTTTGGCTCATCTTCATTGGTGACATTAGAGTCAGATGATGCAAAATGAATGTGTGGCCTCTTACTGGTTCCTGTCTCCTTGGAATGAAACAAAATATGTCAAAAGAGAATTAAAATCCTTCTCCAACAAGCATAGCCATAGGATATTGCCTGAAAAACATTTTACAGATGGAAGAAAAGGATAAATTATTAAGAATTTTTCATTTGATGGAAGATGTGTGCTGGAAATTGTGAAAATCTGAACTTGCCCAGGGGATTTTATCTTCTCTGTGTGTGTGAAGTGTCATTAAAGGCAAGAATGCTTAATTATAGGCAGTTTAGGAGAGGATTTGGACTTGCAAATACCAAGTGGATCCTGGTAATAAAATCAAATCACAGCCATTTCTGAGAACGTGACTGTCCTAAGAAATCTGAGATGGAAAACAGCTCTACCATGTGCTTTAAAAAGGAAGGGGAACTCTGTGGCACATATGTGTGTAATTTATGCCCAGGAACAATTTTGTACTGTCAGAAAAATTAGAGATTGGAAGCACTCATTAAATCAGCTAATCCATCCCTTCCTATCAGCTAGTTCATTCTGTCACCACAGGATTATTCTATGTAGTATATTCTTACAGCAGAACTGAAATATCCCAATCCAGCAAGCTACTTAACCAACCAACTACCTTAATCACAGATTAGTCCCACTGACTTCAATAGGACTATACAGGTGCTTGAAATTAAGTATGCACTTAACTATTTTCCTGAATAAGGGCCTGAGTGTTTTTAGAAATCGAAAATTTCCCTTGATAGACAGTTTCCTAGTCTAACAAGTCTTGAAATAACCATTTTCTTCCCCAGTTTATCCTAATACTCCTGTTTCTAATGTCTGCTAAATAATCTTGGTTTCTCAATCATGGTATCCATACCACCCTGAATTCTTCCTTTGCATGAACACAGATAGAGCCTTCCAACAGCTGCAGGTGGTTACATGCTCTGACACCATGGGCCAGGCGAAATATATTACATATATTACAAATAGAAATACAGTATATATAAAATATAAAGTTAAATATAATAGTTAATATGAAAATATGTTATATGTGATTGTTACTATTGCCTTTCCCGTAAATCTATCTTGCTTTTTATGATTCAGCTAATCAGCTATTTCTTAGGTGGCATCTCAACTTTAAGTGATGAACAGAAGACTGGTAAAACACACCAAAAAATGCCAATATGGTAAAATTTATGATGTCCAGTTACCATAAAAGTCATAATTTTGTGACAGAAACCAGGCCATTGATTTAGGGTGTACTTAGGGCAAGTAGCATCCTTGCAAGGTAGGCGAAAACCAACAGTCACTTTTCAGGCTTTTCTGTTATATGACTCTGAGATTCTAAATACTTCTCTCCTTTGCTGTTAATGATATGACAAGAAAGAGTAAGAAGCTCTCTAAAAAGGAATCTGGAGATACACCACTAGCAAGACGCTTTTTTCCCTCTTTTGTCTTTGGTTTAGATTGTCGCAAAGAAATACCGCAACTTTGAGTTCCCGACAGAGATGACGGGGCTGTGGCGGTACCTGAAGAATGCGTATGCCAGGGATGAATTCACAAACACCTGTGCGGCAGACAAAGAAATAGAGCAAGCCTACGCAGACGTGGCCAAGAGGCTCAGCAAGTCCTAACTGACCTCAGCGGCGGCTCAGTATCCCCTTTTGCAGACTCTTCTCCTTGTTGCCTTAAGACACACTTTCTCATTGTGCTATCTGGTTGGCATCCCTATGACTTCACCTGTTCAAGTGTATCAGTCAGCGACAAATCTGCTTCTCCCTGGAGAAAACAGAAGGCAGCCGTGGTGTGGGAGGTGGTGACCCTTTGAAATCTGAACCTAAGATCTGGCTCAACTAGTGTTATTCGTAATCAGTATTGGAATTCAGTCCACTTTACTAGTTTCTTGTTTCCTGTTGAAGGTATATCACCACCTGTATTCTTTGGAGTTTGAAGACTAGGAAATTAGCTGAAATTTCAAGTAAGAGAGTTAGGAATGCGTAGAATTTGTTCTTCTGTAGGTTATGACAAAGACGCTTTGTACCCCAATGCTGTTGAGATCCTTTAGGCAGGAGCAAAATATGAGAGGGGAAAAAAAGGAGTTTGACCCTAAAGGAGAAATGCTCTTAGCATTATACTAACATTATATAGCAGTTATACCTAAAAAACTCTCTGAATGCATAGTGTCTTAGCAGGCCCAAGAGTTTATAGGGTATTTATTTTTAACTTGCTGCAAGAGGGAAAAGCCTGAGTGAATATGTCAGACTTGCAGATGCTACTTTGCATAAAATTTGCATGATGCCATTGGATCCAAATGTTTAAGCGAAAGAGGGTGAATGAACAATTTAGTGGGCAGCCCTTGGAAGAGTGGGGCCAGTGCCAAAATGCCCAGTGGATCTGCTAGTTGGCAGAGACACACAGACACAGCAATAACGGGGGCAGGGTATTGACTCCAGCAAGTAAAAGGAGTTGGCACAGCTAACCAAGCCATGTAGGATATTGTCGTCTTGACTGTGTGGTTGCCAGTTCCTTTATAATTGCTGTCTTGGGAAACTTGGATAGGCAGGAGAAAGCTGTCGCTGCCCACGAATTCCAGGCAGGGGAAGCGCTTTCTTCGCGTTGGGCTCCAGATGGGTCACTTTCAAGCACTCATCATCTCACCCCAGGAGAAGTTTGCTCTGAGAGCCTCAAAGACGGCTGGCTAAAACAGAGAGGCACATTTCCAGCCAGAATTTCAGCAAGTGTGCTAGCAGAAATCCCTGTGTAGCACCTTAGTCCTGATCCTCCAGGGTTTACTGATCCAAGTTACACGATTCTGAATTAGGATTGTTTTCTAAAACTGATCATTTTGTTCTGCCTGTAGCGTCTGCCTGACACAATCTGCTTTAAACTTGTGATTATTTGCATGTTACTTTGGCAAATACAGAATGACAGCTCTTTTGCCTGAAACTCAAGTGCCCTGATATGTACAACAGTGCACATGGCTCTCAATTTTCAGTTTGGGGAGATTTATCATTGTTTTCAAAGATAAAATAAAGCTGGGCTGTAACTCAGTGTGGCTCCCCTTCTGATCAGAGCTGCTAGAGCTGCACTGGTTGGAGGGGAACCCCAAGTTGATGAGCTGTGAGTGAGGGGAACCTCGCAGCGGGCTTGTTTGCAGCCAGAGAGCTGGAGGAACGGAGACTGCATCGAAAGGCAGCCTCTGCCTTGTGATGCTGATGACAATCTGAAGCCATCCTGTTGCTCTGGAGGGGTTATTCCACTTTTCACACTAACCCTGCTGGGAGTAGAACGTTGCTCGTTGACTGTGAAGATAGTTGGTGGCTGACTATTGCTTTGCATGCGAAGGTCAATTTGTTCTGAACTTTCCAAAACCTTGGAAGAAAATCCATGAGCTCCCAAGTCTTCCCCTAGAACGGGCTGTTTTAACTACAGCTAAACTGGAGGGCAAAGGCTCACACTCTTTAAAGTATTGCTGAGAAATCAGCTGGCTCAGAGAACGCTAATAGCAGCCAGAAATATCTAATGAGATTAGAAGTGTCTGCGCAAGCACATGTGGCTTGTTAAAAACATTTCTTCATGAGACTGGAATTATTTGTGATTTTTTCTTTTTTGTAAACTAAGGCAATTATTTATTTATTTATTTTAATTGACTCAGTCCTTTCTGTCTGTCTTTCTGGTTCTGTTTTCACTCAGCGCGCTGGTCAAAATGGCTCTGTCTGCTTAGAAAAGTGTTATTAGCAATGGTCTGCAAATTCATTTCTAGTGAAAAGTTTGCTATCTGATTAATGGTCACAGGGATTTTTCTACTTTCAGTATGATTTGGCTAGAAGCAAGCCGATCAACAAAATCTACATCTTTGTCAGTTGTCTTTTTCCAGGTTTGTACTTCAATTAGCAGCTTTGTTTAGTCAGAGTTGCAGTGAATCTTTGAATGAAAACGCAGAGGCAGATGTAGATTCTTGCTCTGTGCTGATTATATTTAGCTCCTTAAAGAAGATGGTCCAAACGTGCAGCAGATCTCAGGCAGGGTAAGTGAACCAGTTCAGGGTCTGTCACAATTTCTTCTGTATCTGTGGATCTTCACCAATTTGCTGAATCCTGTCGTCCTGAAATCTTCTAATATGGCTTACCTTATTTTTGCTAGAAGAGGGCCAATTATGTTTAAAAATGGTTGGGCTTATACAAAAAAGAAAATGAGCTGTTAGTGAAATGAACTTTTTCTAAGATAATTTGCATGTTCTTATTAAAATCTTTTTAGGATTTCGTTCTAAAAGCTGAAAATCCCCAAGCTACCTTCCTTTTAATTAATAATAAAAAAATCCCTAAATGCCTCAATTTTTCTAACACCCCCAGAAAATCTTGATAAACTGTGTTGAAGGATATGAGAAAGACTACTAGGAAAAATTAAACAGTCTTCAGCTACCATGCCCGTTCTGCCTGAATTCAAGTCTGACTCTGCGTCCTAACTTTGCATTTTCATCATAGCTCTATTATAGGCTGATCTAAGATTAAGGACAGGTTCAGGCATTCCCTGACCCTTGTTTGGGTTTGGAATCCAAGCTCATGTTTTCAGATCTGTAACTTTCGCTCACCTTTGTGCTTTTTTTGGCTTTAGCTGTAGTCAGAAGCAGGAAATACTGGAAATCCTACATAAAAAAGTGTTTTGCTAAGATTTTGAGCTCCGTTCTCAAGTCTCAGGATCCATCACCAGTGAGATTTTAAAGGGCTCCAGACTCCTTTATGCAGGGTATTTTTGGTGACCTTCCATTGTATTTAGTATTATAAGTAATAAATATTAATCATACAAGATTGTATATCTACATTGGCAAGGCAACATTTCTGAAAAGAATCTAACTGACAAGACAGACATTGCAGATTTACAATAACTTTGTTCATAAATTTTTTGCAAGATGTAAAGAAAGACATAGTGCAGAGGGGGAAGAAGCCAACAATGTGGATTTAATCATCTACATTTCAGAAATGCAGACCAAATGTCTGTAAAGATGTCCATTTCATCCAAACATTTCTTAGATATTTATTTCAAAGCTCCCTTTTCAGTCAATCCAACACTCCATTCATATTGGAGCTAATATTGATTTTTCTTCTGTTAGCAGTGGTACGGGAGTGTTAGAGGATCCCATGTATTAGTTACTCTTATTTTCTGTCAGACTATTTGAATTGCCAAGAGGTCATCTTGCTGTACAGGTAGGACTAAAGAAGTATCTGTTTCAAGCCTATTTAAACAAGGGCTTCTGACAAACGTGTTTTCCAGTAGAAAGAATCACATAATGATATTGCTGTATCAGGTCTAGTGTGGAATACAGAGTTACAGGTTACTCCTACGCTTGCATCAGCTGAAAAGCCACTGCCATAGAGGAATGACAGTCTAGATCATGGACAAACTGACGTCTTTGTTTCCTACAAGTTCAGCTGAACTGCACATAGCAACCATAGAAACTTACTTTGAATATGTATTTTATCTTAACACCCAACCACATTTGCTCCTCTCTCATCCCTGCTCAAAGTTGACTCCAGGTTAGCCATAACCATTCAGCCATTTCCTCGATGCTGAGTAGCTGAGTGGTGCTCATGGATGGGCACGCAGGGAAGTGTGTTTTATCCATCTTGTGGGATGAAGTCCAAAGGCCACTGCTTGCAGCACTACTCCCACCACTGTCCCAGCAGCGAAGGTGAGAAGCAGAGAGAGCTCCCTTTCTGTGTTGACTGAGTTGGGCTGATTATCTGAGTTTAAGGTGTTGCAAAGTTTTAGGCAGTGGAAATACCACTTATGTAAAGCCCCAGAAGCACATGGAAACATTCATTTCTTAAAATGAACTGGTGTTTTAAAGAAAAAAATAATGCTGAAGTCTTCTGTCCTTCATGTGTATTCTTTTAAGCATCAGGAGATTTGCATTTGTTTATTATTCTGCTAGATATACCCATTATTAATGAATTGCTTTTGATATTAAGAATTTTTTTTCCAGTAAGATTTTGCCTTTCTGCTGAATCTTTCATCTCTTCATTAATTTCAATGTCTGCAATGACCTAGTAACTCCAGAGAAGGCAGGAAATCTGTGAAGCTTATACTTGTTGAGAAGTTGAAGGAGGTAAGAATTTTTTTGAAGAAAACAGTATTAAAAGTATTTTTTGAAAAGGCATCTTTTCATCTGGAATACTTTAACCAAGAGTGATAGACTGTTTAGTCTGGGCTGTGATTTCCAGCACAGACCTGAGCAAGCCACCATGTTCAAGGTGGCTTTGAACAGCGAGTTCCCCAGGATACATAGGGATGTTCTGAGTCACAAAATTTCCCCTTTCCTTGGTCAGGAGGGATCTGCTGGTTTGTACTGGCACTGAACTATGACAGCCCACTAAGTGCCAGGCAGTGAAAGAAGGGGTCCTGTTCCCTCCCTTCCCCTTGTAGCTCACGCAGGGAAAGCACAAAGCTTTAAGCTGTTTTATTTCCTTGCCCCACCTCCCAAGTAACACACCAGTCCTATGAAAGCACAGAAACCTCATCCAACACAGGTTCAGAATCACAGAATCACAGAATAGTAGGGGTTGGAAGGGACCTCTGTGGGTCACCCAGTCCAACCCTCCTGCTGAAGCAGGGTCACCTACAGTAGGCTGCACAGGACCTTGTCCAGGTGGGTCTTGAATAAGAGAAGGAGACTCCACAACTTCCCTGGGCAGCCTGTTCCAGGGCTCCATCACCCTCAGAGTGAAAAAAAATCTTTTTTAAAGGTTTTAAAGTTTTTAAAGCTTGATTAGTCCGTGTTTCAACACGTGACGTGAAGGTCTGAAGAGCCCCGTGTAACTCTGCAGGCACTCACCAGGCAGGGTTGCAGGGCTCAGCAGCGTCTCAGAGACCGCAGCAATCGCGCTATTCCCCTGCTGCCCCAAATCATTCCCCTTTCACCATTTATTGGCGAGACGCTAACGCTGAAAATACTCCAGAGGATGCGCTTGAATGCGGTGTACTTTGAGCTGTGCTCATCAGCTAACCAGCTCTGAATGATGACACTGTCGCAGCTCAGCAGGTCGTGCCTCTGCTGCCAAACAGCCAGCCATTTGCTGGAGCAGCAGCGCTGGGGTGGGGGACGCCGAAGCGGCGTGAAACGATGAAAGGTTTCCGTGCCACCTTTTCTCCAGCCCAGCTCTTAGCTGCAGTGTGTTAGCAGCTCAGCTGGGGCCAGGATCCAGCGCTAATGAGCATTTCTAGCTTGCAGCATGTGAATAGAGACTGCTCATGTGTTTAATGTTAAACATGTGCTTGCCTGCTTGCCTGGATAGGGGCCGAAAAGTCATGACAGAAAAGCCTATATTAACGAAGAGCATTATTATTCTCTTTCCTTTGAAATCCAGTGGCAGAATTCCCAGTGGGGGAATTCCCAATAGGAATTCCCAGTAGAGCCTGAGGCTACAGAAGCATGGAGAAGTTTCAAGCGTGAAGATGTCCTTAGGGAACAGAAAACACTCAAGGAGAGAAGGAAGCAGCGGTGATCTGTAGAGTCTTCCTCCAGGAGCAGGACAGGGGACTCGGCTCCATGCCGGTGGTGGCTGGAGGGACACCAGCAGTGCTGTCAGGCTCCATTCTGGTTTGTCCTGAGGAGGTTCAGAGCGGAGCTGGGACCAGGCCACGCAGGCAGTGTAATGCCAAGGCATGTTCCACTGTATCTCCAACCACGCTCCCTATGGTGGTATCCCACAGTATAATGACGCCTCCATTGTGTCTGCCTCACTCTTATTATGAAGTGGCTTGTCTAAAGAAAACTAAGAAGGGTGGGGAATTTTTTTTTTATATGTATATACATGGAGTACAAACAATCCAAATATGCTTTAATGGTTCTCAACATGATACTGTCAATTCTCACCACAGGGTGGAATTTGTTGGTGGAAATTAAATTAAATTAAAACAGAAAAGCTTGGCTATTGCTAATGGGTACTACTGGGACCCCTAAAAGCAGTTTGCAGTGTAGAACTGCAGCAGGAGTGAACATCCTTTAATTCCCAGAATCACTTGGGTTTCACAGGGTCATTTCAGTCTGTTCTGCTGCGCTGCTGAGAAGTTGCTCTTTCCCTGTCTCCCTAGGTCTATAAACTCTGCGGAATTTGGGAAATGGCTGCGGGCACCACATTAATCTTTTTCTTTTTCACCTTTTTTCCCCCCCTTCATTAAATTAACTACTTTAGTTTGGAAGTAAGCAATAAGTAAATAAAATTTGCAAACAGCAAATTTCGCTACTTTTTCATTAGGGAAGCTTTTAAGAGCTTTCAGGAAATGAAAGGTTATCCCCTGCCTTGGGAATAATCTATGTTATAAAATATATATAGAAGTGTGATTCTGATTAAATAATTTAAGCAAGAAGAGTACAGTTTGTTTTAGGGAGCATGCTTAGGACTAAATGAACAGAATACTCCAGATATTGCGATAGGGACTTAACATTCAGTTCTAATCTCTGTTGGGTTTTTTTTTAATTACTTATTGTAAAATACAGAAACTACATACATGTTCACTTAATTTGACTGCATTATTGAATTTCAATAATGCTGTAAAGCGTGTTGGGATGGAAGGTGGCATAAGTGGGAAATCTTATACCCTTGGAACAGCGCTATTATTACGGAGTCTTTGATTTTGTTCCCACTGGAATAAACAAGAGCAGAAGCAGGATCTCGACTTCACAGATCCAGATAGTTCAGCAGTCTCTGTGGAGGACAGGGCAATTTGCTGTTGTTTAGCAATCTGAGTCTTGCAATGGGCATGGCGCATTTCGAAATGCATCCAGGACCATCCTTGGGTGAGCGGATAGCGTTGCTTGCAAAGGACCACGGTGAATCCCCTGCTGTTACAAAATGAGATTAAGCCATCATGAGATGTGGACTGGCTAAGCCTGAACCAGACACATTTGCCTGCAGCGCAGCCGCTAAATTGGTCTGACATCAGGAACCACAGCGTAAGAGCTTGGCCTCAGACGTGAGTCAAAGCAGCATCTTTGTCACCAGTCATTTTCTATTTATAACGACACAGATCTATTTTATAATCATGGGGAGGCACAACAGGAGTGGGCTTTGTTCTGCCTAAATCGCATTTCTCGTGCGGGTGCGTTTAAACACAGCCTTTGGCCCCTTGCCGCACACCACACACACCCAAGGCGGGCAATTCTGGCACAACAATGCACACCCTGTCGTGCTTGAATGCTCAAAGACTCCTGGGCTGAAGCAATAAACTCCTGCTAAATGGCTGAAAAATACTCCCTTAAGTGTGCTGAGCTGCCAGGCTGCCTCACTTCTCGTTTCCAATGCCATTTTGTGTCTAAGCCTTGGGTTTCAAATAAACCAGGCGTGTACTGCGTTGTTTAGTGCTGGAAAATACTGGGTGTTATTAACCAGAAGAAATTGGGGTGAAAAACCTCAAACCCCAACCCAACCTTCTTTCCTAGTGCAAAACTGACTGCTTATGCACACGAGTGTATTTTCAGAGGCTGTGAAACTATTCCCAACAGCTGCTTGGTTTGGTTTCTGGAGAAGGGGTCCTCATCCGTGCAAATCCTCACAGCTAATGGTAACCCTTTTTTTCTTTTTTTTTTTTTTTTTTTTT
>Ga0065711_1038384_pt1 | contig 18821 bp, 11 predicted proteins | sample Hoacrofraction12_FD_59098 | JGI IMG/M metagenome (GOLD analysis project Ga0065711, IMG submission 59098) | Hoatzin crop microbial communities from Cojedes, Venezuela - Epithelial fraction 12 v2 (version 2) | ecosystem: Host-associated > Birds > Digestive system > Esophagus > Crop | place... | reverse complement strand
GGGGGGGGGGGGGAAGCAGTGGTGCAACATACTGTGGCTTTTAAGAAGTGAAAGCATGAAGGGAAAATTATTTCAGTTCTTCCTCCTGTGACTACGCATTCTCAGCATCTCGGTACACGCAGGTTGAAGATCAGAGGTGCTGCGTTACGGAGCTGTCCTCTTCGTGTTTTACCCAGCGAAGCCGCGGAAGTGGTGGAGACAGTTTTGTTTCTCGGTGTCTGGCTGTCAGGGCCAGTTAATTAAGTTGTCTGGTGTTGGGAGGGAGGGGAAAAACAACCCACGCAAGAAAATGGGAAAATTTTGTTGTTGTTTCTGGAACTGTTGCCACTAGCTTCTGAAAAATATTGGTGTTTGTGTTACTCTTTTTTTTCTTCTTCTTCTTTGCAACAATCATTTTAACATCAGGAAGCCTAACTTTGGGTTTAGCCTGATAGTATTTGGTAAGTGTTACTGTGGGAGAAGTCGTGTTGCTCTTCTCTTCACCTGAGTATTGAACTGCTATATGAAAATCACAAAAGAGACACGGTAGCTACCAAACTGCCTCTGCCTACATGGTTGTGTTGTTCCAATAACCGAAACAATCCTTAATTAAATTTCCCTGGCTGCCCTGAGTGTTACATTCACTGAAATGCTGTTTCATTATGTTTTTTAGGGCCGGTGTACCCGAGAGAACTGCAAATATCTCCACCCTCCCCCACACTTAAAAACACAGCTTGAAATAAATGGACGCAACAACCTGATCCAGCAGAAGACAGCCGCAGCCATGTTTGCTCAGCAAATGCAGTTCATGCTACCAGGCGCGCAGCTACAGCCAATTGTAAGTTACAGCAGTGAGTTGGGTTCACGCTGCTCCACGTTTCTTTCCTGTTCGCTTTCGGAGGCCCCAGCCCCGTGCTTTGGCTTACGTGGTTGTTCGTGCTGCACAAAGTCGGGCAGCATCTTCAGAGGGATGGCTGATGCTACCTCTGCATCTTCTTGCAAGCTGTGGCTCCCCTTTCCTCTGAAGTAAGGGGCTGCGAGGCTCAGGGCATCATGTGGAAGGTCTTGGCACCAGGTGGATTTTTGGCGAGGTGATTCATGTGCATCCCGGAAGTCCCGAGTAGCTCGATTCCAACGGATCCTACTTCAGATAGCTGTTTTACATGGGGGTGAGGATGCTGGGGTTCTTCCATGATGTGTGGCAAGAGGCCAGCTGACTCCCTTGGACTAGATGCGTTGGTGGGCTAGAATTGGGGAAGATGAATCTTGTCCAGACCGTAAGACTCTTACGCATGGAATGAAGACCCCTTTCATTGCCATTGTCCCAGCAGAGAGTTGCGCTAATGTCACAGCCCTGTCACTTGGTTTTCACAGTAATGCTGTTTATTCTAACAGTGGGAAAGATGCACTTCTCTTCAGGTGGGGAGGAAAGCCTGTGGGAGATGGGTGTTTGCAGAGCAGGTACTTCAGAGAAGCCTTCACTGCCTGTGCTGCTGTAGCCTGTCAGTTAAAACAGGTTTTCAGGCTGGGGAACTCTGTTACACCAGGGAGAAGGACGGCTTGTGTCTGCTCGTTGGTGTATCTGGGAGGAAGTCACATTTGTCGGCTGGGTTTGAGTCTGTCACTATGTGTATCTTAAGAAATGTCAGAGGTCTTGAAGCAGCTCTTTGGTGCTGACATAAATAAGCTGCACATTTTTAACGGAGAGTCTAATTAGGAATTCTTTGTTTAAAGTCAGGGCTGAATGTCTTCCTGGGGCAACGTGCACTTGCTGTGCAGTTGCTGGGGGAGATTCCTCGTGCTGTGTCACATGGGAGGTCTGGCTGGACCCCTGGGACAGGCTCTTTCAGTTTGAAGATGTGTGAGTCTGCGAGCCAGCCTGCTCTTGGGCTCCTGGTATCCCACCTACGGCGCCTGACTTCTGTGCCCACACGAGGCTTCAGGCTCAGCATCTGTCACCCCGGCTTTGAAAAGCTCGGGCATCTCTGCTGTATCATCACAAGAGACCAGGGAAGGGTTCTTCCTTGTTGGAGGCTGTTTGGTGCAAGAGCCGTGTTTCAGCAGGGACAGCTGGCCAGCGTCCCTTCGTGATGGTGCTCTGCCACCACACCGGGGCATTTCCCCAGTCTGGCAGGTTCCTCCTGTCTTGCGAAGGCTTTCCCACATTTGCCGTCGCTTTGGTCATCCCGTGTGCATTAGCAGCTTTGTCTTCACCCTGCTGTGTAACCTAGGATAATGCTGTTTATTATGCCCATTTTGAAGATGGAAGAGTGAGGCAGAAGAGAAAAATGGGCCATGGAAAAAGTCTTTAATTGCTCTGCGCCTTAAGCTCTAACCCACTGTAATCTTTGTACCTCTTTTAGTGGAGTTCAAAAGTACGTGCACATCAGAAGGAAATCCTGAATTCCCACAAAATGGTAGCACTGGCTTCCTAGCCCTGTACCAAAAGCAAACCTTTCCTGTTTGGCGTTTTCCTCTGTGGGGAATTCACAGTGGACACTCTTTGGCTGGCTATTCAAAACACCTTTGGGATTTCCTCTTTGGAAAGTTCCCATCTTCCCATTTTGCAATCTTGCAGGTCCAGTTCACTCCTGCAATTTGACTCTTGCCTTTTAAATTGCCTCTGAAACTGAATCTGTCGGCTTGTCTGGTTAGTGCTCTCATTTCAGAGGTAACCTTATCTGATGAGAAAGGTCCCTGGTTTCTAAATTGTGCCATGAGGGAGACATGGGCAAAGAAGAAAAATAAAAATTTGTTCCACAGTGACTGCTCCCTTCCCGCTTTCCCACACTTTGCTCAGAGTAAATGAGCTCTTGCTCTAATTCCTGCTGCCTGACTTGCTCCACACCAATTTCAGGACAAACAAGAGATTGCTCTTTCACCTGCCTTTAATTTCCTGAAGATGCTGCCAGTGGAAGCAGGCTTTGAGAATTTTCTTTTTTTTTCTCTGTGAATGAGAAGGGTGGGGCCTCCTTCTGGCTACACATGAAATTCTTCAAAGCAGAAAGTATTATATCAGATGCAGCAGCAGAACAAATCCTATGTGATCAGAAAGCTGATCAACGGGATGCCTGCTTAATTGGGATGCTTGCCAGAGATGAGATTTGGAACAGCGTGCTTAATAGCTCCAAACAATAGCTGAATGCTTAGACACTTTAAAGTGCATTTTCACCAGAAAAGCTACCATGATTAAAAAAAACAAACCGCTCCCCCCCTCCACACACACACCCCCTCACACCCCCCAACAAAAAAAAAGGCACTTGCCATAGCAGCTTTTCACCACGCTTCCTGAAGTGGCATTGAATATGTCTGTCTATGAGCTTGTGTCTAAACATTCACTGCCAGATCATCTTGCACCACTGCTGACATCCAGCAGGAGCTCATCTTCCCATTGAACCAAGAGCCGGGACCCTGATGATGGCTGTTTAATGAAGGTGCTGCTCGGAGAAGAACCGTGTCCCAGGTGGGCTGCTTGCTGCACGCTGCTCACAGAAGCCTGCTAGGTGTGAATTAATGGTTGCTAGTGTGAGCTTATTTCTCTGAAGTCTGTGGTTGCTTCTGATGTTGCTGATAACCGTTGATGCAAAGCTGAGAATCACATGAATGTTTAGTGCTCGTGGTGCAGTTTTAAGCAGACTGCTTCGTACAGTACTTTAAAACAAGTCAGACAAGGACACAGAGCAGAGTATTTACTCAGCACGGTGTGTTTGTCTCCCAGGGACCTTGGAGAGATGGTGTAGGTGCAAAGTGGGAAGACTAGTAATGTTTTGACTTTCAAAAGTCCAAATTCACCTTGACTGCTGGCTTTGGTTGAGCTGTGCTGGAAGCTCTCTGGGCTGGTTTTGCCTCTGTCTCTGTTAGTCTGGGTAAAGGTCGGGTTGAAGGTGGATAGAGGTGGGCTCTGGCATCAATATGGAGAGCTATTTCAGTCAGTGCTGTGGCTGGTGTCTCAGATACAGTCACTCTGAGCGATGCATGTGCCAAAGCAAGGCCACCCAAACAGTGCTGCACCAGGGCCTGGTGCCTGCTCGCTCCATTCTGCTTTATCCCGTTGCAGCAGTGTGAGACAGAGTTCTGGAGCGGGCTGTGGAGGTGCTTCAGCACCGGCTCTGCATTGAGCTGGTGGAGCAGGGCAGCTGCCTCCCCTCCTGCCCTGCTGCTGCCTCTGCTGCTGCCCTGGGAAGGGGTTTACCCTCTCCAAGCTCTCTTTGTTTTCAAGCTCTTCATCTTTTCTTCCTGTCAAGCTCTCTGTAGCCAGGACTGTCTTGACAGCTCTGAGTCACCCGTACCCCTGAAGACAGTCCAGGCTTTAGCTCAGCCTTGCGTCCCTCCTGGGGACCCTGCTGCTGCCCCTTGGTGCTGATGGAGAGGTTAAAGCACAGGGTGACCAACTCACTTGGCCAGTGATGCATGGAACAAATGCTGGAGCAGATTTCGACAGATGTTTTGGGCACGTATTTGTTCCATGCAGCAAAAACCTGATCTGTATCTCAGCCTCCAGTCAAAGACACACTAGGAATGAAGAAACACACATCCCCTGGCCCACTGAAGAGCTGGTGTCTGCCAAGAGACAGTGCTGTGGGGCATTAACACCTGACTTTCACACTACAGCAGCCTACAAGTGAGATACCCTTTGAGCTAGGAGCGTGTCTTTGTGGACAGTCTGGGGAGTCGAGCGTCTGTGGTGATGGGTGGCTGGATGCTGTGGCCAGTTGGGTTCAAGTCCAGTGTGCTCAGCCTTCACATTGGAGCAGTAGTTTTACAGCCAGCCCCATGCAGTTACACTAGAGGGGAACACAGGCTTTTGCTTTTTCTGAACAGCATCAATTATGTTTTCAATATCAGGGTCTTCAACCTTGTCAGTACGAGATCTTTATCCTCTATGTTTCTATCACCAGATTATAATAAAAGCTGTCACTGGTTTTTGTGTGCTTTCCGTGTGTAGCTGCTTAGCAGCAACCTGTCTCCTCTCCTCTAGGCTATTAACACCTCTGTATTTACACTGGGTCTCTCATTTTCAGGCTTTCCCTTTTTAGGGGCTGCGGTAACTCGGAATCAACACTTCCTGGCTGAGACAGCGCTTGTGTTTGACAAAACACCAGCCGCTCCTCTGCCTTCCTCTTCGCACTCACTCTGTGTTTTTTGTCTAGCTTTAGCATGATTTCTGCTAGGCAAATTGAATGCAACTTCTAGTTTGTTAACAAAATCAGCTGTTCCAGGCTCTGTCACCACCAGTGGTGACAAATGCCCCTCCCTGAAACGGTCCCTTCTCTCTGCTCACACCTTCAACCCGACAGCTCCTGTGCTCGGGGTCTGTGAGGAGCTCAGAGCTGTCAAGTCCTTGGCAACCCTCCCCCCGAGATGTGTTCTCACAACAGCCATTTCAGCTTCTTTCTTTGTTCATTTTTTTGTGTTTTGTTGTGGGTTTTTTTTTTAAATTTTTACAATAATTTTAATGCTCAGTAAACCAGTCTCGAGAGCCGTTACCATTCTGAAACCCTCTGCTGTTGCACCGTAACCTGTTTCCCTCTGCTCAGCAGTTACCAGTAGTGTCTGCATGTGCTGTGGTTGGTAAAAGGTAGTTTGCAAGGAAACCTGCCCCAGTATTTCCTGAATTTGCAAGAGCTTGAAGGGGGACGGCAGGGATAAGTGTTGATACTTTCAATCCATCTGTTTTGCCCTAGAGCACACCAGCAACAAAGTTGAGACTTTTTTTTTAGTGTACAGTCATAATATTGATCTGTCAGGTCTCCTGGCTGGGTGCTACCGCAAGAGGTGGATGGGAGGCGTGTTGAGGAGAGCAGTGCTGTTTGGAGTAAAAAATTACAGTTGGGCTCTGTCTGCAAGGAAGAAGCTCACTCATATTCCCTCAGGACAGGCCTGGCACGGGGGACCTGCACAGACGTAAAGGGAGGAGAGATTTGGCTGGCAGCGTCTTTATTACTGGTACTGATGCCTGAGCCAGACTGGATTTCCCAATCCAAGACAGGCAGTCGGGGCTGGCAGTGAGCGCAGCCCATCTTTTCCCCTCATCAGCCACAATAAATACAGAGCTCCCTGATGCCAGCTTACAAAGGAGCAGTTGTCAGTGCACTTAGCACACTTCACACTTGAAAAACCCCAGTGCTGCTAGGTTGAACGTGTTGAGCAAGGGCTGCTCCTTCTCTCGCTGCGCATCTGCAGAAGATGCCTACGTGGCTGCCGAGGGTCGGTCTGCTGCCCGTGGGCGGGGTGTGGAGCAGAGCTGTCGCTTCAGCCAGTGGCACCGGGCACACGGTTCAGGTGGGCAGAAGAAGCAATTCTGAAACCTTGGGAACGTGGTAGCAGATGCCAGGGCATGGAAATGGGTGAACAACCAGTGGCAGTGATAAAAACCCGTCCTGCTCCTTCGTGCACCCCTCTGCAGGTCTCCGGGGTCATGGGTACACCTTCATTTGCTTTTCGTGGACATCCTTCCTCTGCTCTCTTCAGCTTGGGTTCAGATCCCAGTTGTTCCCAGTGAGGAGAGGAGCTGCTCTTGAGGGAACAGCCTTGGAGATGGGGACTGTGTTTCAGGGAGCAGGACCTGCCTTCCGTTTGTAGTGGCTTTGCTGGAGGGGCTGGTGTATCACCTCTTCACGAATGCTTTGCACCCTTTCCCACCGGTTTCTGGTGAATTCACATCAGTGTGGGGTGTTGCAAGCCTTCCTCCCTGGCTGCACAATAGCCCTGGCATTCTCCGGTTGAGTAGCAGGAGGAACATCTCACCTCCATTTTGGAAACAAGCTAGGTCCTCGGGCTGGCTCCTAGTTGTGTTCGAGCCCAGGCAGGGAAAGTCTGCCTTAAAGAATCTCCTGAAGTTTTGGAGCAATGTCTGTGCCACACCTGCTCTGTCAGGATGCCCAGGACTCCTGCTGTGTTGGGTGCTGGAAATACATAGGGTAGACTTGCCCATGCATTTGTGCAAGCCACGTGTGCTGCAAGGTTTGGACTACTATGGGTGTGCAAAACGAGTGCGGACAACCTGTGTTGGGCCCCAGCATAACCCTGTGCAGACTGGCCAGGCTGGAGAAACTCCTTAAAGTAGCATTTATAGTGCAGATGGTGGCATAAGTTCAGCAGATGCCACTGTAATTACTGGTGCTCGCACAAAAGAAAGTGGTCTAATGGATTCTGCCTTCTCACTAAAGTGTTCGGGGAGTCAGAGTGTTTGAAGATCCTTAAAGAGCTTTTCTAGCAGCAAAAGGTATAAAATGTCTGGGAGCAACAGAGAACTAAAAGAGAGAAGAAAATGATTTAGTACAGGGCCATGGACCTGGAGGATCTCTAGATTTAATGGTTAAAGCTTCCCATCAGCTGAAGCGGGGCTTGACTTAAACTCAACAGAAGGAAAATTGGATATCCCTCCCAGGGAGGATTATTTGATTCTGCTACGCTTAAAGGATGCAGCGCTGCTGATTCAGGAGGCCGTGTCCCCTTGTTGTGGAGGAGAAAGTGGGACATGGGCTGGCAGTGACCTGTCATCTCCTTTCCCATCAGCTCGGGAGCTGCTTGCTGTCACTCTGAGCTTAGGAAGGGAGCATCATTAAGCTAAAGATAGGTTAGGACAGCTTGGCTGGTGTTACTGTGGGCTAGCTTCTTCTAGATCATAAGCAGTAAAGTGTTTCCTAGCTTTTGAAAGTACTGGCATGAAGATGCTGCTGAGAAACGTGCTGTCTGTGTGTGATTTCTTTTAGAAACCCACAGGACTAGAGGTACAAAAATAAAAGCAAGGAGTGGATGATATGTGTGGCCAAAAAATCACCCCAGGCCATTTTGTAAGCACACTTCCATTTATTGCCGAGTAGAGTAGAGCTATCGAGGATGGCATCGCGTACGCCTGCATAGGGGAGCAGCTTTAACTGCAACCCAGAGTTCACAGTGGAGCAGGTGGCAGAGGGAGAATAAAAATGGTTGCAAGTCAAAGGCATCTTTCCCTGGGGGCTACCGAAGCCCCTGCTACAGGAGCAGGAGTGCTGCTTTGCGGGCTCTGGTCTGCGGGGTGAGCAGGGGGGATTTTTCATCAGCTGGAATTGGTTTCATTCCCAAACACACCTCGGATCTGGTGCTTTGAAATCTCACAGACTCCCTGGCTATAGGGGCTGTTCACAGACGTTAAACTGATTGGTGTGATCTCTCCAGCCTGGAGAACAGCAGCTCCTGTCCCAGACCAGCGCTGCTGGAGCAGTTCGGGGCAGGGAGCTGGTTCGGCTGCTGGCGCTGGAGCTCTGCCGCGCTCTCAGGGCTTGCCGGATGCGATTTAAGGAGCAGCAGCAGTCAAGATCTTTATGGCTCAGTGCTCTGTCTCCTTATGGGGACATCGCTTCTCACAGCTTAGCTGGGGTGCTGGACCTCGTGCTGGTCCACCTGGGCCATCTCATCTGGTATGCTCTGTCCTTGGTTCTTCCAAGCCCAAGACCCACCTGCTCTTGCCAAAGCCACGAGGTCTGGCGCATTGTAACACTAGTGAGTTTGGTATCCCCTTGGTGTCATTTACGTGGGGCATAGGCTCGGGGTACTCCTGCAGAATTGCTTTTGCCTGGAGGTAGATGACAGTCTGGAACAAACCCCACATGTGCAGAATGGTAGACCTCCAAGCGTACTGCAGCGGAGATGCCTCTCCTGACTCTAAGTGATCCGATTTGTCTACCTGAGCCATGCTAGCCATGATAAGGTGGAGCTCAGTGCAGGCTGATAGTGAATTCAGCCATGTAGCTAATGGAGTGACGGGCTTCCAGGTCCTGAAGCTGCAGCTTACCTTGAGGTCTCTCTACAGCATTGCAGTGTAGACATAGAGAAGCTGAGACATTTATTTGGGAATGAGAAGTCTGTTTAATTTGGGCCTGCCCTAATTGCTGGCACAAAATCCTTAATTGTGTCATTAAACTATAAAGATCATCAATATGCTTTGATCTGGCAAATAAAGATGCCTGGTGTTCAGGATGAGTCACGAATCTGTGAGTCAGGAGAAACGAATGGATCGCCAGAAAATGGCAGTAAATGAATAGATTGGAGAGCACAGCATTTTGATGTTGTTAAAGTGTCTGACAGGATTGAAATGCTGCAAGGTAACAGGTAATCCAGGACACAGATTTTTAACTAATGTTTTGTTTTTCCTCTTTCTGTACACAGACAACTTTTCCTGTGACTCCATCGCTTGCAACAAGCCCCACGATGGCTTTTAGTCCCTACCTGAGTCATGTTTCTCCTGGGATGGGCTTGGTTCCTGCAGAGCTTTTACCAAATACTCCTGTCCTGGTTTCCGGAAATCCTACTGTTACAGTACCAGGAGGCTCTGCTGGGCAGAAACTGATGCGTACGGATAAACTGGAGGTATTTGGATGTCTGATACGATACTGCTGACGGGAATGAACAGGGCTCGTGGGCCCGGCTGTTGCTCTCTGCTAGAATGACCTGATGCAGCCCAGCGCAGAGCGTGACTTGCAGCTTTCTGAACTCTGGGCTGCTGCTCTCTGCTTGAGCAGACTCTCGTGCAAGGCCTGATCCCAAATCCTTGGAAGGCACTGGAACTTCGGGAGCACTCGCTCTTCTGATTTCAGTGGGTGCTAGGGCAGGGATAGGGTTGTTGTTTTCTGTGTGTGATCTGCCACACTTGGTAAAAAAAAAAAAGTGCAAGTAGACAGTCTGCTCTTTCACTGAGTTGAATGGGAGATCTTTTGGAAGAAACAGACACTTTGCTTGTCTTGAAATCAGCTTATTGGGCTTTTATGGAAAGCTGCAAGCATTACGCTGTTGGAAATGCTGGGCATGGGGCATTAGAAAGACAGCTCCTTCCCCTCCCAGTTGGCTGGGCATGCTGGGACTTAGTGTTGGAGGAGTCATAAATGTCTTTCAAACCCTAAGCAGAGGCTTTGCAGGAGATAAGGGCTGAGGATCTGAATTCAGAGGCCCCTGCAGGTGTAAATTATAACATAGGAAGGTAGTGGAGAAGGGTGTAATTTCAAAACACATTGTTTTGTGTTATGTACTTTATATATTGCCTTGCTGATTGCTTCTGTTCTCACATGACATTTCGCCTTTCCCCGTACTCGGTCTCATAGTGCACTGGTACGTGATCTATACTATCGGCTATAGTCTTCAACAAATTCTCTTAGTTCCTCAGACAAGGAAACCTTGCAGATTCATTTTGTGAAACCTTTTTCTCTGCCTTTGATGCTTCAGTGCGCATAACTTACGAGGATCTGCAAGGTCTTTGTAAAGCTAGCAATATTGCTAACACCTTATAAACACATTGCAGTGTAATCAAATGCACTGTCCTGTAACCCCAGGGTCAGGGTTTTATTGTGGAAGGCAGTGAGACTGTTTATGTGAAAGAGGCTCCTGATATTTAAGGAAAGGTACTTGTTGTGAGTAACAGCAGCATGCAACGTCTTGAATTAAGTGTACCTGAAAGTATGCTCCATAACAAATACATAATCCAGCTGAGACACAAGTGGCAGAGTTATTAATATTTAAGCTTTAGAGTCGGGGGAGGAATCCTGAGCTCCCTAAGTTTTGACAAAATGATGCTGACTTCCTGGGGTCACTTCCCATTCTGCACAAATTCTGTACTTCACTTGCATTTGATAATTGGCCTCGGTAATGTGGGTTTTTTCATACCCTGAACCAGTCGTGAGTAGCACTAGTTGCCCCGGGACTGTTGGTATATGTGCTACCCAAGATGAGCATGGATTTAGCATACACAAGTAGTTTAATGGGGCCAACTGAACTGGTATTCTGTGTTGAAAATACTGAATGAAGAGTAACTTGTTGTCCTGCTCAACAATGTGACTTTCTTTTAAGGTTTGTCGAGAGTTTCAGCGTGGAAATTGCACACGTGGTGAGAATGATTGCCGCTATGCTCACCCTATAGATATTGCAATGATAGACACAAATGAAAATACTGTTACAGTTTGCATGGATTACATCAAAGGTCGATGCTCTAGGGAGAAATGCAAGTACTTTCATCCCCCTGCACACCTGCAAGCCAAAATCAAGGCAGCTCAACACCAGGTGAACCAGACAGCTGCAGCTGCAATGGTAAGTAGAGCTCTTACCAAGCTGTATTTCCATTGCTGAGAGATTTCATTTGTGTCACATGTATCACTTGTGGAAAAGCAGAGTGCTTTGTAAATGGCTGACTAGAGAGCCGAGAGCATGTGCAATATGAATCCCATCTCTTCATCCTTTCTGTGTGCTCACTGTAGCATGAAGCCCCGAGTGGCACAGTACGGCTTGCCAGTTAGGGACATGGTGGCAAATGCTGTGATTTTCTGACATGACATCATGACGTGACATGAATGCAAGTACAGCAGCACCTGGAACCAACACCTTCCCTGGCTAAGTCGTAGGTCTCAACTTCGCTTCCACCGTACACAAAGAAAGCAGAGACTGTCTATCCCATAATACATCCTTTGCAGGGAGATCCTGCCCTGTGGAAGTCAGTAGCAAAATTTCCACTGACTTAAAAGCAGACAAGGTGTCAGTTGTTCGAGTTCAGCAGACTTGTGCCCAATACCTTTGCCAAGGCTTAGTGAAACTACAAGGCTCAAACCAAGGGTGACTTCCTGACCTATTTGATACTTTAGACCTGGTAGACATGATCCCACCGGCATTTTAATTTGAAGCGTGATTTCTGATACCTACGGTTCTGAAGACAAGTCAATGAACACTTAGCAGATCGAATTCCTAGCTGGAGTAAATGTTTGCCATTCTGTTGAATTTGGTTAAATGGCACCTGTTTATTCCAGAGATGAGAGACAGGATGTTCAGCCTGGGGAGGGAAGAAACGGCCCAGGGGGATCTTACCCACGTGTATGAATTCTGATGGAGGGAGTAAAGAAGACAGAGGCAGATTCTTCTCTTTGGCGCCCAAAAAAAGGACAAGAGGCAATGGGCATAAATTGAAATCCAGGAAATTTCCTTTAAACATAAGAAAAAACTTCTTTACCTTTACCATGAAGGTGATCAAACACTACAACATGTTGCTCCATCCTTGGAGATACTCAGAACCTGCCTGGACACCGTCCTGAGCAGGCTGCTCTAGTTGACCCTGCTTTGAGCAGGGTGTTGGCCTAGGGTGATCTTCAGAGGTCCCTTCCAACCTCATCTGTTCTGTGATTTTTATTTTTTAAATTCTTTTTAAATAACTAATATTTAAAAGGTTCTTGCCTCCTTTTTGATTTAGAAGTAAGGCTACTAAAATTTTTCTAAATAACTTTTTTTTTTAAGACAGTAAAAGAGGTTGCTTTTCATTCATGGTGAAACATAATGCAAAACCAGGAAGATTCTAGAAATCAAACAACTGCCCTCCTTGTAGCGTCAGTATTACCTGGAATGTAATTTGAAGACCTTATTTGTATTGGAGTATTTATTTGTTCTGCAGAGTTCTATTTATTAGATTTCCTACTATTTGTATTATTGTTGAAACAAGAGCCCAGGTCTATTGAAAAAGAACCTTCTGAAACGAAACTCTTGTGTTTTTTACAATTGAATCTTTACTTTTTCACTAATTATCTAGGACACTGCTACTTCACCAAAGCTCGTACATGTTTTATTCATGCTGCTGGCTTCTCTTAAAAATGTAATTAACCTTATTTGTATGCTGTTAACTAGAACCTTTAAAATATTTATTGATGGCTTGTTGTATCACCCCTGCTACCAAAACAGCTTCCATTATTCATTGACTTTTCAAGGTTTGATGCATTTACTGTACCTGTTGAGGAGTAAGACTTTAATAAAGGGAAGAATGGTGCCCAGTTTTCTTGGATCAAAAAACATATGCCTGACAAATGGGTGTACCTTCTAAAATAGATTTGGAATTACTTCAAATCTAAATTCAGAAGATGTCTCTGAGGGACCCAATCTTGCAGTTACTTGACGTGCACCAGTAGTAGCTTTACTCCCTCCTGCTTGGCTGCTGTCTGTGCAGCAAAGTCAGATGCACTGGGTCAGGCTCCATGCTCGGTTCGGGATGGCACTGCAAAATGTGCTTGAACCTCCCTTCTTCACTGGTGGTCCTTCCCTTGCCACGAGCCCTCCTGCTGACCTCCGCATGGCATGTAGCTGCAGAACTGGGGCCGAAGCCCAGTGCAAGTCCACCTGCAGGTGCTAATCCCCGAGCGCTCCTCACCCGCTGTGCCAGCCGCAGCAAAGATGCTCTAAAGCACATGTCCCGTCATGATACTGCTTTACTTTGAAAGTTTACTGAGGCGAAATAGCTGACTAGCTTCTAGGCCAGGTGATTACTCAGCCACTCCATGTTGCGCATGCCTCGTCTTTTTAATGTATTGTATAATGCATTCATTTTTTAATTTTTTTTTTTCTCTTCGCCTCCCCAAAATGTTGCTCTCTCTTGACACACCTCTGCTTGCTGTTTCTGTTACTGTGCTTGACCCCCCTCCCCGGCCCATTGCCATCATGTGCTCGCTGCCTGCTAATTAAGACTCAGCCAGCTGTCAGATCACTGAAGCGACCGCTCGAGGCAACCTTTGACCTGGTACTTGGACCTTTCGCCTTCTCGCTTTGCATGTAACCATCTTAGTCTGCATGAAAGCCTTCTGCACTTGGTCTAGTGTGTTAGTGCCTGGGGAGACTGCCCATCCCAGCCAGAAATGTTGCAGTGTCCGTTCAGACATGCCGATCCTGCACACCATCCATTAACCGTCTGAGCTCTGACGCCCGGAGCCCGGATGCATTTTGGAGACTGTAATCTTGGGGGGAGGCAGCGCTGGGTTTTGAGATGTTTTTGCAAACAACAGCAGCTTTGGAGTGGTGAGAATTGAACTCATTAGGTCTGCAGTGTGTTGGGTATGCTAGAGGACTGGGTGGCACGGGACAGATCCAGCAACTTTTCATGGTACACCCAACAGCACAGCCTTGCCTGGCAGTGGCATGCTGGTGCTGCCCTGTAAAATGATGTTCTTCTGCTTCAGGCACGGGATCCGCTCCCCAGGCTTCAGTCTGCAAGCTGTCTTCATATAAGCTGCATTTGATTATTTTCTGAGTCTCAAATAAGTTTTACCTGTCTTCATGACGCTCATAGTGAGGCAAAAGCCATCCTCCCAGCCTGCTGTCAGTCCTGGCTCCTTAGAAGACAGCTCTTTCCCGTTCACCACAAATACTGAGGGATCTGATACGTCCTACAAAAAACGGCTCCTGTTGGCCAGCTATGGAGAGGAAAGCGAGGAGTGGGCACAGAGGAGCCCTGAAGCCTTCAAGCCGGTGTTGCCCGCTCCCCATTCCCAGAGCTGATCTTGCTCCCCTTCTCCTCTGAAAACTTGTTTTGGGGTTTTTTGAGTAGTGAGGAGGATTCCCCGTTGGAGCTTTAGACAGCGGCAGTAGGAAATCCCGCTAGGGATCATATCCCGCCAGCAGCCGTGGAATCACGCTGTCAATGGCATGGCAGCCTCTGGCTCCCCGGTGCGGGCACGGACCTGCGCAGTGCCTTGCTGCCAGAGCCGGGAGCTGGAGGTGCGGTCTGGTGGAGGATGGGAAAGCCCTTTACTTCCCCAACCTTCCTGACCTCCCCTGCTTAACAAAACCCCATCAGATCAGTTACTTTCAGTAGCCTTCCTGCTCCGAAACATCTGAAGGTTTGCAGCTGCGTCGTTGGAATAGGTCACCTTCTCTGAACCCTTTGGGAAGGCTGTGCCAGAGACGGATTCACAGCGGTGATAAGAGTGCGTATAATCTTCAGAGGAGACTGCTCAGATGGCTTCTGCCGCTTGCTGGGGAATGGGCGCTGCCGCTGCCCTCCCTCGGATGGGTTTGTGTTTGTCGAGCCTTGGACTGAAGCAGGGAGCCAGATGCAGTTCCAGCCCCTCTTTGCTGAGTGCGAAGGGGTGAAAGTGTGATCTGCTCCCGAGAGATAGTGATCTGAGGGGAACTTTGAGGTGCAATTAAATTGTTTGTTGCAAAGATTTAATCCAGTTCTTGTCTGGCAAAAAATAACAAGAGAGGGTTGTTAATCAGCACGTGGGAGATTTTGACTTTGGCAGGCAGTGCATTTTTATCTGTCAGTCATGCTGAAAGATTGCTTTCCATGCCATGCAGAGCCGTGGCACAAGCCTCTTTGTTCAGATGCTTGTGTTCCAGCAGGAATGTGGCTTTCCCAGCCCAAAAAGGGGAGGCTGCCTGGCATTTTTGTAGTGGGAATTGTTCGTTGGGATCAGTGTGGGCTATTACATGGATACTGAGCTGAGTTAACCCTTTCACTGGTGCAGATGGTCTGGTCATGTTGCATAGGTTGCATACCCATGTGTGCACACAAACGCAGAGGCAAAAGGGAGCATCAGAAAAAGGTAGTCAAAGGCTCTCTTCCAGAGAGGAATCACAAGCAGCAGGGTGAGGTAAACTCACCAAGTTAGTTCTTTGCTCCAAGGGTTAGTCTAGCTCCTGTCCTGCAGTGGGGAGCCACTTGCTACAGAGTTTGGTAAGGTCAAAATGTGATGATGGGTCTCCCGTTGCCTTTTGTAGGTGCTGCAGGACATGCTTGGGGGATTCCTTCAGAACCAGGGCAAGACAGACAACATGTTGTAACCCACGAGCTGTTACAATTCCTGCAGGTCCTGAGACCGATACAAAAATTCTGTCCCATTTCAAATGAGAACCACTTTTTTGCTCCCGTGCTCCTGCCAGATCCCTGTGCAGGAGCTATATTGGCCCAACTTCATCACATACAATTTTAGAGACCTCTCCCAGGCATTTTTATGTAGACCTTTCAGTGAGTATGCACCTGACCTGAGGCTTTTGCCTCAACATGAGGGCTGGAGAGGTGGTGATGCCAGATCCTGCTGTCCCTGGGCCCTCCTCCACCTTAATGTCTAAAATACTAGCAACAGGAGGAGCGCTTCTTCAGGGCACGCTCCTGTCCAGATGCTCCCCTGGCTGCCTGGGTGGGAGAGGTGACCCAGAAGGCTGTGTCAAACCAGAAGCAGACTGAGATGGGCTCCTGGCTGCTGTGCACACAGAGCCCACGTGGCAGAGCTGGCCTTCAGGTTGCACAGCAGCTACTGCAGCGTGCTTGTTTCTTAGAAGACTGGAAATGTTGCCTTTATTCAGGTTTCTCCACCCAGCTGCTGTTCAGGGAGCAGTAGTGGGACTGCTGTAGCTCCTTCCTCTCCCTGGCTCCCAAGGGGCTGTAGCAGGGTAGGAGGAAGGGTGGTGTTGGAGAGGCAATGGGGTAGACCACTGTGCCTTGAGATGCCCGTGGCCTGTTGGTGTTTTGTATACTCCCTGTGACTGCAACACTGGGCTGAGGAATTGTCCTGCAAAGAGCCAGGACATCACGGTGAGGTCTCAAAGCTTTCAGCTGTTCTGCTTTTGGCACTGCCATTATGGGATAAATGGGCTTTTTGGTGTGGTGACAGCCTTTGGCCAAGAAGCAAGGAGTCAAAAGTCCATTATGTGCCTGGCACAGTTGCTTTGTTATAATTAGGACATTTTTTTCTGAGGCAGATTTTGGAAGCATCTGAAAAAGAATGTTTTGCAGTCATGCACAGTAAGGAGCATGAATTTAAGCAGCAAGTTCTTCAGTCACTGTAAATCTGTAAAACACCTCTGATGTAAGTGGAGCTATTCCAGTCTCTACAAGCTTGCTGCTCTGTCCCATGCCTGGAGGAACACTCATGTAGCCATCATTAAGTATGCAAGATGTAGGTATGTAACGTGGCTATCAATGAGGGCTTCCCTAGAAATGGAAACTCTTAGATCTTTACCTAAAAGACCTCATCCTAAAATATGGATCTTAAGCAAAAGATTTTGGTGTCTGTGTCTGAGAATGTTGTCCCGTGTTTGACTGCTGTCTTTTGGTACTAGACAGCACAAATCTGGAAAGATTAGTCCTAATGCTGGCGCTGGATGCCTGCTAGCATTAGCAGATGATGTGTGCATGTCTGAGGGCGGTTTTGCAAATGCGATTTCTTCTTCTAATTTTCTTTTTTTTAATATTAAAACCACCCAAAAGCCACCACGTGAATAGAGATAGGATAGAATGATGTTTTGCCTGGATGTATCTTGCTTAACATTTCTCAGATGAGCAGTCTCCTATAGCAATTTAAATTTAAAGTGAAACCTGTTCCTAGATGGTGACAAACTGTTGCAAGCTTTCGCTTATATTCTGTTGTGTGTCGATCTTCATAACCCTTTAAAATATCTTTACTTACTCTTTTCTTCCGAGTACTGTGTGTTTGTAGCCTTAACCCTTCGTTAGCTAAACCTCCTCCATTACCTACCCTTCACTGTCACCTATTAAAAAAAAAATAGGAATGATAACCCTATTTTTCAGCCATTGCTTTGCTACGTGATACAGACTTACACAACTAGGCAGAAATGACCTGATTCTGCATGACTTCCATGTGCGTAAATCTCATTGACGTCAATGGGAGCGTTACGTGCAAAAGAACTGCAGGGCATAATTAAAAAGGACCCTTTTCTATCACAATGTGGAGAAAAAAATGTGGTTTCTGCTTGGGTACAATGAGAAGCTGTAAATCATTAGAAACATTCCTGTCTCCTAAGAACCTGACATACTACTTTGCTGTTGAGACATGCTTGGGTGAATGATGAGTAACTCACTGAGAAAAGTTCCTGAGTTGGGTTAATGCTTTTTACCAAGTCTGATCATGAAACAGGTTTGATGGGCTGGAAGAAGCCCGGTGGTGTGATAGAGCGAAAAGAAAGGATTTGCCTGATAGCAAGGCCCACCCAAATCTTGTTCGAACACCAGATTTGTCAATGGCTTTTTCCACTGTTAATAAAGAGCAAGCAGCATTTAACTGTTGGAGGCCACCTTCTAGAAGTCGGGGGCAAGTCCGAATCTGCCAGTGGTGACCTGTGCCACTGGTGCGAGTGGTGAAGAATCAGGTCTGTTATTGACCGTGTTGCTCAGCCTCTCTACTAACAAGTGGAAATGCGTTTTACTGTGAATATAACGTTATGTGAGTAATTGGCAACAGCTGCTGCTTTGCCACCTGGGCACATGGGTCAGTTGCACACAGGTGTGCAAGCTTCCACACGTGCACACACACATGTAGGCAGGCGTTGGAACAGGCAGAGGCAAGCGTCCCTTTTTTTCCATGGCATTTGTTATGCTTATCTTCTTGTTTTTAAATAGTCATCCACTATATTTCTCTTACCTGGTATTTTTTTTTTAAATGCTTGTTGCCTGCATAGGATCCTGTCCAGGTGATCACCTCTCCCCTTCCTCCTCCTCGTGCTTTTTTTTTTCCTGTGTGCCCAAGTCAGTCCTGCTGAAAAGCTCCCTTAGCACCCGTCCTGCTTCTCGACTCTGCCCCATTTACTAACTGCCTACCTAGTGAAGTTGTGGTTTCACCTACTACTTCTACTGTGATTTAGCTGCTCTTCTCTTTCCTGTCTCGCTAAGTCGATACCATTGCAGGTGATTTGCAGCCAAGACCCCCTATTATTTACTGCATGCTTGATCTACATCTGGGCCCCTTTTTTCACTCCACCTGTCTTTAATGACTGCCTTATCCACAGGCCCTGCCGCCTGGTGCACTTCAACCTTTACCAAAGAGGCCAGCACTTGAAAAAAACAATGGTGCCACCACAGTCTTTAACCCAAGCGTTTTCCACTACCAACAGGCTCTAGCCAACATGCAGTTGCAACAGCCTACGTTCATCCCTACAGGTAAGTGTCCCCTTGTTTTCCCCAGCATCACAGTTGTCTATTTTATGACCTAAGCGTTGAGTTAATGAGCAGATTTGTAGTCCTTAGCAAAAGAGTGTCGGTGTGCAGTTTTGTGTTAAAAATGGATGAAATGTTTGTTGTTTGACTTTTTTTTTTTTTTTTTGCCTTCACC
>Ga0065711_1007170_pt1 | contig 18822 bp, 10 predicted proteins | sample Hoacrofraction12_FD_59098 | JGI IMG/M metagenome (GOLD analysis project Ga0065711, IMG submission 59098) | Hoatzin crop microbial communities from Cojedes, Venezuela - Epithelial fraction 12 v2 (version 2) | ecosystem: Host-associated > Birds > Digestive system > Esophagus > Crop | place... | reverse complement strand
CCCCCCCGTATACTCTGTATTAAGTGTATTCAAGTATGTTTTGACATTACTAGGTGATTTCACTATTCAGTCCGTTTTCTGTAGCTTGACTACAAAAGCATTCAGAAACACGGGAAGGCTTATCATTTTGGTGACCTGAGTTTCATCTTCTACCCTGATGTTTTGAGGTTAGAGATGTCAATTACAACAGTTTCCACCTGTCTTCACAGGGGAACAATATTCAGTTGCCTAGTAGCAATGGCAGTAAGTGTTTGATGCACCTTTTAGGTTGTCAGAATACTTCTGCTCTGTCATGCTAAAACTGTAATAATGGATCTGTAGTGGTTTCTGTGATCTACACAGCTAATGACTTCTGGCTGATATTAGGAACCTTGTTTATTTAAGTCAGACAGCAAAATTTTCTTCTCTACTTCTTTCTGTTGACTTTTCTTAACCATGGTTTCAGATGAATTCCAAAAGAGGTAGAGAAGTTCTGATGATACACCTTGGCAACACTTCACTCGGGCAGTAGACTTCTCAAAGACAGTTATTACAGGGAAACCTTAATTTTTCTCACCAGCTCAGAAGTCTCAGAAGTGAATTTACAAAGCTACACACCAAGCGTATTCTACGAGTCATAAGCAAGCACATATTTACCACATCCCTTCCCATTATTTCCTACCTCCACTCTGTTGCCTTGCTGGCACCATTTGTATGAAGAGCACAGAACTGTTGTTCATCTCCTGGCCCTTCTACATAAGATTCAGAAAAAAAGTGGGCCAGGATACGGGGATGTAAGCCCCAGGAGATGTAGACTCTTTAACCAAAAACGTGGTGCTCCAGTAACGAACACATCTGAAACTAGGCAGCCTTCCAATGCTGTCTGTATCTACTTTGGTGCAAGGATAGGCTGCTGCTGAGAAGGAAAATCACACTTATTCTTTTTGTTCTCCATCCCTCCTTTATTCTGTTTCTTGCCTTCAATTTTATTCAGGCTTCACAGCCACAATCAGATTTGCTGCCATGACAGCAAGCCAGTTCCATTTTTTTTTGGTAGGCTAGTTTTCGGTTGTACCAGTCATTTGATCCAAGTTAACCTTTTGCTACACAATCACTCAACCCGACGTGAAGCAGTGGTGGAAATAAGCAAGATGGAGAGAGCTGTGACCCGCAGTTACACTGAATCAAGTATAAAGTGAAACCACGTCTTTAGGGTGCGCTCACCAATCACACAAACACCAGGAGCTGCTCTGCATTGTCATGGGCAAGTGAAAGCAGAACACCTCCCTCTAGCAGTAGCTTGGTTTTAGACTAAATTATGTCACTCCTGAGATACATATCACAATTGTCAACAAATGTCAGAGGCCATGCTGTTATGTTTCCATGAAGTGATATCCCAGAAAGCCAGAACCCAAGATAACTCCAGAGATTCACGGTGAAAGTAATGAGGCTGGATGCTTCAGATCAAGCATTCTATGGAGATGGGTCTAGTAGGTTGTTGTTGCTGTTAAACTACACTAAGACACAGTGAGCATCCAGCTTGCTTGGTATTGGTAGGATCTCTGATGTAATAACACACCTAATGATAGGAAGCTAGAACCAAAAACTATTAATTCTATTTCTTCTATTTCCATTTGGAAAGAAAAGTTGTCCAGTACAGTTCGATTGCCTGGAAAAAAAAAAAAATATCCTTGGAAGTTCCAGATATTCTGAATTCCCACTATGGCATGATTTTTTAAAAAATTGTTTGCCCCATCCCACAGGGTTTGGTCCTTTGTGTAAATTAATCTCAAAGATGCTGAGGAATCTGAGCAGCAAAATTGAGCAAGACTTAATGTGTAACCACCTGTTGACTGTTATGGTTTATCCTCTGCCTGTTTTTATAAAGCCATACAAATTAGGAACACTGTAAGATTCAGAATTTGTAAATGGGCACTTGGGTATTTCCCAACATGTTTGCCCCTGCTCATATTGTGCAAATGTGTACTAAACTCTATGGCTCAAAGGGCCATGTCCAACTTTCACCACTCAGGCAAAAGCTCCCACTTAACAATCCCACTGAGAGGTTTTTGCTTGAGCAAAAGCTGAGGAATGGAATCCAAACAAATGGCTTTAAGTGCAGATAGGTTTTAATCATCATTGTCTTTAAAGAAAAAGAAAACCCTCTCAGAGATGTTATTGTCCTTGCTATAGGTACTATAAGGAAAAGAGAACTAGCACTGCAGAAAAGAGTCAGACAATGTTTAATTATATGGAGAGTCAGCTGTGGCATTAACTAGCACATCTGGGACACTTCCTAAGTCATGGCCATGTACTCTAATGTAAGACTGCAGATATTTACAGATTTGCCTTATAATCACAGAATCACAGAATGTTCAGGGTTGGAAGGGACTTCTGTGGGTCATCTAGTCCAATCCCCTGCCGAAGCAGGGTCATACAGAGAGCAGGCCTTCTAAAGGTGCTGTAAGAAGTACTTCCCTCAGGTCTCTTACACAATTTCAGTCAATGCTGCTTGGTGGTCACTCAGAAGAAAATAAAAATTGAACTCCCACATCATGAGGCACAGGGAATAATTATTCATGTACAGTTACCTAAACATAGTTGAGGATCAGAAAGTATAAGTATCCGCAGCTCACTGAACATTCTTGTCATGTTACAGTGCTCCGATACAAACATCATGTCCCTGAGAACAATAATCATACAATCATGCTGTATAACGGAATACATCATATAATCAATCCCACATTATTTGTAGGACTGAGTCTGGTAGCTGCCTAATGCCCAGCTGTCAGCTTTCAATATGCAATATGCTCTATAGCTAGACCCACTGAAACAAGTGGGTCAAACAAAATTCAGCTTGTTTGGTTATGTGGAATCAGAGAGTCCTGTGAACATTAGCGCTAATACCTGTCATCTCTGGATGTCAACGGAAGGAAAAGGAAACCACTTCCTTACTCTTCTGTATTTCATCTTCTTCTAAGCCATACAGGCACTACCAAGAAACTTGTTCTACTATTGAATTGTCTGATTCTTATCTTTTGGCAAGTAATAGGTGGGATGGGCTGAGAATTTCATTTTAAGCAGATACTGTAACTGGATTTAAAACAATTGCTGCTCTAGTTTTCATAATTTTTAAAGCTCAATATTAAACAGCATATTACTACTTTTTATCAGAAATTAATAATTTAGAAAAAAAATGAAGAATTTAAGTTCTGAGCATTTACATTAGATTGCTCATAGATTTTCCTAAAACAAAAATAAGCCTGCAGTGCTTTTTATACTATAAAAAACATGTTACTCTCCATTTTGAGACAAAGAAACAGTCTTGAAAGGAATTTATTTCTTAAGTCTTTATCAGTTTGAAACTAGAGTTACCTAATTTGATTACGGCCAGACCTTATTTGGTACTTTCATCCCAATAATTTTTAACAAGACAACATCCGTGGCTTCCTGTGTACCACGCAAGCATGTATTCATTCAGTGAAGAGCACTTGAAGATTTTCCCATAGTACATAAATGCTAGTTCTCCTATAAAGGGGGACCTTTCAAGAAGACTTGGAAAAATACCCAGCACCTCCAACAACTCCAAAAACTTGAGTGCAAGCAGAGGACCGCTTTAGACACGAACCCAGAATGTGGGGAGCAGCTTGGACAGCCGGGGGCCAGCGCCTCAGAGTGCTGGGACCTGCAGCACCCCGGCTGCTTGCCCCTGAGGGGAGGCTGTTCACTCCTCCTCCCACTGCCAGTCCCGCACACAGACACTTTCTAGCTCTAGAAAGCCCAGCTCAACAGCAGCACAAACTAGAATATTTAAAGAAATTCAGGGCAACCAGGGAAGCCCAGCTAAAAGGGCGTTTATGTATAACTCCACTCACCATGCCCCTACAGCTTGATCACTGGCAACTCAGTTATTTCCCCAATTAGCAGAAAACATTTTCAGGTGTCAGTGCGCTCTTTTCCACACTTGTACATGCACACACTTACTTACACATACCCTCCACGCTTTGTGCCCATCCCTCGGCTTGCTCTGCCCCTAAAGGGTGCTTGGTAGCTCCCGCAGGGCAGAGGCACCTTCCTCCTCCTTGGCCACTGACCGAGGCAGCATAACAGAGCTGCTGGAGTACAGCCATCTCATCTTCTTTCCACTTGTCTGCTGGGCTTACATGGCCCTTTGGTCAGGGGCCATACCTCAGGCAAGTTCATGGAACTGACTTACCTACCTTGAGATCATGAATGTGGGAAAAGGAACACGTGGAAAGGCAAGGCACAGGAGCAGCACGGGCTGCACGGATTTCAGGGCTGGGTGGTAGCTGATATTGGGTCATTCATTGCCAAACAGCAGAGCAGCAAACGTGTAAGTCATTATGCATACACCTGATATTAGGCATTGAGAAATCTTGTGGATTTTGAAGAGGGAAAAATTGAGTATATAACTCTGGGAGGAACATCCACTACAGTAAGGGTTTAGCTGGTCCCCATCAGGCAGCATTTGTACTCCTCGCCTCAGGAAAGGAAAGGTCTAAGTGCATTTGAGTTACTAGAATTAAGGAGGGGTTAAAGAAAGCTCAAACCCCACAGTCATCTTTTTGGCACCCGCTGCTCCAGCGGTTTCACTCCAGTTACCTAGCACCTACACTGCCGGTCTGTAGCTGCCCACGAAGGGGAATTGGCTGCGTGGATGTTGAACTGTTTCAAGCCTTGCTACCTAGCAAGAAAGCTCCCCTACTTTCTCTCTCTATCCATATTTCTTCCCTGTCAGCACAGCTATTCACCATTCCTGTACCTCAACAGCATCTCCCTTTGCACTCTTTTCATTGTTACAACTCTTTCTAAAAACCTGAAATACATTACATATTTTAATCCAAAACCAAGTATCACACTACCTAAATATCTGCAGTACAACACATCTCAGTACTGTGAATTTCAGCAGAACTGAAAATTTATTTCAATGTCAAAAGAACACATACAATCTGCCTGTGGTTTATCCTCAGGTTACTAAGGATAGCATGAAATATTCTCAGCCAAGACCATGCAAACTGTCCTTTAAAAATCTCTTATTTTAACAAAAAGTAAGGAAATAACTCTGCATGGACATCTATAGGTCCCTGACTGCCCTCTACAATTTACTCCAGTCAACAGAAGATAAGCAGATGACTATAAAACTGTCTTGGTGGCAATATACCTACAATTTTCCTAATCAGTATTTGCCCTGTAGTCTGGACAGACTCTAAAAATCTGACAGCTTGATGGACCTTAAGGTGATGCGTAACTATTTGCACGAAAACAAGCAGTCAATATGAAAAACTCATTTCAAAAGACTGTACCATAATCATTTTGTAAGGCAGCCAGCAAAGCATACGATTTCTTGACTAATCTAAAAAACTCCTAATGACATCTGTGGATACTCAGTCTCGCCAACCGAGCAGCTGGGCCAACAATGAGTCATTAAAATCTCAGGGCACCACTGCAATAAAGCAGTCTCTCTCACCCAGCTTGGCTTCATTTGTAACCTTAGATGGAGAGCCTGTGGTAATACATAGCTTTCAATGTGTGGCTCCTTCGCTTCAGTGTGCTCCAACCGCTTCTTCCCAAGGGTATGGATCCCATTCGGCATGGCAACAATTTCCTCTTTTGGATGGGCTGTTACATCAGCAGAGGATAAAAAGTCATGGGAAACTACAGAAGATGCCACGCTTACTGGGATAATGCCACAGCAAAGGAAACTCCTACTGTAGATTTTCCTTATGTAGATACTGTGTCTACTGAAAACATCTGCTTTGTGTCCTATTGTTTCTGCTTTTCTCCTCTACAAGAAAGTTAACTACAATTCTTATTTGCAATGCTTGCTGCGAGCTAGGCTCTTTCTAATTATTTGCTGTTATGTGATATGGTCTACTCACCACAAGCAACATGCATACTAAGATGAATACAAATAGAATTCTTAAAATTCTTCAGCACTACCACCTTCTTCCTCCTATTCCATTTCTCAGGAGGTGTGGTAGCTTTTAAATGTACTCAGGAAAACACATAACCAATTGATTTTATGTTGAACCAAACAGGATTAAATGATTTGCTGCAAGCCACATTTTCTTGCCAAATTTTTCAAGGTTGTTTTGCTTTATTCAATGTATTATACTTTTTATTTTTGACAGAACAAAAAAAAAATTGTGAAATAACAGCTAGGTGGACAGAAAAACAAATACTTTGTTAAAGAAAGACAGAGTATTATAGGCAGAACAGTTCAACTTCAAACTCATTCTTTGGGTTTTTTTTGCAAGGCCTCTTCCAGTCAGAAGAATAAACTCGTATCTATGCCATCCTCCCTGAGATCTTGTACACAAACTTGCAACGTATATTTGAATCAGTTTTCCATATGATCAAGAGATTATATCTTCTATACTATGCAGCTTTATTACTAAAAATTGCATGTTCCTATTTGGCTGTTTTAACTGCAGAACTGTTTTGATTTTCGTAAATTGGAGGTAGTATTATGCTTAACATGTCAATATGTGACAATGTAGAACTGAAAACTATCATTATAATAAATCAGAATAGAACACAAGAGTTTATAAAAACTATTCCCCTCTTTGCAACCTTCTTCTGTCCTGGCACTAACTCAATTTTCAAAAGCATATTCTAAAATCCTGGAACCTAAGCAAGTACTTGGGTGACTGGTGGGCCTGATAACAAATGATTTCTTTACTTGATTTTTAAAAAACTATAAATCCTTATTTGCAATTCTGTTGGAGCTCCTGCAGCTCTACAGCACCTTGTGTTTAATTGCCCAATTTGACACTATTTAAGATTTTAAAAAGGTAAATTGTAATCAGGATTGAGCAGATTCTGAACTCACCTTGGAATCTGGGGTCAGCTCTAGTGGCCATTACTTCTCTCATTGTATGTTAAACTGCTCACCACATTAAGGTTTCATTCTCCCCATCCTCTCCCCTCTCCACACACCCCAGCCCCCTCACTCCCGATAAAGAGTGTTGCTTTATTTTGAAAAACCTGAGGACCGACCAATTTTGCCCAGGTTGAGTGGGCCCTCGGGTGGCTTGCAGCCCTAAGCCACACTGTAACGAGGGGGTATGGCCGAGGTCTGCTCCCTGCAGCTGGAACACTGGCTGCATGCACAGAACTGACGCAGGCACAGATGGCAAGCAGGCTTTCGGCTACAGAAAGAGTGAAGAATTACAGCTGGAAGTGGAAAAGTACAAGAGGTAAGATGGTATTCCTCCTCCAGCAGGTGAGTCAAAGTGCCTGTCCGTTTCCAAACCTGGTTTCCTTTGTAAAGATTTTCTCAGACTCTGCCTTTGGGTACAATAACTACCACCAGCAATCACTGCACAGACACCACAACAAGGCCACTACGACACAAAACTTCCCTATGAATTACTACCTAGGGTAATCATGGCACAATAAAAGATCAGAAATGTAAGGCTGAGTGGGGCATTTCAGAAACATTTGGTATGAGTGGGATTTCTGCCACTCCAATATAACCTTTCAAGCTTATTCAGTAACAAGGACAACTCTTCTCAACTACCTGGCATTTAACATAAAAAAACCCATATTAGAAGTCTTTTGATTATTATCATTGACTTAGAGAATTTTAACTCATTATAAATCAGTAGGAATGCAAGATTATTATTATATTGTCTGTAGACTCCAGTGCTAAGTAGTCTTGGGCTGAACACCACTGACCTGGCATAATGGGTTTTGTATTTGCAATGATGGTCACATTTGTCTCTTCAAATAAATGAAGCCTCGATAGAAGATTATGGGAATACAGAAAAAAATAAATTAAAGAAGGCCTCAGGGAACTTTAAACATCAAGAGATTATCATCAAACATTTTTAAAGAAAATAATGAAAGCTTGGAAACAAGTGATTTCCTTCTTATGCCCTTTTATACGTGGAAAAGATAACTTCTGTTTCTTTATTTCTGTCTAACCATTATTTTTAGGTCCACAGACTATGCTTACATAATGCATTATTATACCAACACACGTCGAGTAACTTAAAAGATAGGAAACGTATTTCCATGTGGATTCCTGAAAGTAAAGCAGTGCCAAACGTAAGTTATTTTCTACACAGTGCCTGTTTCTACCAATAAGCTGTCTGTTATTCCACTATGTATCTCCCAACTAAGAATCTTTCCTACACATACAAACAGCTAATCATCTGCAAAATCGGTATCCTTATTCATCCTGGATTTGCATTAAAAGGGCATAACCTGTGTATATCATTGAACTGAGGAAGGAAATCTCCAGCTTTCTCTAGCACAATTATGTCCATGCCTCTCAAATTAACTCTCACGTTGGTCAGTCCTTAATTGCTCTAAAAACAAATCATTAAGAATGTAACATTAGAGAACGGCTAAGAATTAGGAAACACATACACAAATAAAAATCAGTCTATCCATCCATCAGTAAATATCCATTGGCCAGTCAGTTACACTACCCTGTAGACCTAAAGATAAAATTTACAAAGTTAATATTTTATAAAATCATAAAAATACTGAAATTCACTGTTCCAGATACTATAATCTGCTCCGTATGTATTACTTCTATTCTTAAAATATATCTATGTTCTTTTTTGAAGATGGACAGATTTTAAAACAAATAAGTGTCCTTATTTTCCTTGCAAATCAAGTATTTTTGTTGATAGCTATAATACTTGGCTGCTTTTAAAAATTTGCTTTTGTAGTAAAAATGGAAGTTATGCATATCCATCTCTCTTTTTGGTGAAATACTGTTTGGGATTGTGTCAATACTGTGTCCTAGATCTTTGGAAACATAGCTGTAAAAGCAGTATTTTGTAATGATTTACTGACATGATATGAAAACATTTAGCTTTCTAATTACAGGTTGTCTAATTCCAACACTGACGCAACTGCATGCTCAAGGCCGGACAGCTGAATATGGTAGTCAGCCATGCAGAATATATAGTCAATGGCAAAAACTAGTGGAAGTTAAAAAGGTTTGAAGTAGTGAGGAAAGAAGAACTGTTAGGAGGATTCTTATAAAAATGCATTGCTGTATTTACACGTGCAGCAACATATTCTAGTTTGTCATAACTAAACCATAAGCTTAGGTTTGGGGGGGTGGTGTTATGGAGAATATATAATAGCACTGGAACATTTCCCAGAAGGTAGTTAGGACCTGACACTAGAAACATTAAAAAAAGAATGTAAGGACTTTGTTGATTAATCATAAAATACTTTGGAAATTATGTTTCTGCAAGGCGATAAACCAGTGTTATATTTAAGGGCTGACTGAAGCTCAAGAAACTGCGTTCAGGCTGAAAAAGAAATGCTGAAAACTTTTGAGTACTTTCATGAATACAGAAAAGCCAAAACCAGTCAGTAAAGAAACGGGCTACAAATCATTGGAAGCTACATTATAGAATCCACTGTGCAAAACACCACCTACACATCAACAGAGGAGTGCAAAATTGCAGAAGTGTTTGTCAAACATGAAATACTTCCCCAGTGAGCAATTTCATGTAGTGGACACGTTTTCAAGAGCACCTATAAACACTGGCATGAAGGATATGTAGAGTGTTTGAAACAAGCATTAAAAAAAACCCCAGTACTTACTCTTAAAACATGATAAGATGATATAGGATTGCAAACATTTCAGAGGGAAAGATGATCTTGATAAACTGAAGAAACAGATATAACCCAATAAGGTATAATATATTATATGGAGAAGTACGAGGTATTGAATTTAGGTACGAATAATCTGCTACACAGAGCACTGGGAACAACCAGTTAAACAGCACTGAATAAAATCTGGGTTTATAGAAATCCACGAACTAAATAAGAATCAGCATTATCCCATTACTTTTTTTTTAAATAGGGTAGTATCCTACTAGATCAGAAAGATTTTATGCAAGCTACTTGAAGCAATCCTTTTACTTTGTTCAGCACTCTTAACGTCCTGTGGAAAGACAAGTTAATCAACCAGAAAGAATCTAGAGGAGACAATAATTGGAGGTCTAGAAAATAATAATTTGTTACTCTTAGGGAAGTACCGAAATAGTAGCTCTGTTAACGCAAAGAAGCAAATACTGAAATCTGACATTAAGAAAATCTTTACACATGTAGAAGGCAGCTGCAAAAAACAGATAAAAACCTGAATTAATCCACACAGATTTAAGAGAAACAGCAGTGTTCATAAATTATAATAACAAAGAACAAGAGTATATGTTAGGAGGGAAAAAATATCGTAATAAAGATAGAGTATCAGCAATGTTGTTCATCTGTGAAGGTGTGGAATCCTCACCACTGGTGGTTTTTTTTTTTAATACAGAAGTTGCTAAAAAAAAAGTAATTTTGTAGAAAAAACATCTGCCAGAGGTACGAATATTAATCTTGAGCAAAGGAATGGACCTAAACACCATTCTGTTTATTGCCAATATTTAATTGTTTTTAACTATCCTGTGATTCTAAGAGAGAAAAAAGCTTAAACAGTTGAAATCTACCCTTGTTTGTATTGTGGTGAAGTGACCAATAGAGATGTCCTGGTGTACTCAAAAAAACCTCCAAACTTACTAACACATTTAACACCAATTTAACTGGTATACAACCTTTCTAAATGAGGCAAAAATCAGACTTGCCTGTCTCATGTTTATGAGGAAGTTTTTTAGGCTTGTATCCTATAAAAGTTTCATTATGTAATAAAGATAACATTTTCTGTAACACTGACACAGGAGGATTACATGGGCATTTTATGATTTATGATCGTGACATCTAAATATGGTACAGTGGAGGATGATCTCAAAATCTTAAAAATGGGCTGAAATCCTAGATCACAGAAAAGAGAAGAGGGATTAACTGCACAGAGATTGACACAGAAACATCAGTATCATCTGAGTACTCTAACACAAAGATGCAATAATCACTCAACAGTAACGGCTTGAAGTATCTGTTTTTTTAACAAAATGGGTAAGTTCTTCCTTGCTAATTGTATATACAATAAAATAAGACTTTTAAAAATGTCTCTAAAATATATGCAGGTCATATTGTCTTCACCTCTTCATACAAAATGCTGTTCACTTTCTAAATGTGCCTCCCAATATAATGTTTTCAGAACTAAAAGTAACATATATTATTCTTTTGGCCCTAATTTCACCTCAAGCAAGACTAAGTAAAAATTAAAACATGTAATTTATTGTTGCCTGATGTCAGGAGAGTCTGATAAAGGTATGCTCTATTTAATCTCTTTCAGTTCAGGAAACTGCAAAATTTTTTCAGATTCAAGTTTGGAAATTGCATTCTCTATGATGCTATGCACTCTATTTAGAAAATACACAGCGTACTTGCTTTCTGCTTGTAAATCCTAAAGTGTTCCAGACAAATTGTGGCAATTTATGAATAACCAATACAACTAGGCACGCAAGCCCAAATAAGCAGAAGTGTGGTGAACTCAAATTAGACAAATAAACACTACCTAGAATTGTACTGCTTGGTCATGCTGTTTGTAGCATCCTCTTCAAAGCAAAGCAAATCAAACAAATCTTTTTGTTTGGCAAACCAAACCTGTGAACTGTCAGACACCGCTAACTTGCATGATAACTTGTTTGCATCTAAAGTCAAGTACGCTTTCTTCAGCAATGTGAAGGGTTTTTTCCAAAATCATTTCAGCACTTCTCTTCTACCTGAATGAGAAGCCAGTTAGAAAATTTGCTATTTTATTCCACTCTGATTTTATTCAGCTTCAGCACATGTTGTCTTTAGATATGAAACCATAAGCTTGGGATGCATTTCACTTAACGTCTTTTAAGTCCTCTTTTCTGGCTCAGAAACCTGGCTTTCAGGGCTATAAAGAGTAACTGGATGTCTGCCAGAGAACGAAAAAAGGGATATCTGCACTGCTAGCCCTGTCCCAGAACATACTGTTTCACTGCTGTCTGATTTCTAATCTCTGACACAATGCATGTACTGCCTATTTCAAAACAAAGCTTAAGGACACAAAAAGACAGTAGCTGAATTTGACCGGGTTTAGCTGTCATCTCAAGTTGGTACACTCAGCCTTTTCTGCTTGATAATCACAGACAGAGATTAAAATACCAAGTAAAAATAGACTAGCCAATGTCAATGTCCCTGAAGCCAGATACAAGCAGGTGATCTTGCACACATCATCTGGTTTCTCTGCTTTCCCCCTTGTAAGGTGACCAAAGACATTAACCTTCAGAATTCTGCTGGAGCTCTGCAGCAACAGCTGTTTGGAGAGCTAAGGTACTTTGTGAGGCTGCTGAACACAATTAAAAAGCTTAATGTTTAAATAGTTAACAAATCTGATTGTTTGTTGAACTTAAAGACTTGAAAGTGAAACAGTCTATGCATCAAGTCAACAAATACACTCTCCCTCTCTATGCTTTATAGATTTCCCCCTCTCTGCAGCAAGTCAGATTCATGATTAAATCAGATTTTAAACTCTCTACATTGCACTGTAAATGAGATTTGAACTGCAGATTCTTGTTGGGATGGCAAAGTCAGCATAAATAGTCCATCTTGCCATACTGTTTTTTTCTTTTTATTCTTTCCATTACGTTGTACCAGCATAAGGCTGAAAAGTCGTACCTGCGAAATTATTTCTTTATAACAGTGCTGCAATGGAGACAGAATATTCTATTCCTTTTACACATACACCTGCTGGAAAATTTACTAGTTGTAAGTTACTTTATCTTCCTCTTACATAATGAAAAAAGTGGAAAAATAATGACATTTTTATCCACCTGAGCATTTCCACTGCAACACAGTTATTTGGGGTGAGTTTACACTAATCTATTTCACTTTGATCTGACAAGAAAAGGGAACAAGTAAATCATGTGAAGATGGAAACAAAGAGTTGTTGCAATTTAATTTCTTAAACTACTCCATATAGATCACCAAGGGCACAGCTGTCTAAACTCAGCATTTTAATCTGCATGCACAAAAGGGAACAAATTTTAGTTCCACAGGTTGTTGATTTAGTGTCTCTATTTATGCATTTCCTATAAATTAATCAAATTTCTAAATAAAAAGAACTTTTCATGTTGTTGGAAATACGTAATTAAAAAATAGATGATCTGGGGAAAAGGTGTTTGGATTGCGAATGTGACAAGCATTACACACTAAACAAAAATCTCACAAATAAATCACTTTCAACAATCCAAACAGAGTTTAAGAGTACAGCATTTTGCATAATCATTCATAGTTCAAATGTGCTCAGTTAAGAACAAACAGAACAGTTCCAATCTTAAGTGAATGAACAATTAGTCTTGTGACAGGTACTGCATTTGATAACTGCTGTGTTGAATCTCTGATGGAGTTAGACTCTGAACAGAATATGAACTAAACAATGTTGAAATAACATCAACTCAATTTACAAATTTTTCTTTGTCTCTTGCTTTTATACGTTAAGTGCTACTTTGTTTAGCACAGATGGGAAAACTTCAAAATGCAGGAAACATCTGTATTAAAGATATTGAGGTAGGAACTCAGAACTCCGGGACATGTTTTGGGTTATTAGCCTTCATACAAAGTCTGACAGACAGAGAAACAGAGAAGGGAGAGAGAGAGAGAGAGAGAAAGAGACTTACAAATATAGACTGTACTTGGAGCAACGTAGTGTTACAGAAGATATAAAAGAACCTAGGCAAATGCTTAGCTGTATTGTAAATAATCATACTGCCTTGTCAAGGAGAGTGACAAGGTAACCTAAAGGTGTCTTTTCCCATTGCCAAGTTTCCCGTTTCTGTGCCTAAGCTAGAGTAAACTCCCCTCTTCCCCCAATTATCTGGACTAATTCTTAAGAAAACTGAATTTTCTGTAAAATGTTGAAAGTGTCAGTATTGCACTTTTCTTGAGGGTGATGACATAGTAGCCCTGATAACTAGGAGTTCACGAGGACTTACGTTTTGTTACATCTTTTTCTATGATGGCTCCCTTTGGCAGCTAAGGCTTCTGAATGTACTTTCAGCTGTATCGTGAGCTTGTTAACCAACAATTGCCAACTTCATGTTGTCAACTGCTTTCCACAAGTCAGTTCATGCCATTAGCAAAATTCCCTCCTCCCTCCTTCTCCCCCTTTAATTTTAGGAAGAAGATGCACAAGGATGACAACTTGCTTATACAGCTGATGTTCTTCACCTCCCTGCTGGACAAATTTCAGTTCCTGCACCACTTAAGTCCAATCAATCAGCAACATACGACAGCAACCTGTCTTATCCAAAACAGCAGCATGGAATATGCTATGAGATGTCAGTGTTTTCTACGTCAATGTCTTCCACGCAGCACAGCGTAAGTCTGCAATAATTGTCGCCCATAACAGGCATATATGGTAAGGCAGTACTGTCAAAAATTTAATGTCTAGCTCTTTACGTCCTGCTAGTTAGATCCACAGCTAGATCCGTTTCATCTGGAATGATGTCCAGTAGCTTTTCTATGAGATAGGCCTTAACATATCAACAGCTATTGCTAGTTAAGTGGCCATTTCAGGTGACTGAAGGAGGAAGGCAAAACAACCTGTCAGAGTACAGGAGCTGTAAGTGAGTAGAAAAAACCTCCAGCTTTTCTGTTCCCCCAGCCCTGCTGTTTCTTGTGTGGAGCTCTTTTTGGCCTTAGTTTTAAAAATACACAGGTAAACAAAATAGTGAAAATTGGAGCTTCACCTGCTATCCACATGCTTTCTCCTTGTTACTGAGGTTCTTGTTTTATAATCTCATTGATACAAACCCACAGTCTCTGGTGTTCATCAATTATGTGTAGGAATTTCTCCACTGAGACTTTACCAGAGTGCAGAAAACCATTAAAGGGGGCAGAAAAAGCCTGTAGGCAAGGAAAACATCAATTAAAGTTAGACAAATAAAGTGATTCTACCTTAAACTGAAACTCCTGGTGACATTCTGATCCTGTTAGAGTTTTGTGAATATTACTGTGAAAGAGGTTATTAGAAACTGCCAGCAACCCACCCATAGAGATCATGGACCTTCCCATTGTTGATGGGCCTGCTGTCTACTCCTCACCACAGCTCAATGGCTAATTCCCTTTCCTCAGGGAGCAGAAAAGGTGAAACAATAGTCTCACTCTGCCAAGTGCTCATAATTTGAGCAAGAACCAACTCAAGATGAACAAGACTGTTTTCCCTGGGTACAGGATCAATGCACCCGGAGGGCCTAAGGGCCTGACTAGACTGTAGTTTTATGGCTTCATCAGATGGGGAGGCAGAGCGGGGGGAAGAACACTGCTGTCCCAAAATGCAAGAGGCATTTCTAGGTTAACAGGCATTCTAGCCCTGTTAGCCACTGTCAAGTGTAGTCAGTGTTTTGGTTACATGGCATCATGCATTTCCAAACTGTGCTAAAATTTACAAGTATATGCTATTTTGGTATGTACTCATCGATTAGACTGTGTTGGGGATAGCAACACCACAGGATGTTGTTGCTCACTGTTGCAGGAGTAATTCTTATTATGCCCTAGTCCTCCGTTACTGTGTTCATATCACAGCTACTAGGGAGTAGTAGGATCAGTTGCATTCCCAAAATTTATTTATCAATAGAAATAACCAATATATAGTTTGTTGGTATTTGAGGGATGTCTTGATTTCAAATTAATATACTGGAGGATTTAAATTTATTTTTAAAATGTATTAAGAAATTGCATTGTAGAAACATCAACATTAGTAACCTGATTTGCAAGGAGAAATAATGCTATAAAAGTATCAATTAAAAGGTGAGAAACATCTGCCAAGGAGATATTTTTCAAAGAAAGTATAAATTGATGTAGGTCTGTAATAGCAGCATTGAATGGAAGCACAGATTTTAAGTAACAGCACCACCTCATTAATCTTTATCAATTTTGTTGATATTACTAGTGGACGTATCACAAGGATTAAACAACCTGTCTTGAAGGATATTTAGGTGCTATGGAAGTCTTGGTGGCCACCCAAACTATTAAGAATGTCATTCCACATTAAACACAAAAATTAACAGTCAGTTTCTATTCCAAAAAAGAGAAATTCCAAAATTATCAAAAATGTAATGTATCTCTTTACCGTCTGGATGAAATAGCCACTTCTCTTACTTCAAGATAAGAGAAGGATTATAAGCATATTCTCAGACATGTGAAGGCACACAAAAATGTAAGGATTAGCATGCACTAATCTTTACAAGTCTCAAGCAGCAAAACATTCTGCTCTTATTCTGCAGTAGGAGGACCCAGAGCACCGAAAGCGAGAAAACTGGGCCAAAATCACATAAGCAGCTGGACTCTCCTAAGATCCATTCCGATAATTAGGGTAGCATTTTTTCCCCTCTAAATTCTTTTTCTAATAGCTTTGTTACTTAATTTAGTACTCCATCCTCAACCCTCCATAATCATGAATAGACTTTCACTGAAGGGATTGGCTTTAGCAAGTTTTTTCACCCATCACACTTGTGCGAGAACCTGCATGTGTGTGAATGCATTAATAAACTGCCATGAAACAGAGTCACACAACTGAAATTCTAAGCTTAATCCGCATCAGGAAAACACTTCTGTTTATCACAAAACTTAGAGAAGGGGAGCCCAGCTATCTCAATCCTTACTACCATTTTCCCCTAATTTGAAGAACTGTAGCAATACTACTAAGAGCTTTAGTTCTAGTATTTGTTTCATCTGCTTTTGTCTACGGGTAAAGTTTCTTACACGAAATGCATCTCGCTGTACTCATAGAAAAATGATTTCCATCCTCCCTAGGACAATGGTCAGACACTTGTGCAGCAAACATTGGGAAGGAACTGCATCATTTTAGGCATAATTTTCTTGGCAAGTGGGCCAGTGCAAGAAGAGTGAGATGACCACAAAACCCCCTAACTTCTCTTTCAGAAGTATTTTCAGACCTGAATTATGTGTTTCAATAAAAATCACTAATACCTCTGCTACAACCAAAATGGTAAATGTTCTAATAATTGTAAAAAAAAATTCCTCAGCGTAAATATGTCTGTTTTTAATACCAAGGAAGGTTTGATTTTTATTGTAGAAGAACCTTGCAATTTTAATTTTATGTTTGAAACAAGTGATAAAAAAAATCTAAAAATTTATAAAACTTTTAAATTACAAATATTATTTTCACTTGAAAGTTTTTGGTTGGGTGCAAAGAGCATTCTTTCTTTAAAGTTCCTTTTCTTACATGGTAGACAGCTTTCCTCAGGCTGAGAATAAGGAAAATGATTCAGACAAGCTTCAATTGTTAATAAGACAGCTTCAGGTTCGCTGAGGCTTTGTTACTATCTAGGACATATATGTGTCATGAACAATCATATAATCTCAACTGTGACTTTAGGGGCGAGCTTTGGAAGTGATATTGCAAATATATTACAAGAAAACTACAGTTTCAAAATCTTGCAGTGAAAATATTCATTATCTGACCCTGGCTGTATTCTATACACCTTCATTTCACACCCAATTTTTTAAACTAAATTTCTGAACTGTTTTAGTACATGCTTGCATTGATTTAAGCTTTGTATTTCTCTGAAAGCATCCAAGTTTCATTTAATACAAGTTAATTAGAACTTAAGAAAATGTAATCAAGTTGTAATTAAATGTGTTAGAATATCTTTTGGAGTGATCTTGCAATGTTCAGTTCTACAAATTAATAACCACCTTAATTAGAATGAAGTTCTTATTTATTCCATTTTTAGTTTAGGATTTAAAAGCACCCTGATTTGTTCAAATTAATTGTCTATACTGACTCAAGCCTCCTGCCAAGATCCCATTTTACCCAAAATTAACCACTTTTCATGATCATGATTTGTTTCTTCAATACATTAATACAGCACAACATACTGAAAATATCAGCTTGTATAGTGTTGTATTTAAAATATCAGATCAACCTACATTCTGAGATTACTCAGGCCATTTCCTTTGAAACCTTTTTTTCGCTATGTGAAAACTACTCATTCCCTTTTCATTCAGAAAACAGGAAAGAAAGGATTATTAGATAATATTTTAGAGGACTAAAAGCATATAAAGTAGCAAAGAGGAAACAGACCATCTTTCCGTATTTAACAATACATAGAACTGAAGTGTAATAACAACCTTTTAACTTACGTATCTAGCGGTACTACTGATTTATGACTGACTGCTGACTTTGCATTATGCAAACATTTAGCTCAAATCCACATTAGCCAACCAAGTGTCCTCACAAGAGTTCTTTAACATGTGTATGGACAATGAGGGCAAGGGTTGTCTCTGGTTTTTGAATCTTAAAAGAAATTAATTATTCAGAACACTAAAAATCACCCATACCTGAACTAAAAATTTGATTCTATGCTATCTTACTGTATCGTTACTTTATCAGCATGCTTGAAATGTAGGTATTTATGTTTTACATTTAAATGTAAAAGTAAATGTAAAATGTCAAAACAAACAAAACTTAATTTATACTAAGCCTGACAATTAATACACCACAATGAAGACTCACTGTCTTCACAGAAAGTTTGTTATAGTCACTATTTACTCAGATGCATGAGCTGATTCTGTTATTTTGATGAAAGCAACAGGGCATACTATTCCACTGTGATGAATAATTTTAAGGTCTTTTCCATTCTCTCCCTCATCCACATTCCCATCACTCAATGTAATACATTCGTGCACTACGTCACTCGTGTAATGCACCCATGAGTGCTGAGGGAGCTGGCGGATGTCATTGCTGAGCCACTCTCCATGATCTTTGAGAGGTCCTGGAGGACAGGAGAGGTGCCCAAGGACTGGAGAAAGGCCAATGTCACTCCATTCTTCAAAAAGGGCAAGAAGGAGGACCCAGGGAACTACAGGCCGGTCAGCCTCACCTCCATCCCAGGAAAGGTGATGGAGCAG
>Ga0065711_1038383_pt1 | contig 18823 bp, 8 predicted proteins | sample Hoacrofraction12_FD_59098 | JGI IMG/M metagenome (GOLD analysis project Ga0065711, IMG submission 59098) | Hoatzin crop microbial communities from Cojedes, Venezuela - Epithelial fraction 12 v2 (version 2) | ecosystem: Host-associated > Birds > Digestive system > Esophagus > Crop | place... | reverse complement strand
GAGAGAGTCCAGCAGAGGGCTATGAGGATGAGGAGGGGACTGGAGCATCTGTTCTACGAGGAAAGGCTGAGGGAGCTGGGCTTGTTCAGCCTCCAGAAGAGAAGGCTGAGAGGGGACCTAATAAATGCTTATAAATATCTGAAGGGTGGGTGTCAGGAGGATGGGGCCAGATTCTTTTCAGTGGTGCCCAGCGACAGGGGCAACGGGCACAAATTGAAGCACAGGAAGTTCCGTCTGAACACGAGGAAGAACTTCTTCGCTCTGAGGGTGACGGAGCCCTGTCCCAGGCTGCCCAGTGATGTTGTGGAGTCTCCTTCTCTGGAGATATTCAAGATCTGCCTGGACAAGGTCCTCTACAGTCTGCTCTGGGTAACCCTGCTTGGGAAGGGAGGTTGGACTGGGTGACCCACAGAGGTCCCTTGCAACCCCGAACATTCTGTGATTCTGTGAAATCACTACTATGCCTTCAGTCAGAAAACAGTCCCCAGTTCTGTTAAGGCTAAGTTAGGAAAGGATATAATTGCTAGATAAGACCAAGCCAATGACAAGTAAAAGGATGAATGATTTCGGAAATTTTTTAGGTAAGGTGAGAGGGAACGAAACCGGACCCACCACCGCAGCCCAACAAAACGCGGCTCCGTTCCCCCTCTAGTGGCCAGCGCACACCGGGCTGCTGCAAAACAAACTCGCAGCCCGGGGGAGAAAGGCGCTACGCTGGCAACCGATTTTAAGACAAGCACACCCCTCCTCTTTTTTATCCCTCTCACAATTTTACGTTGTTTCACTTGATATTATTATTATTTTCTATTCCTTATTAAATTGCCTGCCGTGGTCCTTTGTTGTGTCTTGTCATTGCTTAACGCTGCAGCGGCTTTACAGCAGAGGTAATGTATTTTTTTTTCTGTGAGACGCTTGCACCTACCTGTGGGAAGAGGATGTGGAGTGTGACAGTGGCCCGTGTACAGTCCAGCATCAGAAATCATCATAAATTAAAAAATAAACTTTGGAACTCATTGTATAATGATGAAAAAAAAAAGCATTAAAAAAAAGAAACAGTTGTACAGAAATGGGAACATTGAAATAATTTTGTACATATATCCCCAACTAATTTTAGATAAAATGGTGCTTTTTTAGGAATAGCATCTGGAACAAGGCACATCATGGGGTGGAAGCAATCCTTTTAACTTCCTACTCAGGGACCAGTGACAGAATTTCAGTGTTTCCAACCAACCTGCACAGCTACAGCCACATGGAGAAACTGAAGCCAGGTGAACCCTTCACATTGCCATGTTTCAAACACACACAGGCTCTTCTTGGTCAAAAGAAAGAAACCTGGTGGCTTGGAGCAGAAGTGAACATGGTTTGGTTGCACTTTCAGGGAGCCTGCTACATTCTGAAGCTAACAAACTCCAGTGTAACAAGCTGTGGTTATAGGGCAGAGGAGAAGTAGCAAGGGATTATGTTTTTCTCTTGTAAAATCTTTCCATCACTTTAGTTTTCTCCATCTCTGCTTCAAATGAGAGGTCCCTGAGAATCCCCTGATTTAAAAAGACGTCCCTGCTCACTGCAGAGGGGTTGGACTGGATGGCCTGTAAAGGTCCCTTCCAACCCAAACAGTTCTATGAATCTATGATAAATGCCATCCTTACTAGGGGTTTGCTTTTTTTTTAATATAGGTAAATTTATGTATCAGATAGACAGACAAATTAAGTAACCCTTTCTACAAGCTGTTTGCTAAGAAATTGCCCAGGAACATGTTTCTCATTAAGGCTTGTTACACACTATGCACTCTTCTATGCATTTTAACAATTAAAACAAACTTACTGACATTCTATAGGTTATTCCGAAATTACCTGTTAACCATCTAACACCATGCCTTGCTGTTTCTTACAGTGGCTTTTGGTAAAGACTGAATACTAGTTCAGACTGAGTTCAGAGCTGGCACTTTTATGTTAATTTTAATATGCTGTTATTAATTTGGTCAACTGAAACTAAAGAATAACACAACAAACAAGGCACAGTTTGACATCTCACGTCTTAAAATTAAAAAATGAACCCATTTCCAATGTGTCTTCATAATTTTGCCGAGTTAAAAATACTTAGAAAAAAGATTATTCAAATGATTTATATATAACAATGTAAGAAATTTGCTCTTCCAGCGTAAAATCAATTTATTACTATCCCCAGTCAGAACAAGTTTGATAGTCTATCCCTTACTGATGCAATTTCAGACAACACTTGTATTCACAATGCCCGCTGTCAAGACAGTTTCAAGAATAAGAACATAAGGAACTGCACAGACAATTTAAAAAATAAAACAGGCATTTGAGTACTGTGGGGATGGGTACAAGGAGAAGGAAAAGGTTACAGGGAAACCTGAAGAAAACTGATTCTCTGCTCAATATGGGAAGAAGACATCCAGGCTGATCTGCTAAGGACATCTGTTTTTCCATCAATCCTTACAAGGAGGCATATCCTTATTTCTGGGAATTACAGAAGTGATTGCAAGTGAGAGACTTCGGGTATTTGGCTGAGCACCTCATACGGGGTGGGAATTCTTTAATAGTTATTTCAGTGTAGTAACACTTAGTTTCAGATAGGAAATGCGTATTTTCATATGCAGAACTTACTTTTCTCAGTCTTACTCTGTGAAATAATCATATTTTTTTCCTAGATTTGTCCTCACAGTAGACAGAAGGCAAACCCTAACTTTCAGCTGAAGAGTCGTGAGTTTCTACAAATTGAAGAAAAGGGGCTTCTTCAGAATGACAGCCTAGTGCAATCTGTGATTTCCCTTGAATGCCATTTCTGGGGTAAATTAAGCGTCAGGTTCCAGACTCATTCATGACTTATTAATTAACAATATCAATGATTCTTTTTTTCATTACAGATAACAGATTTTACAGACTACCAGAAGCACTTTTTATTACTAGTCTCGAAGGCTCTTCCCCAATATCTGCCACAACAAAAGAAACCCCCGAAAAGATTCAATCATCATGTTAATGATCATTTTTCCCTTCACTAAAATTACATCTTAAAAGCCATTTAATTAATTGAATGATAACTGAATTACTTTAACCACGCAAAGAATTAAAACTAAGTATGCTCTCTCCCCAGACACTATAATATGGCATGCCAATGATTTACCACAAGAAAGCAAACCTCAACAAAGCAAACTATTTTGAGCAGGGGTTTCTTATTCATAAGTAAGACCCCTCTGCAATAACCTCATTTCTTTGAATTTTCAATTGCAAATTTTTACCTGTGTCTTTCTGTAACACATGTAATGACAACAAGTTGTTCAGGTGTGACCACACGCTCTGAAGAACAGCAAACAGTAAAACTTCAGCTCAAGGACCAGGTTCTGTTTGATATTCTCACTTATTTTAGTAAAAAAGGACTAAGTTTTATCCAACTACCTGCTTAAGACTCCTGATGTACCTAATGAACACGACTCTCCTTACATCATTTAACCAGCCTCACCCCAGCTGCAGCTTTACAATATACAGTATTGTATGAACGCAATATATGAACGTTCATAATATACGGACATATTTTTGTGCAGCTGCTGCATGATGTTCAATTCCATCCTTAAAGGCTGTTTCAACCAGCAGTAAACACTTAGTCGGAGCAATTTCTTTTTAAATGTGGTATCTATTTGCTCCTACTTCAGAAGTTTTATCTAACCTCCAGCTAACCTTGTATAAGTTTGTTTTCCCCTTCCAAGAGGTAAAAAGAGAAAATATCTTTATATTTCAAATATAATTTGCTAAGTCTCTTATGCGTGCATTCTGTGCTTCCAGAGGATTCAAGAAAAAATGTTATCACTGAAAGAATAGGAAAATAGATTTGCAGATGTAGCAATCTTATAAAACCCAGAGTTCAGAAAAATCTTCGCACTGCCATCAAGCAGGAAAAATCATTTCCCAAATTGTCCCAAGTCTCTTCCTACAGAGATTAAAAGGACAATGATGCAACTCCTACGTGACTCCTTTCAACTGCCTGTAACAACAGACGAGCTTCGGTTCCGTTCCTGTGATTATGCTCTCAGGATTCTTTCACATCTGTCTCTTGATTCCTATATTCATCGATGTTAGACATTTTTTGCAAGGTGAACACAAGTTCTTTTATTCAGAGGTGTGAAAAAAAGAAACGGTCCTTGATGCATTAGTCAGGTTTCCATCACTACAAAGTAAAGCATCAATTGAGATTAAAACTCTAGAAATCACATTTTTTTGAAACTCTTGCCAACTGCATAATTCTGCCCCAAATGATTTTGTGCCAGGTGGCTTTGGCTAACAGATGGAATGGTATATTTGTTCACTCTTCATAAACCAAGCTCCATTCCAAAAACTGTGAGCCAGAAGTATCTAAATTATTGATTGACAGTTACATATGTCTAATAATTAATTAAACTAGCTACAAATTGCAGCGAGTCCTGTGAGCACTTACAAAAAAAAAATCATAGAGAAAATGTGTGATAGTGTCTTTACAGTAGCATTTTTAAATCATGGCTGCTAAAAATAATGGTATGCATTGATGCACTAGAGACAAAAGAGCTTTGGTATGAAGCATCTTAGAACTGCTTAAAGCAGGATACATTATATAACATCAAAAATTGTTCCTGTAAGATTATTTTTCACAATCCCAGACCTCACCAAACGCTAACTAAAATAAACTAGGGGTTGTGATCGGACCTAACAAATGCAGTCAGGTTCAGAAGACTCTTCCTGGACAATACATACACTACATAACCGTCATTAATGCTCTGGAGGGAGAAATCAAACTGAGATCAAACCACGAGACAGCCGTAGCTTTATACATCCTGAATCAGGAGTTATCTGAAGCTCATGTATTTCATGCCTACAAATCCCGGATGGAAATATGGACTCTTTTGTCATCCAGTGTATGGCCAGAGAGTCCATTTCATCTGAATGTGTCAAAATGATTGTGTATGTGCTCCACCGGTAATGAAGGCAAAGACAGTAAATCCAGCGTGGTCTGAAGGTGGTGGACTTCCACTGTACCTGCAGATTAATTGTGCTGAGGATGCACGGCAGGCATCTCAGATTGATGAACGGCACATGCCATCAGTCATTTGCAAGCTGGAAACAGGCTGGATTTTCTGCTCCTGTGCCAATCTGTTGGGCCACAAGGGTAGAAGGAGTCTACAGCAGAGCTGACCCTGTCCCATTAAACAGTTCCCTAAAAGTCTGCAAACTTCTCCAATCTTCCAGCCCATGTAATGACCCTCATCAAAGTCCCATGAAGCTGAGGGTAACCATGGGTACATTTCCCACCCAACCCTGCCACAGGAAAACAGTAATTTAAAAGACAGAAAATGAGAAAAGCTTTTTGTCATAGTATATTAATATCCCTACTTCTGCTATCACAAAGCTGTGCCAGAAACACTGATTTAATAGGCACTGCAAAGCAATTACCATGCAAATAATATTAGCTGGCTATTTATTATTTTTTTTAGTAAAGTCCTTGTTTTGGCTAGCAGACCACAGTAACAGATTCGGCTAAAACTGTGTAATTAAAAGAAATTTCAAGTGTCTAAATAGCTGTGACACCAAACAGATGAAGGAGCAGTTCTCAGATTGGCCTGTTGGTCTGCTTGTGATTTCAAGGACGGACAACCTGAGGAACCAACAAAGGAACAACTTGCACACCAAAAAGAGAGCACTGAAGGAATGGGAAGCAAAGATCTCTGGGAAAACTCTCTTTTACTTGTGACATTAGCAGGGAGGACACTGGAGAATAATGTAGACAGTTTTACACCACTTAGGAAATAACATTCCTGCCATAACTCCTTCCTTTGCTCCGGGTCTTCGTAAAAAACATTTTATTTGGAGTAAGTCAGTCTATCATTTTAAGTAACATACACTTGTCTATTTATAGCACGGGATTGGAAACTTGCTTAGATTCACTGAAGTGCTAAGCTCCATGTTCAGCTTTAGAAGTTGCCTGGCAATCTTCTTGTCTTGGATTGACTGGAGCTATATGATTTTACCTAAATCACTGAATTTCTCTGCTCTGCATTTTACTACCAGAAAATGAACTAAGTCGCTTAGCTCATGCCGGAGTGCTGTGACACTGTGAACATTTATTCCACAGTGAATGGTCAAAATATGATGGTTCTTGTCCCTTCAGTCCAACATGTTTTTGTCTAATCAATTTAGTGAAAAAACAGATTTTATTGTGTGTTATCTCTGCAAATACAGATGAGTTAATTAAGATTCAACTTCCAGATAGAGGCAGGACTCAATATTTTTTGATTCCTCTGTTGTAGGGTGCTGGTTATAGAGCATATAAAAACACAGTATATGTACCTTCGCTATGTTTCCCTCATTGCTTTAAAATTCAGATTCTTCTTTTAATTAACAATATAAATACTCCAAATATAGAAACACATTTGTGTGTATCTTATGAGGAGAAAAAGAAAAACTATGTTAGCATGTGCTCTAAAATTTCTGAATATTTTGGGGAGGAATGAAGGAAAACTACTTTCTAGTTAAACTGATGAATATACAAATATTGACATTGTTGTGTTCAAGATCAAGCACAAATTGAATCTGTGATTTCATTTATGGAAATAGGTAAGCTGGGGAATGCAATTACTATCTATAAATCATTTTGCTATAACCTTCTACTTCAATATCCTTAAATAGCAAAATGCAACTGAAGCTATTTTAGTTAAAGCCTGAACAAAATAAATCCTTGTGGCAACATTCATCTGTTAAGGGATTTGATGTTCTCCAAAGTACTTGTTGGTATTAAGCAAGCAATCTCTCAATTCTAACAGACTTTTTTATTGATATGTATGAGCTAAGTATTTTATTATTTACAGTTAAGTGTGAAGTGATATGTCAAAGAAAAACACAAAATTGAGGAAACTTCAGATTACAAGATCTAAAATATTTAATTCCCATACAAAACAGCTACTGACAGTTGTGCACTTAGAGACATAATAACATGGCTAACAATTAAATGATACCTCCCAGGAAATCTGGGACAAGAAAATATGCTATGGTCAAGTCTGTCATCCCTGGAACGACCTATGAAAATCATTTTATACACAGGCACTTTTAAGCAGGTTCAGTAGCAGATCACTGGAAAGCTAGCAAAAATGCAAATAGTAAAATAGATAAACAATTTTTACACAAAGGTTTTAGACTATTTGAGACAGTTGGTGAAAACCTCATCACATTTCTAGCACTCAACATTCACTACAAGACTGAATCAGGAATCAAGGTAATGGTAATAGGACGATCCTATGTTCTGCAATGCACATTTATACACAAGCACAGTGCCTTTTACTGAATCCGTCTTAATTTCGTAGAATCATAGAACATTTTGGGTTGGAAGGGACCTTTAAAGGCCATCTAGCCCAACCCCCCTGCAGTGATCAGGGACATCTTCAACCGGATCAGGTTGCTCAGAGCCCCATCCAACCTGGCCTTGAATGTTTCCAGGGATGGGGCATCGACCACTTCTCTGGGCAACCTGAGTCAGTGTTTCACCACCCTCATGGTAAAAAAATTCTTCCTTGTATATAGTTTAAATCTCACCTCTTTCAGTTTAAAACCATTACCCCTTGTCCTAGTGAATAAAAGTAAATGTATATAAAAGGATATGCCGCCTTTGAAATAAATAACAGTCATCTTAATTTCTTTATATCTCTAATAATCTGATTTTGACCTTATCTTACGAGCATACCTCTGCTGGCATGAAAATGGAACTAATACTTCAGTATTTTGCAGTCGAAATCTGCCTCATTTCCTCCACAGTTCTTCAGGCAGAATGGCAGCTGACATGACAAAACCAGGCAGGAACACATTTGGCATTTGCCACCAACATATACCAAGATACCTAGTCTTGACTCTAGTTTTGCCAAGGAGTAGTATTCGCAGGCAAAGATCCCAGTTTCAGACACAAGATTTTAGACAAAACATCAGTGGTTAATAAAGCACTAACTGTCTATAATTGTATTTAATGCACAACATCAAAGCATCTATGTATTTTCAAACTTTGGTGAATCATATCACTGAACTGATTGTGTCACTGTTATTTGGGACATGATTCATTTTGGTAGAACACAAACCTATGGTCGCTGGTAAGAAGCTACCATTAGCATTGCTCTTTCCATCTAATGCGAACAGTAGGACATCTCCCTATCCAACCATGGATCAAGTGCTGCATTTTCCCAGGGAATGGAGGCTGGCCTAGAAATGCTGTCATATTAACGTCTGAAATCGCAGTATCTGTAGGTGAGTTGATTACACTCCTCATCACAGGACCCTCGTAGGAATCCAAGCTAATTGTGCGTAACGGGAACTCAACTACAATCTTCCTATTTGCTGTAGGTTTTCATAGCCAATAGGTTATCTAGACCTGTCCTGAGCAGTTGGTAGCTCAGCTCAGTTAATTTCAAAGTCTGATTTTATCACAGGAATTTGAAAGATTGACAATTAGACTCCTACCACAGAGAAACCAGAACATCTTTGGTTACGAAGCTTTTTCCCTTTGCCTCCCTGGTGGGAGCATGCCTAACTTCTACAGATGGGAGCTTTGCGTCGATGATGCTGATTAAGCTGGAGCATGTCTGGTTGGATCCGAAGAAAGATTTTTTTCTTAGACATGTCACTCTATCAAGGCCCTGGTTAAATTTCATACCAGTCTTTAATTCTCACCTATCAACACAGTGCTCCTAAATAACCTTCTTGTTGCCTCGTTTCACTGTCAGTGGCTACCTTTGTTAGTGCTTGACAGCTACTAAAATCTAAACACGGACGATTAGACCAGTCTTTTTCTCTCTGTGAAAGAGGTTGGCTGTAGCATAAAGAGATTTTAAAGAGATTTTATCAGGGTCATCAAAGAAGCAAAAAATATATTTTTTTGCTGTGTCACTTCAGCCATGGTAACTAAAGGGCTTGAATCTCAGATCACAGGTAGCCTGGTCAATCCAGAAGGTTTCCACTTCTGTAGTGACGTTACAAGCTTCATTTTGCTGGAATTTTCTACTAAATTTGTGTATTCAGCTGGCCAACTTCAGATTTTTCAGAGATGAGTGCAGTTTCTCCAGAATGATGCTGGCAAAGAAGTCTCAGCTCATCCCAGAGATCTGGAGGATTCTTAGGAGTGTGAAGTCAGGGTTACGGACACAACATTTCCTCACACAGATAGAAAATGCATGGACTCCTATTTCAGAGCCAAAAAGGAACAGTTTCCAAGCCACGCAAGGACACATATGTCCCACCAGAGAGGACAGCAGCTTGCTGAAAGTGACTTTGAACAGCTACTTCCAGAAGCAGCCATCATTTCAGCAACAAATTCCACTAAAATAACTGAAATCACCTCCAGCAGGGTCCTGTATCTCTGACTGACTGTGTTCTACAAGCTTCCCCATCAGGGCTCAGGAACTGTTGCACTCCAAATTCACATCCTACTTCAGAGTAATTTCTTCAAGCAGGTAATTAATGTAGTAAAATATAGATTTGCTTAATGTCAGAAAAGAAAAAAGAATTCTTGCAGGAAGGTACTGCCACTGACGTATCAAATGGCTGAATTAAAGCTAAATGAACACTTCCAATTTGGGCTAGTCTAAACAGCCAGTAGAACAGCATCAGACAATACTCACAGGATAAGAAACTCTATTCGAGACAAAAGCGGCTCTGATAAAAGAGAGAAGGTTTTCAAATCTTTTCTAAGGGAATCTGTGTTCAGTTGAACCCTATGTCTACGCAGGGTAAGATAAGAAGTAATCAGCTCGATGCGCAACAAAGGAGATTTGGGTTACACATTAGAAAGCATTTTCTAACTGTAAATACAGTTCAGTACAGAAGATTAAATAACTTCTATTCGTGCCAAGTATTTTGGCATTTTAATCCTTTGTTGCAACTGAACTGTATCAGGACTCTTCCAAATAACTGTGCATATTATACGGCTTTTTAGGAACAAGAACACTTTGTATTTGACTCTGCAAAATTAAGAACTTTTTCACTTACTGTCATCTCATCATTTTCTTAATTTAAACTTCGCTATGCACCCAAATATTTAAGGGCAATATAGATGTGCATGCACATGTATTCCTAAGTTTTTGACAGCGTACAAACTGACATGTACTGAAATCATTACATTGGATTAAGGTAATTTGCAGGGAACAACTAACCTTTACCTTAAAGCTAGCACGTAGAAATCCATACGCTTCGATTAGTACCTATGTCTACACCATTTTGAACTGCGAAATTACGGAGCGGTCACCAACCTTCAATCAGGGAAGCGGGCAGCTGTAGTGAGAACCTTACAGCAGGGTTTGAGCTAAAAGGTGGTACCACCCATACAAGCACAAACTCACACTTTTTATTGTAAGCGCTCTACATATTGTCACTAATACAATACAGGGTTTGGTTTTTTTTTTCAGATATTCATAGACTTAGCACTACTTATCTTCAGGTTAACGGAAATTCCGGTTGATTTGACAGCACAGGCAGACCACAGCCCAGTGATTTTAAAAATAAAGTGCAAGTCTGAGACAGAAACAAGGACATATGATGTTTGCTTTATTCTATTTGCTTATTTTATGCATAACACAAAGGCAGAGTAGGACAGAGGTATAAATCCCTGGTTTTATTTTATTAAGCTTCTTAATAAAATAAAGAATTAAATATAAGTTTATCAGTTGGACTAGTTTTGATCCCTGCATTTTTCATTTGCCTTTTGTTCCAAGAATTTTTGTTCTTTCACAGCAGTTTAAAGAAGAAAGACTGCCAGGAGAAAGAATGGTTATCATTAAGTCAGATTTTTCATATTCAGGACAGAATGAAAATTTTAACAATTCAATTTCTAAAATATTGTATACAAGTGTATTAAATATTGTTATTTAGCTGCTAAAATGATAGAAAAAATAATTGAAATCATTTTAAGAAGCTATTTAGCTCACTTTCCTGCAACAAGGCAAAATTGATTGTATCATTCCTGACAAATGCTTGGCTATTATCAAAACCCTCCACTGACACGGATTTTGATGCATCCTCAGGCAATATTCTTCTTTGCTGAACTCTCTTTAGTCCTAATACATTGCCCTTAATTCTAATCTGAACCTTCCCTGCTGCAATGTTCTTCCTGAACTATTTCTCCTGTCCAGCAGGAAAATGAAACCTGTTTATTCTGTGCCACTTTGCGGCAGTATTTTACATAGTTCAGGTCCTAGAGGAAAAATGGTAGCAATTTTCACTTCTCCAGACAAAACACCACCACTTCACTCAATCTTCTCTCATCAGTCATATTTTTCTAGGTTTTTGATCATTATTTTTACTTTGTTTTTCAATCAGACTCCGTCTTTCTTGCAGTCTGTACCCCAAATTGACTCAGTACTTCAGCAAAGGTCTTACAAACGCGGTTAGGTAACATATCCCACTTCTACATGGCTAGCCTGTGAACAGATTAGGATGGTCTATAACTCACCTACATCCTTTTCTACAGAATCTCTGCTTCCTTAATTAGTTGTTTCTTTTTATAAGATGCATATTTTTTAACACAGATATACTTAGGGAAGAAGAGCAAGGAAACATATCTAGGATTTTGCTTTCTCATGTATAAATGTTGAAACTATGCATGCCCATACTTACAAATAATTTTAAAAACTGTTTTTTTTTCTCACTATAGTCTAGGTTTTGTGTCATTAATATCTCAGTTGCATTCATAAAGTTCATTTCTCTTAACACAATATACACACCAAACTACGTTCTTTTAAGGAACCACCTTTCCTTTAATGAAGCAGCTTATTTGCCTAAATTGACCACACATAAACACATTTGCACAAGCAGGGTTGTTAATTTATCTGCCTATTTCAGCCAGGCACTTAACCATGTCCTTAACTGAAGACATACTTTACAGTGACCTAAAACTGGGCATAAGCCAGTCATTCAATATAGAGTAATAAATTCTTCCTCTCATAAACTAACGTCTGGAAATACATTGTATCAGAAAGCACTTTTAAAAATTATTCTAAGACAATGATTTTGTTTCAGAAAATAATTTAGTCATTGGAATGATGATATATGGGACAAGATACTACCAAACAATACTATTTTTTAACGTTCATTAAAAGATTTTTTGTGCCATATGAAGACAGGAGTTTCATTTTTTTCTCCCTTCCAGAGAATGGCAGCTCTCCTGACAGCACTGCAGCACTTCTTCTGGATGTGACCCAAGGAAGCTGAGATTTGAGAGACATTACAGAGCCGAGAGGACCTATATTATCAAGAAAAGTCAAAGCTGTCTTCAGAATATCCCAAACAACATCATGTAATTCAATATTGTGTAAAACATGTTTGGGTTAATTTCTGCCCCAAATACTATTTTAAGCACTGGTCTTTGTTACGCATCCATTTCTAATTCAACAAAATAAACCACACATCAGGAATAATCCCTTCATGAGAATATGACTATTCGGAGAGGAGATATGAATCTGTTTAACTGGTGAGTATGCTAAAGCGCTTCAATGCCCTGATGCAAAGCCCTCTGAACAAATGGAAAGACTTCACACGCTAATCCGTCCCACATCAGCCTCAATGATCAATATGCACAAAAGTACCTCACACAAACTACTGATTTTTGTCACAAATCCTCTGTGTTTTTCTCCCCCCACCCCCCGCCTTGAAATAGCTGTGTGCACACACAGATCTGCCCTTTTCTCTGTCTCCAAGGCTAATGGCTTCTGGCTGTTCACTATTCTCATGCACCCTCCCATTTAAACAACTTCCATTCCATCACATTTTTCTTGGCTGAATATTTTTTTTTACCCCTTCTTGTGCGTTTTCACACCTGGTACCAGCATCTCCTCCTCAGCTCTCTCTTTATCTCCACCTCTTTCCTCTTCCACATCATTGCTAGCAAAAACATCTGCACTTGAGCTCTCAGAAAAGGATCTCTCACCACGTAATCTCCCTTGGCTACAGACCTGATGTTTAAGACTAATTTCTCATATCTAGCCAAATGCCCATGTTTTTCATTTTTCTCTACTACAGCTTTTCCTCTTTCTTCTCTTTTTGCTAATCTGATGCATGTGTTTCACAGAATCACAGAATCACAAAATGGCAGGGGTTGGAAGGGACCTCTGTGGGTCACCCAGTCCAACCCCCCTGCCCAAGCAGGGTCACCCAGAGCAGGCTGCACAGGACTTTGTCCAAGTGGGTCTTGAATATCTCCAGAGAAGGAGACTCCACAGCCTCCCTGGGAAGCCTGGTCCCGTGCTCCATCACCTTCAGAGTGAAGAAGTTCTTCCTCATGTTCAGACGGAACTTCCTATGCTTCAGTTTGTGCCCATTGCCCCTTGTCCTGTCACTGGGCACCACTGAAAACAGTCTCGTCCCATCCTCCTGACACCCACCCTTAAGATATTTATAAGCATTTCTAAGGTCCCCTCTCAGCCTTCTCTTCTGGAGGCTGAACAAGCCCAGCTCCCTCAGCCTTTCCTCGTAGGAGAGATGCTCCAGTCCCCTCATCATCCTCGTAGCCCTCCTCTGGACTCTCTGCAGTAGTTTCCCGCAAATGCATCGCATCCTGAAGGCTCACTGTTACTCAACATGTATACTAAGCCAGACTGACTTCCAAATATATCAGCTTCCTCAGTATAGCTGTGATATGAGGTTTTCAGGCATTTGATCCAGTTTCTGTTTGGGATGTAATCTCTTTGGGACATACTTTGTGTCTTCATTTGTATTCTGTACATATAATTTCATACATAATTTTGAAAAAATATGGGGTTTTTTTGTTGTCACTTGTGGCTTTAGCATTGAAGCTATATCAAAGCTAGTATCTGGAAAAGTTCAGCCTTTAGAAAGTTTCTATTCAGTCCTAATTCAGGCAAAATTTAACTGGATTTAATGAAATTCCTGACTAAATCCAGCCTGATGTAATACTTAGATCTGTGAACATTGGAAGTTTTCCATTATGTGAATGAATCCAGAAAAATAATCTAGAGACATGTTATGAACAAGAATCCTTATATATATGTAAAAATCTATATATATAATTTAATGCTAAAACCTGTCTGATTGGATTACTTTTTTTGTACGTGTGTGTGTGAGTAACCAGAGCCTGGTACTTCCTGAGTTTTAATGCTTTTTCATTACAGTTATTCCTAAATATGATTACTGTGTGGAAGTAAACAGAAATGCTGATTACCATACATCAGAAATTTTATTTTGTATATGCAGGATAAATATGTTTTTTTATGAACGGTATTTTTAACAACCTCATTTTCAGACTTTAGAGGAAGGATTGCCAGGAGTTTGAATTCAATCAATGTATTTGGGAGGCCACATGAGTAATGTGTATAAACCATTCTTATATTCTGGACAGACACCCCAAGACTGTTAAAAGCCACAGCTCATCTCTTAGCTTCAATGCAATCACAAGCTGAATTAATGAATTCACGGCCCAGCCTTGATACTTTACTGTTTGGTTTAGCACAGGCAGAGTAAGTATCACATATAATCTCTCCCCACCACCTCTCTCTCCATATATGCATATATATAAGCATATACATAGAGAGAGAGAGAGATATGGATATATATACTCATGCTGACCAATATTTTCTATTCCAGACATGCTATTCACTATCAGTCATGATAATCTTGAAGAATCTTTTGAATTACTTGTATTGCGTTTACAAAAATTTTATATTATCAAGGAGTTAATATTTATCAGCTTTCTTTGGAGCTCTTAGAATTAATCTTCCCAGCGAAGAGTCTGCCCACCCCGCTAACAATACCGATGCAGTGAAGAGAACGAGTCTTTGGGAGAAAAATGGTCCCTATTACAAGGACAGAGACTATACCTCCTGTAGTTCCTCCTTACTTCCCTATTTTTATTTAACCAGTGCTATTGTTTTGCCTTTTCCAAGCATATAACCTTAGTGAAGGCGTGTCTGTGATCACTAGTCAATATTTGACAAAGATCCCAAAGAGATATGCAGTCTTATCAGCCGATAATCCTGTTGCTAAAAGCAAGCATCCGCTCCTTTACAGGGATCTTTATACGGTTTTACCAAAACATTTTTCTTTCTGACTTGTCAGCAGACAAACTAACAGACTTCAGTGACAAATGATCTGCTTAACCCTCCAGCAGGAATCCTGACTTGGTTTTCAGGACAGTTTTCATTTTTATGTCTGAGAGATCAGACAAAGACACATTACCTTTCAAGGAAAGTGATGATGCAACATTTGGAAAAGAATCTCATTCCACCAGAGTATTTTTGTCTTTTTGTTTGATTGCTTTTGGGGAAGGAAGAAGATCTATGCAGAATGTAATAAAAATCTGATCTGCAATGGTGAGATTGTTCTAAATTTCTGAGATGCTATTTCCCTAAGTCCATAAGACAAACAAATTATCTATGTTTTTTAACTTTAAGTGGCAGAGTCAGGAAAAATCACATATCTCCACAGATTTGGAATGTCATTAATGAGTTGATGTAATGACAGAGTCAAAGCAAATAGATGTAGATGAGACCTTCAGAGGCTATTTAGTGTCTTCCTTTCTCCTTGGCCATTGTTTCATGACCCTACGCCAGTTGGAGGATTTTGTGTTTCTGCATCTCAGACTTTTGAACACAGTGAGTTTGCATCAGTTAGAAGGTTTACAATCAAAAAAAGGCAGAGAAAAAGTTTTGGTAAAGTCTTACTTGGTAAGAGATGTCCTTCTGTAAAGAAGACTTGACTAAAGCAGTTAATATTCACAGATGCATAAAAAAATGAACCAGGAGGTATCTGCAAAGTCATCTCGTCCTTATACAACTCTGAGAAGGCAATGCTATGTTCTCACTGACTTCAGTATAAGGTGTATTAATTCCACTACCAGGAAATTATTTTTACCTAGAAATAAACTGGTCAAGGGACTTTTACTTATCATGTTTACCGAGCCCAGAATAATTCCCTATTTGTCTTGACCTTCTTAATCAAGACAGTGTTGTTCTTCAGCCTTAATCCTTCTTGGATTCATCTCATTTCTACTCAGCAAGTTACACACCACTGAAACGCACAGTTACATAATCAGCTTCAACAATTTGTCCTTTTTTTTCATATCCATGCTTTTCAAACACCTACATACATATCACATCCTCCTTAGTTGCTCTAGATCCAGTGTTTTAACTAATTCTACATGACAGGATGTCAATGTCAAGTATTATTGAGCCTTAAACAGAGTCAGGGCTTGCCAAATGCAATATTCAAGCATCCTCCCAACCATTCTACAGCAAACTGTTGAGAGCTGATTGTAGGGAGGGCTTGATTCAGCTGCACTTACCTACATTTCTGATAATAGCTTTTCAACCTCTTTTTTTGGTAAGGTTTGTTTCTGCTGCTTTGTTCTGAAGGGTGCAATAGTCTATTGCAGTAAGGGCTTATATGAAAATTATGTTCAATTTTCATCATTGGAGCAGAAGAGGCTATGAAGCCAAGGCACAGCAAAGAAGCTCTTGACAAATAATCTGTGGTCTACTTTCCTTTTCCTTCACAAACATAATGGAAATGACGTGATGGTGCAGTTCACAGGAATTTTTCAAGGGCTCTTTAAAAAAATACATTTGAAGCTTAAAATTGTCTTTAAATATTGAATTAAATGTACTTTAATCACCATTGTTAAGGTGGATGATTCATAAATGCATGCTATTACAGGAGCAGGGAAAAAAATTGTGAAAATAAAGTGGATTTATTTTTAAAATTGCTCTAATATATTGCCAAACCATTTATATACATACATCTTAAGAAAATAATATGAAAAAATCAAGCCAGGCCACACAAGTGGAAATTTGGCATAATTATTACTCTTTTGACAACTGTGAAATTACTATTTTCAATTTGTAATTCAGCTGAGTTGATGACAGATTTCTCTTCATCATCATTGATTTATGAGCTCATCTTGTCAACTTTTTCCCCCTTTCCACATTACTTACACAAGTTCAGGCAGTTTTTTTTCTCTCAGAACCAATGGCAACATTTCAATAAACACTAACAAATTGTGTAAATCCCTAACTGGCTTTTGAAATCAAACAGATTTTGTCTGGGTGCTATAGCTCAAGGACTATAACACCGGGAAACAATCAGAAAGTAAAACTAACAGAGCACCATATGATAAGAGTCCAAACGTCTTGAATTTCTTTCTCTTTTTCTTTTCTTTTTCTCACTCCAAAGACTGCAGGGCCTCCTACCATAACAACTTCCCTAGGACTGTTCATTAGAACCAAAGAGATAAAAAAGGTATGAAAAGTACATCTGAAGCCAAAAATCCAGTCTTTCTTGATATGCAGGTTTTTTTAGTTTGGGTTTGTGGTTTGGTTTTTAGTTTGCTTTTTTTTTTTTCCAGACAGAATCTGGTAATTCATTGCTATTCTATTTAAATAAAAGAATTTTTCTGAAAAGCAAATAAGTAGTTGGATCGTAAATTAACACAGTGCTACTGAGCATATGTGTAATAAAGTCAGCAATAATTAATCTATTAGTAATAATCTATCAGTAACAATCCAAAGAAGAGCAGTGTTCAACAGGTATCTATTTCTGTATTTATAAAATGTCAGCTGATAAAGAAATATTTCACATTCCATGGTAACAAGGAAGATATGAAACAGGAAATCCAGAGGAAGTTGGAGATTTTAATTCAGCATGTTTAAACTGATTTCCATTAAAGCGTCTTCAAAGAGCTAAATGGTCAGTGTTCTGGGATGTAAGGGGAACAGGTACACGACGAAGAGTGGCCTTGTAAAACGAACTTCAGAAGTCGAACCAAACACAAGGGGAAAGGGGGATTCTGTAACATAGTTATTTTTGGGATGAAATTTTTAGAACTTTACTTCTTAGGCAGTGAAACCTCAATGGATGACTGAACTTCTTTCCAAACTTTACAAAATCCTAGCATTTAACTTCTCAAAATAAACATATCACCCAGTTCTTCTTGTCTGTCCTGTTATCTCCTACAATTTACATAATCTTTTTGACTTCACACCTTCAATATGAAGGATAAGAGTTAGAAGACAGAGCGTAGACATGTAATTATGATACTTTTATCAGTAAATAGTGTATGCCCTTGTATGAAGTTGGGAAATGATATCAGGTAAAAGTGCCTTCCTGATTCTTTTGATTAGCTGAATAATCAAGCTGTTGTTTCTTCGAATGACCTTTCTTGTTACCATATAGCTTATGATCAGCTTCCCTGCATTGCCTGTCTTCTAAATACTGTTGTTGCAATTATAATTTCTTTCTTGACTCAGGAGAACACATTTTCTCCTTTACCTTTCTTCTATCAAAATTGTCAGCATGTCCCACAGTGATCACTCTTTGACCTACTATATCAAGGTAATTGAACGCTTATCTCTTATTTAAATGATACTACTTAAAGTCTCATTTTAATATCAGTCTTATTTCATACTATGTATAATATATGCAAGCTTCCATAACCCTATCAGTATATGAAATTTCTTCATAAATACCAGGGTTGTCTAATGCTTTCAATTCACTTGTCAAGTATCAAATTACTTCGTTTAGCTTGAAATATATATAGGAATTTATAAATTGTATTCAGATGCCAAGCTCTACAAAAACCTTGTAAGGAAGATATTGTGTAAGAGCATCTTGGGTACGTGGTCCAGTGACACTGGCGTGGAAAAGCCCAGTATCTTTAAATAACACTGCTTGCAAGATCAAGGTTATTTAGCATGAATAACTACCAGACGGCCAGGTCCATCATTTGTATGTGCTTCTTATTGCTCTCGGTCCTACAAAGACAATTTAGTTTACCCGTCTTAAATTCTGAGGGGGGGGGG
>Ga0065711_1038381_pt1 | contig 18823 bp, 31 predicted proteins | sample Hoacrofraction12_FD_59098 | JGI IMG/M metagenome (GOLD analysis project Ga0065711, IMG submission 59098) | Hoatzin crop microbial communities from Cojedes, Venezuela - Epithelial fraction 12 v2 (version 2) | ecosystem: Host-associated > Birds > Digestive system > Esophagus > Crop | place... | reverse complement strand
CTGTCACCCCGGAGGGGGGGGGACACAGACGGAGGGGGGGGCAGCCCCTGGGCCGGGACACCCTGGCAGCCCACGGGTTAACCCCCCTGCCCGGTCCCGCGGCGGGACCGTCAATGGTTAAACCCCGGGTTAATGAGTGGCGAGGAGCCCGGCAGCCGCGGCGGGTGCCAGCCCCCCACCCCGGGCAGGGACCCCCGGCCCCCCGACGCCACCGGGCCCGCAGAGGGTTAAATCCGGCAGGGCAGGTCCCGGCGCAGATGTTTTTGGGCTGTGCTCCTGGGAGAGGAAACGGTGGAGCGAGGCATCAGCCCTCTCGGTTTTAAGGAGAAAACAAGAGAAAAAAATAAAAACCCAAACCCCAGAAGTGCTCCGTTCCCAGGGTGCCTGATCCCGCTCGGCGTCGGGGTCAGCCCCTGGTGCGGGACGGGTGACCCCGCTGTGGGTGCTGGGGGGCAGCTGGCAGGGTCAGAGGGGTGACAGCGGCTGCGCCCCCTGAGTCCTCACCGAGGAGTGCTGGGGGGGTCGTCTGCTGCGTTGAGGAGTTTGGGGGTGCTTGGGGGCACCCAAGCAGGTCCCCGTTGTCCCTACGGCGTGGTGGCACTGGGAGGGCTGCGTGTGTCCTGCCCGGAGTCTGAAGCCGTCCCTGGGAGTGACACCTCCAGGGAAGGTGGGGTGGGGAGAACACCAGTCCCCAGCCCGTGCCCTCTCTAACGAAGCCACCCTGTTAGCGATCCTGCTGGGGGCTGCTGCTCCCCCCATCCCAGGCAGGGCACTGCGCCTTGGGGCTGTGCCCCTCTGTGTCCTCCCCCCACTTTTGGGGTCCCTTTGCGCCCTGACTTGTTTGGGGAGGGGGGGCCACCCTCCTGCTTGCTCTGCCACCATCCCGTGCCTGGCCTCCTGCAGCCCATCCCTGGGGCATCCCGTCGCAGTGCCAAAGGGTATTGGGGCGCAGGGAGAAGAGAAGCCCCCACCCCAACACCGTCAATGGGGGATGCTGGTTTTGGGGGTGCTGCTCAGAGGTTCAGTTTCCCTGCAGGGGGACGCAGCGCTGACCCCAGTCTCCATCTGCTCGGGGCTTTCCCACACAAGGGGAGCCCCTGGGCTCAGTGCTGGGGGGGCACAGACCCCCTGGGGCAGCCAGGGCTTGTTTTGGCACCCCGACCACCCCCCGAGGTGGGTCGCAGCCCTGTGGGTCGCTGGCATGGGCCCCTGATCCCTCGGGGCAGCCCGAAGCCTGTGGTGGGGTCTCCGTGCCTGGGGATGGGGCTCGCCTGGTGCTCCACCAGCGGGGTAGCTGGGATCTGTGGGGCGGGGAGGGATCCATGGAGTGCGGTGGGGTGCAGTGGGGTGGTGGTCTGTGGGGCAGGGTCCCACACAGGGCTCACAGCAGGGCACAGCCTGCCTGCTTATGGGCCCGTGTGCTGGCCAATCCCACGTGAGCACCCGCGCTCCGACCAATCCCACGTCAGAATCCATTTGTTGACCAGTCCCGTGCGAGAATCCGTGCACTGACCAGTCCTGGGCTGGAATCACTGCGCTGGCCAGTCCTGTGTGTGAATCAGTGCTCTGACCAATCCCACATCAGAATCCACATAGTGACCAATCCCGTGTGAGAATCTATGCACTGACCAATCATACGTGTGCTGGGCAATCCTGTGTGAGAATCCATGCATTGACCAATCCCAGGTGAGAATCCAGGCACTGACCAGTCCCGGGTGAGAATCCGGTTGCTGACCAATCCTGGTGAAGCCCCCTGCAGCAGCCTGTGTCCCAGCCAATCCCAGTGTGACTGCTCCCGGCCAATCCCCAGTTGTGGGATCTGCTCCCTGGCCAATCCCGGTGCCCACTGTGGGGTTGGGGGTGCTGATGAGGGGCCGTTGGGACCCCCAGGACATCCTCAGAGCAGGCTGGGCGTGTGGTCCCTGCGGGACCGGGGCGCGGGGTCCCCGCAGCGGGCGGGCGCCGGCTGCAGGTATGGCTGGGGCTGCGGGGCCAGTGCCAGGGCGGCGCTGGCCGGCGGGGCCGGGTCCGGACCCGCTGCCTGCAGACGTTGCCTTTTTAGGCGCTGGAGCACAGCACATCCCTGCCTGCGGCCGGCCCTGTGCTGAGCCAGCGCCCGCTGGCAGAGCGGGGACAGCCCATCCTGGGCATGCGGAGGACCTCCGTCCCCCTCCTGACCTCCAAAAAGCCCCTTTTCCCCCCAAACAGGCCCAGGGACGCTGCTTTCTCCCCCTTCCCCTAGTTGGCACTTGGCAACCCTGGGGCCGATTGCTCAAACCGCCCCGGAGCCGGGACCTGCCCTTATTTGTGTTGAAACCAGGGCTATTTTGGTGCTGCTGCCTCCATCGTAACCCCTCGGAGCTTCCCTGTGTGTTGCCTTCACCATCCTGCCCTGTCTCCCCGTGCCAGGCTGCTGGACTGGCCAGCTGCAGGCTGCCGGGGGCTGTCACCCTCCCGGCTGTACCGTGGGTCCCGGGGTGCCGGTGTGACCCCAAGGGCTGCTGCGGGGTGGAGCGGCTGGTGTCCCCGCCATATCTCAGCCCCAATCTGCAGAGCTGGGCGCACCGGGTGACCTCTGTCCTGGCCATGCTGCCGCCTTCCTGGCGGGGATGGGCCGCGGTGCAGCTCCACAGGCACATACCAGGCGGGAGACGGAGGGGATGGGGTCCATCCCACCGTGGGGCTCTTTTGCTGTGCGGTACCCTCCCCAGGTACCACCAGCATCTCTTGGGCAATGGAGGGGCAGGGCAATCCGGTGGCCTCTGCCCTGGCATGGGTGCTGCCAGGCATCCGGGCATGGAGGGAACGGCATGGTGACAGTGCCTGGCCCAGCTGCGGGGCGGGCCGGGGATGCTCAGAGGGAAGCCTGGGAGCGGCGAGACCTCCGTGCCCCGGCGTCAGCCCTGCCTGACTCACCCCGAGCCGCTGGCCAAGCCGCTCCCCAGCTCTTCAGCACAGCCGCCAGTTACCCCCACCCGAGGGCAGAAACCTCAAAAGCAGCAGAGCCCCTGAGCGCTGGTGGGAGCAGAGAAGGGCTACGTGGTGCCAGGGTGCTGCCCCCTCCCCGGGACCCCCGGGTCGGGGTTCTGCACGGGCTGTGCCGGGCAGGGTGGAGCTGGGGCGAGGGGGGAGCGGGTGCGGATGCAAACAAACATGCCGTCCTCCCGCTGGGGACTTATTGCATAAACAGGAGATTTGCCAGAGCTGCAAGAAATGTGAGGGCAGGAGCAGGCAGCACGTGGTGTGGGCAGGGGGGACCTGACCCCTGTGCGGGCTGGGGGGTGGGCGGAGGGGCACTTTCTGATCCCGGACCCTGTAGACCATTATGGCTGGCAGGGGGGAAGGATGCTGCAGCTGATCCTGCCGGGAAGTGGGGAACAGGGGTGCTGGAGAGGGGAAATCCTTCCCTGACGTCCCCAACTTGGCGGCTGCAACCAGTCCCCTGAAAGTTCCTCCTGCTCTGCCCCACACCATGGCTGAGTTTGGCAGGGACTGGTGTCTGTGGCAGGGCTGGAGGGGCTGGCGAGCAGTGGACGGGCTCTGGGGCTGGCTGGGGGATTGCTGTGGCCCCTGGCTGTTGCTGGGACCTCCCCCCACTTTGCCTGGGGCAGGGTCTCAGGGTGAGCAGAGAGCTGTGGAGCACATGGGGAGGTGATGCGCAGCCCAGCTGGGACATGGGCAGCACGAAGGTCAGGCGACCGTGCTAGGGAGGTGACGTGGGACCCCAGGAGGTTCCCTGTGGGGTGACATGGGCTGAACTGGCATTGATGCCACCCCAGCGTCGTCCTGTGCAGCACAAATCCGACCACTGAGTCACCGTCCTCAGGGTGGTTTGGGCAGGGGACCCCCTTCCTGGGGGCTGGAGGCAGTAGGGTGCCTTGCTCCCCTCTTTTGGGGTCCACATCCCTTCTGAGTGGGGGGGCCAGGAGGGCCGTGCCTGCCTGGTGCTGGCTTGCCGTGGAAGGGGTCCGGGATGCCGGGGGGTCACTTTTGACAGCACGTCTCTGAGCGGGGGTGGCTTGCTGGTGTCCTGGTGCCTGGCCGTGGGGAGCAGCCCTGGTGTGCCGGGGTGGCTGGTGCTGCGGCTGCTCCCGGCATCGCAAGGGTCAGCACCGGCCCGGATATCGGCCGGCTCGGGAATGTTTATCGGAGCTCCTGGGGAAGGGAAAAACAAAAACCGCCACCCAAAGGAAGGGATATGCGTCAGAGATGGGCCTGCATCGCCCACCGGCAGCCGGGCGGGCCGTGCCGTGGGCTGCGGGCCAGTGCTCGCCTGGCTCCGGCAGCCCAGCTGGGGGGGAACCAGTGCTCCCCGAGCCCCCCCCGTGCCCGGTGCTGCACCGACCCAGCCTGCTCCCGAATCGCAAGGCCCCTCCGTGGAGGTTTGTCTCCTTTTGGCCCCGCTGGCATCCCGCCGGCTGGGGCTACAACCCGCAGGGATGCTCCGGCTGGAGCAGGACCCGGCGCTGACACTGGGCACCTCTGTGGCTGCCGAGGTTATTGTGCTGAGGGAGGAGGAGGAGGATGGAGAGGAAGGATTTGGGAGGGAGATGCGGGCGGTGGTTGCAGCATCGAGAAGGCTCTGGGGTGTCTCATCACCAGGTACGTGGTGGATGTCCACATCTCTCCAGCCTCGCTCAGTGCTTGGGAACCAGTGCCGAAGTGCTGGTGGGGATCTGGGGTGCAGAGGCCAGTTCCCGAGCTGCAGCCTGTGGGGTTTGGTGGAGGAGGGCTCCCGTGGGCTGCTCTGCCCTGGGGTGGTGCGGCCAGGAGCTACTAGGGGTTTGCCGACCAGGTGTTTGCCTCTGGGCTTGGACATCTCGAGGGTATCAAGTTTCTCTAGGTATGGTGACAGCTGGCTATGAGCGAGCCCATCGCTGCTCTCCAGGAGAAGGCTGTAGCATGTGCCCAATCCTTTATGAGACATCAGAGAGTCCCCATCACTTGTGGCTGTGGGGCCTTGTTCGGTGGGAAACTGATTTTGCTGCTTGGGAAAACCCGGGTCTCAAGGCAGCGGCTGGCGGGATGTGGCTGCTGGGAGGTACGGGGCTGCGACCTGGGGGGCCGTGGGGGGCTGGCGGGGTGGGCGGCAGCCCCGCTGCGCCTCGTTCCTCGCATTCCTGGGCAGGGCTGCCGGGCGGCGGGGTCGTGGCGGTGGGGGCCGGGCGGCAGGAATGCAAACACCGGTGGGGGGGGGAGAAGAAAGGCTGCTGTGTCTGCCGTGGCGAGGCGAAGCCCGGAGGTCCCCCCGCCCCGCTCCGGAGAACGCGGGGGTCCCTGGGGACGGAGGTGGCGGTGGTTCTGGGGGATGCCCTGTGCGGGGTGATGCTCTCACTGTCCCATGGGGCAGGAGGGATGCTCCTGCACCCCTGAAGCAGGAGCTCGGCTTCCCTAGGAAGGGGTCTGTTGCCTGGGGCAGGGTCTTCCATCTGCTCCTTGAACCCGAGGCATGTTTGAGCCAAACTTGGGAGAGGGATGGAAGCTGAAAACAGCATGACGTTCCTGCAGCCCTCGTAAAACTGCCTTTCTGGGATGAGAGAGTGCCATATGGCCTGGGCTGGTGTCTCCTGTGGGTGGGAGGAGCGGTGTCGGGTGAGCACAAGCCCATGTTAGACATCAGAGAATCCGCTAGGGCAGGGAAATACGACCACGGGCACCCCAGTTTTCTCCCTTCTCCAGCCAAAGGTTCATTCGTAGCCTGCAAACATCCTGGTGCCGACAGCAGAGGAGGGGTGGGCATGGACCCTACCTGTCCTTGGGACCAGCGTGTCCCGTGATGGGGGAGCTGCACATCTGCCCCCCATCACCGGCTTTGGGAGCTGGTGCTGGGTGGGGGCCGGGGGCCCTTGGCTGGGCATCCCCGGGGGAGGAGCGCGGCGGTGTGCGGGGCACGGTGCGGGGTACGGCGCGGCCCTCGCCGGCCCCGTCCGCGGCGGCTCGCTGCCGGAGAACATTCCAGGGAGGCTGGCGCGGGGCCAGCACCGCGGGGCAGGGAAAGGGGCCTTTTATGGAAGTGTTTCTGCATTAGAATAAAATCATAATAATAATGCGCAGGGGAAGGGAACGGGAGGAGGAGGAGGAGGAACCCCTGGAGAAAACAGGGAGGCGGGATGGGAACGGTCGGTGGCTGGGGAGGGGGCAGGCACTGGGCATCGCCCTGCGGGGACTGGGGTGGGCTGGGGTCTGGGTGGGAGGCTTGGGGCAAATGCTGCTGTTTATGGCCCCGGGCAAGGGAGGCTGAGCGGGGAGCTGGGGGTCCCTGCACTGCCATGGTGGGGGACAAGCCCCTGCGTGGCGTTCTGCACATTGGCTTGACGCTGGGATGAGGCGGGGAATGGCTGGCTGGGGGTCACCGCTCCTGGGGACACACGGCGGGGTTCGCAGGGGACGAAGCGCCCCGAATCACACCCTGGGCTGCTGCCCGCGTCCCCGGGCCAGCGTGGGGCTGAAGCGGCTGCTCCCGTTGCCCCCGGCACCCACAAACAAGGCGCTGCCGCTCCCACCCTGGCGTGCCGCTGCTTCCCGGCGGGACTGGGGTGCACGCAAAACCCAAGGTTAATTGTCAGTAATTGCCGCTGGTAATTAAGGTAACAATAGCTGGGCTGTGCAGCTGGCGGCTGCAGGAGTGCTCACGAGGCCGGGCTGGGGTTTGTTCCAGGAGCTGCTCTTGGCATTGGGCATCCTCGCCGCGCTGTGCCGTGCCCACCCAGGGCTGGGGCTGCCCGGGCTCCCTGGCCGAGGGCGAGTGGCACCGAGCCCTCTCCTGTCACCCGGGAGCTCAGCCTTGACCCCGGGGCGCTGCCTGTGCTCCTGCCCCAGGGCGGCAGGGCCATGGGCCACGGGGACCACTGTCACCCCCTTGGACTGGTGCTGGGTTTGCTCGGGGAGGGGGGTGGGTGCTGCAACCTGGCCCCTTCCCATGCCCCGTGCTCAGGGTTGGGGGCTGCAGGGACTAATCCTGACCTTCTTTTTGCTTCCTTGCAGGCTGTGACCCCCTGCTCCCCCGCTGTCAACTATGAGCCGGTAAGCGAGCCCTCGTCTCCGTGAGCCGTGATCTGGGGATGCTGGGTGGGATAGGACACGCTGTTCTGCACTGGGCATGGGGATTTCTCTGCCTGGGGGCTTCAAGGTGCGAGTCCCCCACCCTCAAAACCACAGGGGTCCTGTGCTGGGGATAATGTCGACCCCCCATTTTGGTACTGTGCCCCCCAGCTGGCTGCAGGGCATCCCACATCTCAGCAGCATGAGTTGGGGCAGCCCAGCCATCATGGGACTCCTGAAGCCGGTGCTTTCAGGAAAGAGGGGCTTGTGGGGTTGCTGGAACGGACAGGCAGATGGGACGTGACCGGTGTGGGCTCTGGGGTCCCCTGGCGCCAACGGCCTCCCCTCCATGGCCAGAGCCAGGGCAGTTTCTTGCACGCCCGGAGATGGCTCTACCAGATGTGCCTTTGGCTCGGAGCGCCCAAGGCCGCGCATTTGCAGCCCTTGTTATTGTCACCCCCTTCGTTTGTCCCTCCTGGGGACCTTTAACGAGCAGCCGGGGCCGGGGCGACGCACAGCCCTTCCCACCCTGTCCTCTCCGGATGCCGGGAAGGCAGCTGGGCGCCCCATCTTTGTTCACCCTGTACTGGGGAGCATGCCAGGATGGGCTTTGGGGGGCACGGCAGGGCTCCGGGGATGGCAGGGCACCGGGATGGCGCCGGGAGGACCATGCCTGGGGCAGAGGTTTGGGAAGCACGGCATCTTGCCTGCAGAGCAGCCCCTGTGCCCCATCCCCAGTCCGGCTGTGCCCGTGGCGGCGGGCAGAGCGGGCACATGGCGGCGGGGAGGCTGGCATTGCCCGAGGCTGGTGTGGCCGCCCTTCCTTCTTGCTCCAGACGTGTGCCAAGGCTTGCTGGGGCAGGCGCCGGGGGGAGGAGGCCCTGGCAGGGTTTTGGCTCTGGGCTCAGCAGCCTGGCAGTGCTGAGGTGGCCATGCCCCGCGTGGGGCCCTGGGCTGGGCACCCCATAGCCATACAGGGGTCTCACCTGAAAACTGGGTTTAGGGGACGGTCCCCTGCAAGCTCACGAGGGCAGCACGTGAGCCCAAGTGAGCGAGGGGATAGGGTGGGAGCAGAGCCTGCTGCCCGCCCCAGGGCCCTGCAGTGGTTATCTGCCCCGGGTTTAATCTCTGCCTGCACCCCCTCCCCGCCCCTGCCAGCCTCCTTGGGCACTTATCACCAGCAAAAACGTGTTTGCTTCGAGCTGGGACCGTTATTGCGGCTTCAGGAGGAAATCGAAAGGGGTTTGCCCTGTCCGTGGCTGCAAATGGGAGCCCCAGCCCCGCTGCCAGGACTGGAGCAGCCTGGTCTTGGGAGTCCCCTCTGTCGCCCTGGTCCCAAGACCCCAGAAGATATCCAGCTTAAAAGCTGGGTCCCTTTGCTGTGCCACCCCCAGGCACCCCAGCCAGCTGTCCCCAGGCAGAGGTGTTTGTCCCCTGCTCTCTATATCTGGGATCCGGACACTCTCCCCCAACCTGGGAAGTGAATTTCTGTCCCCAGCCCAATTTCAAAGGTCTCCGTGGATTCCAGCGGCATGTCACCAAACTTTCCCCTTTTTTGAGCATCTCGGACCCTGCTCTGCTCCTGCCGGGGTCCTTCGCCAGCGCCGTGGGGCTGGGTTTATCGCGGGGAGCTGGGCTTGCCGGTGGCTGGTGGCCAGGCTGGGTGCGGGGCCGCGCCGGGCTCACCCCGTTGTTTACCTCCCGGCTGTGGGATCTGACCATGGGGGATCTGGACAGGATCCCGGAGGTGTGGGGGGCACCGGGTGCCGCTGTGGAGCGGGCGCAGGGTCTGGCCAAGCACTTTGCGTCCATGGCAGCGGTCCAGCGCCGGGGGCGGCTGCCAGGAGGCAGGACAGCAGCGCCCTCGGTACCCGAGCATCGCCCCAGCTCTGCACTTGGATTTCGAGGGATTCCCGACCTTTAGGAAGAGCGGACATGTTGGCGGGCAGGGAAGGAAATGGGATCGCGGCACATTTCCTAGGAAGGGCCAGAAATAGCCAAGGGGGAACTTTTGACCCCGGCCCCAGCTCTGAGTGCGTGTCTCTCTCTCAATCTCTCTCTCCTTCTCTCTCGCCTGTCTTTTTCTCACCCTCTGCTTCCTCCTGCCTGCCTGCCTGCAGCCATCCCCGGGGGAGAGCATCACGAAGCAGGTAGATGCCCTGGTAAGTGCTACCAGTCACGGAGGCTGAGCTCTGCCTTGAGATGTTCTGGGGGGTTGCTTGTGCCTGTCCCACTGCCACAAGAACCCCCAACAGCCAAAATTCCTCAGCCTGGGATGACGCCATGATTCCCCAACCTCCCCGAGACCCCCCAGCCCTCTCTCCCTGCCAGCCGAGGTGGTGATGGCCATGCTAAAGGCCAAGCGAGGTGCCCAGGGTTGGTGGCAGAGACGGTGTCGGAGCGCAGGGGATGGAGGCTGGGGCTTTTGCCGCAAAGCCGGCTTTCCTGTCTCGGAGCTGGGGATATGTTATTTAATCTGTGGACATGAAGTTGCTAAGACAGTGTAGACAAATGCACTGCCAAAGTCAACGCGGACGGCTTCCCCTTGCCCGCAGCCAGCTTGCTGGCCTCCCTGCACACCAGGGCCGGGACCTGAGGGATGGAGGCAGCGTGGTTGCCATGAGGAAGAGGGTGGAAGCCTTCCTCACCTGGGAGCCGGCTTTGCCCCATCCCTTTGGTTGTCCAGGACATGTTTCCAACCACTCTCCAAACAGGAGAAAGAGCATCTGCAGCTAGAAAAGTCCAGTGGGATACTCAGAAGCCCGCTTTGCCGGCTTTGCTGTCTTTTGGGGAAGTTTCCTGGTATTTCTGCAGCCTTTCTCATGCCTCGCATCGCCCGTTCCAAGCAGAAGGGACCTGTGGGTTTCAGATGCTGCCGAGAGCCTGGGCACATTCCGAGCCAGCCTGGGACTGGGAGGTGGATGTTCAATGGGATTGGCAGCATGGGGGGTCTTCAACGCAACGTGGCTGAGACCAGCCTGTCCTGTGCTGGGCTGGACTGGGACATACTGGCTTGGCCGGGATCTCTGCTCCGGAGGGGACCTTTGCAGGGTCTCCCAGCCCAGCGGTGGGCAGGAGTGTTTAATAACGCACGCGCTTGCTCCTATCAGCTGGTCGCGGGCTGACTCTTCCTCGTGCAGGGGCTGGCGGCAGAGACGGCAGCGTGACTGCGGTTAGATCGGGGGGGAGCGGGGCAGAGCCGGGGCACTCGTGCCGGGGCAGGGTATGCTGGAGGGCCCTGGCCACGGGCACCCGTGCCCCCGGGCTGGGGGAGTACCGGGAGCGGAGCCACCATGCCGTGGAAATGGATTAGCAAGGGTCTTGCTGCTGTCAAGGTATGGAGAGGGGCTCTGGTGTCCCCACCTCGCTTTCCCTCCCATGCCTCAGTTTCCCCAGCCAAGAGAGGGTCGTGAGTCCCAGTTGCCCCCTGTCAGCTCCTCCATCGGGCAAGGCTGCGGTTTCGGAGGCTGCTGTGTCTGGGTGGGGTGACAGGGGCTGCTGGGGGGTGTGGGTTGGGGACCCCAGACGTCTCCTGCTACGAAGGTTTGGGGCAGAGCAGAGCCCGCGGTGGGGATCCCACCCTGGTCACCAGTGGATGACGCAGGGGCAAGCCCACGCTCAGGTTCAAGCTTGCTCCGCACACCCTGGCTCTGCCCAGGGAAGGCTTTACCTCTCTTTTTGCTGCATTTTAACTCCTTTGCACCTGGTGATGCTGGGGGGTTTCTGGGGTGAGCAGGAGATTTGGGGCATCCCGGGGACAACATGGGTGGGGATCGTCACTGCTGCCCGCACACCCCCGGGTGCTCGGATGGGGCTGCTGCCTCCCAGATCGACTTCGGCTGGGAGGGGAGACTGCTGTCCCCGGGCCCCACAGGCTGCTGAGGCCGGCTCTGCTCCGCCGGGCAGCCTGACCTTGCAAGGGGGACATGAGAACGATGGAAGGTGACGCCAGCTGCCCGCGGGAGCAGCCCTGGGACCACACCGGGTGGGAGATGGCGGGCGAAGGGCGCCGGGGAAACCTCTCCCTCCTCGTCCCGTTGCCTCTGGTGTGCCGGTTGAAGGGTGCTGCAGCCCCGAGGAGGGTTAGCAGCAGGTCCCGCAGCTCCGGGGATGAAAAGGACGTCCCAGGAGCCAGCTGTGGGGTGCATCTCTTGTTTCTGGATCCTTCCAGGGGCTCGGGGCATGCTGCTTGGGCGAGATGAGTCTTTAAATGACTCCTGCTTGTTAGCTGGAGATACTAAAACTAATGAGGTGTGAGCGTGTTTTTCCTTAGCGGTTTTTTTTGGAAACCCTGCTTTGTTTTTCGGCTGAGGTCACGAAGTCACCAAGCAAACCGGCTGCAGATGAAATTCTTGAGGCCAGAGAACATGCATAAATAGAAGTTTCCTGCTCCGAGAGCTCAAACATTTCCTCCCGGCGTTTGGCTGCGCAGAGCCGGGGCCAAAGCAAACTGTCGTGCCTGGCTGGCTCCTCGCTGCCGCTTGGGCCGCGAACCTGCCCCTGCCACTGGCCACAGCCACTCTGTCCTGCCAAGTGTGTGCCCGGAGCCCAGCTGAGACCGGAGGCACTCGTAACATGCCTGAGACCATCCCCCCCACCCCAGCGTCCTGCTCAAAGGTCCCCTGGGACCCTGTGCCAAGGCACCGCACCACGGTGCCGGTGGCGGCTGGTCCCAGCCGTGCTGGTGTTGTGAGAGATGGGTTTTGCTCGTGGCCGTGGTGGGGACGACGATGGTGCCGCTGGAGTGTTTGGTGCCACCGGGACGCTCAGCGGGTGGGATTTGGAGATGGCAATATTTTGGGGGTGTTACGGTGCAGGGGTGGGATGCTCTGGCAGCACTGTCACACCCAGCTCTAGCGGGACCCCTGTGCTGGCTGGGGGCTGGGTCAGGGCAGTAACTTGCTTTTTCCTCTCTGGTTCTTTAGGATGCCACGAAATCCCCCAGAAGCGGGCAGTCACGCCGCAAAACATCCAGGTAGATGCCTCAGTTTCCCCATCTGGTGACTGTCTCTGCCCTGCCTGAACCTTTCCCCTGGCCCCAAAACTTTGCTTCTCCAGATGTGCTGCAGCTGTGAGATGCTCCCTGTGGAGAAGACACAGGGGTTATGACCCACTGTCCCTAACTTGGGGTTCCCAAGACACCCCAACAAGGCTGGGAGCAGGGGAAAGGCTGTGGGCAGCCCTGCTGCTGTATCCCCGCGTGTCCCAGCCCGTCTCGCTTAACCCCCGGGGCTGTGCAGGGTGGGGAAGGGTCACAGTGTCCCCTCCCCACGCTGTGTCCTGACGGCTGTCCCCTCCCTCACTCAGGAGCATGAGCCTGACCACGGCCATGGAGAGCAGCTGTGAGCTGGACCTGGTGTACATCACGGAGCGGATCATCGCCGTCTCCTACCCCAGCACAGCCGAGGAGCAGAGCTTCTGCAGCAACCTCCGCGAGGTGGCCCACATGCTGAAGTCCAAGCACGGGGACAACTATGTGGTGAGGGACGCGGCCCGGTTCCTGCTGGGCTGGGGAAGGGGCTGGGGTGCTCAGGCCCTGGGGAAGTGGTGCTGCAGGGGCTGGGGTGATACATCCTCACCTCCAGCTGGGCTCAGCTCTCGTGAGAGGGATCTTTGCACCAACATGGAAGGACTTTTTCCTGCCTTGAAGCTTTCCAGTCTTGTTTGGACCCCGTGGGAGTTTTTAGCCATTGCATTGCTCCATGGCAAGGAACTACTGGGGTTAATGTGTTCAGGGAAGCCTCTCATGGGGGGATTTGGGGAGGCTGAGGTGGGTGGTGGCAGTGAGGGAGGACGGTGTTCCCTCACTGTGTCTTTCCTCTTCCCTGAAGCTTTTCAACCTCTCTGAGCGGAGACATGATATCAGCAAACTTCACCCCAAGGTGGGTCACAGCTGTGGGGAGCAGAGGGGCTCAGGACAGGGCTGTCTGGTGGTCCAGCTCCCTGTTGTGTTTGGGGCAGGAACAGCCACCCTTCCTATCCCACCCATCTGGTGGAGGAGCAGAGGGGGGAGAGCCCAGAGGAGAGCACTGGGACTTCCCAATGAGTTTGTGGGGGCTCAGCTTACTCCTGCCCCCCCAGCCTCAGCCCAAACCTGGCTGTTGGCGCCTCTTGAAGACCTCCCTAAGGCATCGTCCCCATCCCTGTGGCTGTGGGGGAGCCCTGGGCAGCTGCCCCTAGTGACCTGGGGGGGCTGAGACCTGGGACCCCAATGGCCACCCTATTGCCAGGGCAACGCGGTGGTGCCCACCCTGGGGACATGCCCTGGGCTTTGCACGCTGGCTTGCGTGGAGGGGGCAGAGCCCGACGAGGATGTGACCCTTGGCTGTTCTCCCTGCCCAGGTGCTGGATTTTGGGTGGCCCGACCTGCACACCCCGGCACTGGAGAAGATCTGCAGCATTTGCAAAGCCATGGACACGTGGCTCAACGCGGCGGGGCACAACGTGGTGGTGCTGCACAACAAGGTGGGCCAGACCCCTTCCCCAGGGCGCACAGTGATGGGGGCTGGGGGGCTGCAGGGATGGGGCCGAGACCCTCAGAGGTGGAGGGATGCAGGGGACGTGGTGGTTTGTGGCTTGGGCTGTGGGTAGGTGTCAGCGTGTGTGTGTAGACTGGTTTGTGTCTGTAAGGGTTGGGGCGTGTGTGTAGGGACTGGTGTGTGCCTGCCAATGCGCGGGGCACCACCACCCCCATGACACCCCTTCTGCTGTGTGCCCACAGGGGAACCGTGGCCGGCTGGGGGTGGTGGTGGCTGCCTACATGCACTACAGCAACATCTCGGCCAGGTAAGAGTGACATGCGGTCCCGGGGTGGCCCTGGGTCGCACCACCGACCTCCATCCTGGTGGTGCCAGGGTGCTGGCGCCCATACTTCCCTTCAGCTTCATCTACCCTTTCGTACCCACAGCGCCGATCAGGCTCTGGACAGGTTTGCCATGAAGCGCTTCTACGAGGACAAGGTGGTGCCGGTGGGACAGCCGTCCCAGAAGAGGTGGGTGCCGGCATGTGTTTTACCCCCGTGGTCAGGGTGACTGGGTGCAGGGGGGTCAAGGAGGAGCTCCGTTGTGGGTCCTGCCCCTGACCTGCCTGTCACCCCTCCAGGTACATCCATTACTTCAGTGGGCTTCTGTCTGGCAGCATCAAAATGAACAACAAGCCCCTCTTCCTCCACCACGTCATCATGCACGGCATCCCCAACTTCGAGTCGAAAGGCGGTAGGTGCCCCCACGCACCGCTCCACGCTGCCTGGCCGAGCTTGCTCTCCACAATTTCCTCGGCAGTTTGAATTTCCCTTTTGCTCTCGGGGACTGTTTACTCCTATTAGCAGGATGCTGCCCTTCTCCCGCAGAGATGCCCTCGTGGGGTGCACCCCCCACCACGTGCTGGGCACTAACCTGAGCTGCGAGGTGACCGGGCTTTTCCGATGGCTTCTGGGAGCATGGCATCAGATTGGGCTTGGGGTTTGGGGTGCAGTACCAGCATGGTGCCAGTACCCAGAAGTGGTCCCTTCCTCGGAGACCATCATCCCACCTCCATTCCCAGCCCAGCGCTTGCCCCAGCTCCTGCAGGACCCAAACTGGGCTATAGTGACTTGTCCCCCTTTTTCACCCCATCCGGAGCATCCCTTTCTGCCCATCCCAGATGTTGCCCATGGCCGGTGCGGGCCAGCCGGGGCGGGGAGCGGCTGTTTGCCTTGGCTCCCTCCCTGTTTGGATTTCTCCCCCGTGACTAATCCCTGCCCCGGCCCCTCCGCCCTGACGGCTAACAGCAGCCTGCCTTCTCTCCCCGCCTTGATGTCTTCCAGGTTGTCGGCCCTTCCTGAAAATCTACCAGGCCATGCAGCCCGTCTACACCTCGGGGATCTAGTAACTATCATCTCCTCACCATGGGGCTGGGGGCTTCCCTCCTGCCCAGAGCGGGGGGCTTGGCAAGCTGGGGAAGATGGAGAGGGTCAAGGCCAAGTCTCCAGCGGACCCGGTGCCCTGCGCTTAGTCTGTTTGTGGTCCAGGGGATGAAAAAAGGGGCTTTCTTTTGCTTGGAGGTGGTAACTGGCTATACTGGGCCATACTGGGCCCTTCTGCTGGGAGGGCTGTAGTGACTGTGCGTATCAGCAGAGGGAGCCCGGGGCTGCGCAGAGCCTGGGGCTGGGTGTCCCCAGGGGGAGTGGGGACAGCCATGGGGACACCTCCCCGGGGGAGGGAGGCGTTTCTCCGCTCCTTGCCCAAAGAGATGCTCCTCCTGCCCGCAGCCGGGCGTCCCCGTTAGCCGAGATTTACTGCCATCCCAGCCTCACCTTGCAGCTTTTAATAGACAGTTTATGGGATGCCGGTAATAAACTCCAGGTTTATCTTGCCTGTGAAATCCAACTCCCTTCTTCCCTCATCCCCTGCTGCCGACGCCACTGCCTGGAGGCAGACCCCCGGTGCCCTGGGGACGGGAGGGCTTCCGGCAGGGAAAAGGAGGCAGGGAGGAGAGCCTTCCCTGAGAGCTCTTCCTTCATGTGCTGTACTCCACTTGACCCACGAGAGCAGGGTGGACAGCCTGGTAGCCCAGCTCCAACACTCAGACACCAGTCAAGCCCTCCCACACAGGATTTCTAGCATCCTCAGTTTCCCCCTCCTGTCTGGCTGCCCCTGGGAATGGGTGCCCTTTAGGGTGGGGGATGGGACCCTCCCCTGTCACCTGGAGGGCCAGCTCCATGCTTTGCACCTTTCCTGGCTAGGTTTGGGTGGAAGGGGCTGGTGAAGGTGGCGCTGGGAGCTCTGGGGGGGCTCTGCACTACAGCTCACAGCCTCCTGCTGTCCCTCTCTGCAGCAATGTGCAAGGAGACAGCCAGACGGGTATTTGCATCACCATTGAGCCTGGTTTGCTCCTCAAGGGCGATATCTTGGTAAGGAGCGTTGGCTCAAGCCCCCACGCGGGGAGCAGCTGGGGCATGGGTGGTCCTTGTGCCTCAGGACCCCCTGTCTCTCCCTTGCCCAGCCCCGCGGGACGCTCCTGGGCTTGTCCTGACGGTCGGCTCCTGCTCCTTTCCGCAGCTGAAGTGTTACCACAAGAAGTTTCGCAGCCCGACCCGCGACGTGATTTTCCGTGTGCAGTTCCACACGTGCGCTGTGCACGACCTCGACATCGTCTTTGGCAAGGAGGACCTGGATGAGGCCTTCAGAGGTAACCACACTGGCACCTTCCCACCCAAACTCCCTTCTCCTCCCACCCCTCTGGGCACCCCTGCTCCATCCATGGGGTTGGTTGTTTGGGAGCTGAGACGTGCTGCCCTGTGCCGGGATATTCCCCGCCAGCTCCCATCCGTGCACTGGCCGGGGTGGGTGCCCTGTGCTCTGGGCATGTTTGGGGTGGCCACCCGTGTGCTGTTGGAGGGATGGATGGAGATGGTCCCTTTGCTCTGCTCTCTCCCTGCCAGATGACCGCTTCCCTGAGTATGGAAAGGTGGAGTTCGTGTTCTCCTATGGCCCTGAGAAGATCCAAGGTATGGCTGGCTCACCAACACCGTGGTCTGGAGCTGGATGCTGGCTCCTTTTCTGCTCCCCAGCTCTATCCTGTGCTGCCACACCTGTGACCTCCCCCTGCTCCGTTTGCAGACCCTTTGTCACCAGGGTGGGATGAGGGGTCCAGGCAGTGATGCTGATCTAGGAGCACCCGTGGATGTCCTATCGCCCTCACTCTCTTCTCCAGGAAGCTGCTCTCTGCAGCACTTGCTGGCCCGGGAGAGAGGGAGGGGGTGCTTGGGAACGGAGGACTCCCCACCCAAAAAGTCGAGACCTAGGCACGCTTGCTGTCCGTCCATCTGCCTGTCTCTAGGCAATCCCAAAAGCTCCAGCCAGCCTTGGTACACCTTATTTGTGGGTCTTGAGGTATCTCCCATGCTCATCCATCACTCTCATTCTTACGTGATTCTGCCGTGTCCTACAGCTCCTGCACTCTTCCCTTTGCCTGCACCTTCTCTCCATCTCCTCCCTCCATCCCACCTGTGCTGGTTCCAGCGTCACCCTGACTGACTATCCCACCTCTTCCCAGGCATGGAGCACCTGGAGAACGGGCCCAGCGTCTCTGTGGACTACAACACATCCGACCCACTCATCCGGTGGGATTCCTACGAGAACTTCAACATCCAGCGTGAGGATGGTGCAGAGGGCGCTTGGGCTGAGCCGCCCCTGCCTGGCAAGCACCTGGAGAAAGGTTAGGGCTCAAGGGGCGGTCGGTGGCCAAAGCGTCCCCGCGGGAATTCCCGTCACCCTGGGGAAGGGGGCACCGGCTGGCAGCAGAGCTGGGGGCAGGTGGTCGCTGCTTGAGGAGTGTGGCCACAGGATGGAGAGGAAGACCTCACGGACTTTCCCTCCTGCCAGTGGTGCCAAGGAGCTCAGGCTTTTTTTATGGCGCTTTTGCTCTCGAAGCCCTGTTTGCACGGAGCAGGGTCCAGCCCTGGTTCACGCCCCAGAGCTTTGGGAAACCCAGCCCCGAAGAATTTCGGGAGCAGGGTCTAATGGGGGACCAGTAAGTCTCCCAGCTCCTTGCTTGCGGTGCAAGCGTGGCAGGATGTAGCCACGCCTCAGTTTCCCCTGGGGGATGAGGACTCCCCACTGGCCCTGGAGGGTCTGCACCATGGCTTGGAGCTCAGAAAAGCCCCTTGAGCACCCGCCTGGATGCTGCGAGTTGGTGGCCTGCGACTGCTTGGCCGGAACAGGCGGTACTTATGTGTTGAAGTGTGGTGGGCCCCCATCCCAGCGACGAAGCCACCTGTGACCGAGCAGATGCCTGAGCTTTCCTGGCCTGGTCTGGACAGGCGTCGCTGGAGCGGGGACAGCTGTGGTCCCCGACGTCCCTGAAGGTCACTGGCTGCTCTGAGTGGGAGCTGTGGGTGGCTGGGCTCGCTGGGGAGGGTGGAGACTCTGGGTGCTCAGGATGGGCGAAGGCGTCCCTGCCGACGGTGGGGACGTGGAGCTGGACCGGGAGCGGCTGCGCAGAGCTGGCACGGTCACCTGCCTTGGCACAGGGCAGTAAACAGGCAACTCGTGACATGCAGGCTCAGCTATGCGGCGGGGAGCTGGGGACTGTGGGTCGGGCCCCGAGGGGAGGGGACGCTTGTCCCCACCGTGAAGCTCAGACCGTGGCTCTGCTCCTGCCCCAAGCTGGCAGGGCTGGCTGGCAGCCCCCTCCTGCCTGCAGAGACCCCAGTGCCTTGGTGCATGTATGTTCCCCTCTGGCCCCCCAGGGCAGAGCCACAGCCCTCCCAGCCCCTCACAGGGCTGCAGAGGTACCCCAGGGCTCCTCTCTGTCCCTTCCCGGGGGTCTCGGCGGGTGTCAGGGCTGTGGAGGTCCCTCCGTGCGTTGGGCAGGGACCGTGGCAATGGGGAACGTGGGCACCTTTGCAATTGGTTTGGGGATGAGCCGGGGCTGCGGGAGGGTGAAGCTGGAGGCAGGAGGCTGCCCTCTGACCCGTGCCAGCGCAGGCGGCGGCGAGGCAGCCCGTCTATGGGGGTTGTCCCCCTGGCCACCCTCGAGCAGTGGTTGGGAGAGCCAGCGTGGGCTCAGGGGTCTCCCTTCTTCCTTCCTCTCTGTCGGCACTTTCCCACTTCTCCAGCCTGTCCCAGGCCGGGATGGGGACGCCAGTGCCCGGCTGTGCGAGGGGGGTCCCTGTTTATGGTTGTTCTCACCTTATTTGGTCAGGGAATTGCACGCCACATTTTTGGCACCACCAGGCGCGAGCGAGCGGCGGCCGGGGGCGGACGGGGGTGAGGCTGGCACGGGCACCCGTGCCGGGGTG
>Ga0065711_1005918_pt1 | contig 18823 bp, 22 predicted proteins | sample Hoacrofraction12_FD_59098 | JGI IMG/M metagenome (GOLD analysis project Ga0065711, IMG submission 59098) | Hoatzin crop microbial communities from Cojedes, Venezuela - Epithelial fraction 12 v2 (version 2) | ecosystem: Host-associated > Birds > Digestive system > Esophagus > Crop | place... | reverse complement strand
CCCCTCCCGCCGGCCGAGCCCCGGTCCCCGAGCGTGTCCCGGCCCCCCCGTGGCCACACCTTGGGGGGTCTCGGCCCCCGGACACCGGGCCGGCTCCTGCCGCCCTCCTCGCTTGGGCGGGGGCGGCGGCAGTTCCGCGGCGGCGGGGCAGCCTCCGGCCCTCCCGGGCTCCACCGGCTTCCCGGCGAGGCCCGCTGGGTTTCGCCACCCGCCCTGGCTACCGCCGGCCCCTCCCGGGGAAAGGCAGCAGGTCTGAGTCAGGGGAAAAAAAAAAGCACAAATAACAGATTTAAATTGTCCACAAAATCCTTGCTTTGGGGTTCGTGCCGAGGGGGTTGTTTTCTCCAAGAGCGAACGGGCTCTGACCCTGCCCGGGCGCGTCGAGGTCCCGAGCAGCACCGTGTCCTCCCCACGCTCCTCGGCCCGCTCCCGCTGCCCCTCGGACCGGGCGACCCCGGAGCTCCGGGTGCTGCTTCGCCCGCCGAGGCCTGGACGGGGGTCCCCGGAGTCCGGGGGCTGCCGTAGCTCTGGCCCGGTGCCATGGATGCGAAGGTCGCTCCGTTCCCTGCCAATGAGGACATTCCGCATCGGGGTTGCCGGGGTGCGCGTCCTGCGCTGCTTCCGCCGGTGCCGGGCGGGAGTCCCTGGGGACGGGGGACAGGAGCACTCGCTGCGCTCCCCATCCCTGTCCGGACACCCGGGCTGGCATTTCCCCGTCCCGGGAAGGAGCTGAGCAGGCAGCCAGGCCCGCGCTGAGCCCAGGCGAGAGGTGCTTGGCGCAGAGGACACAGCCGCGTGCCGTAAGGAGCCCCCGGGAGAGCAGAGCGCTTGTCGCTGCCGGGAGCGGGGAAGAAGAGCTCGGGTCAGGCTGGGGCTCGGCCATGCTGCCAGGGCAGGGCGACACTGGAGCTCAGGGCTGCTGCCCCGCAGGCTGCCCCATCGCCTTGGCCAGGCTGGTGCCAATGAGCCCCTTTCCCTCCTTGGGCTGGGGCAACAGGGCCACCTTAGCAGAGGTCCCTAGCAGGGCAGGACCAAGGCGCCCAGGTGCCACTGTTGCTGATGGCGCTGGCCCCTCTGTCCCCACAGGAGATCATCGATTTGACCTGCGAGGACGTGAGCACAGACCCGGCGCCATGGAGCACCCTCGCCGTCATCGACCTGACGGAGGACACGTGCAGCCCTCCCCACACCATCGGCTGCGCTGACCAGGACCCCGGGCCAGCGCCTGCTACCCCAGCAGCACACACGTCCCATCCCCGCCTCTGCTCCACTACAAAGCAAGAAACAGAGGCAACGGCGAGGCCAAGCCCTGCAGCACCCCAGCACGGCGTTCCCATGGAGCCCAGTGCCACCACGGACACGGCAGAAAGCAGGGAGGACTGGAGCTGCTTCTCTGCCACTGCCAGCCGCCGCGGTTCCTCCTGCAGCCCGGAGCAGAACTGTAGCACTACCACTTTTAACAGTGACTTGGGCTCGCTGGCCAGCACGCAGCTGGACTCAGACCTGCTGTCCCTGTCCCCCTCCAGCCTGGACGGCAGCGGCAGAGCCAGTGGCCCAGAGGAAGAGACTCTGCAGCTCTGCCAGCAAAGGGAGCTCCCCCCGAGGCTGAGCCCTGCCCCAGCCTTCCCCACAACGCCAGGGGAGGCCCAAGGGCCTTTGCTGGAAGCAGATGACTTAACACTGCGCAAAGCAATCCAGCAAGTGACCCCAGCCAGGGCCAAGGCTGACAGCAAGGCCTGGCTGAACAAACTGCACTATTTCAGGAGGAGCGGAGTCCAGCACCTCTTCCTCCAAGGCGTAGCACCCAACAGGGAAACACAGCAGGTAAACAGGGTTCAGAGCAGCCGCTGCCAAGCCCAGCCACAGCCTGCTTAGAGCAGCCCCTGCGGCAGAGGACGGAGCAGGGGCAGCCCCTGCTCCGCTTCCCCTTTTGGGGGAAGCTTTGCCAGGCAGTTGGGATCTCTGGTTATTGCAGTTCCCTTCACGGTGGGTCCCATGTCACAGCTGGGTTCCGCCGTGTCGGGGGGAGCCGGCTTTCACCCCTTGCCTTGCCTTGCACACAGCGGAAACCTGAGCTCATCCCCAGCGGGAAGCTGAGCATGGTGCACACCACCATGGAGGAGAACTTCCTGGAGGGCACCTTGCATTTCCTGAGCGAGTTCGTCTCCCACCAGCACCGTCCCCCCAAAGAAATCATCTCCCACCTGATCAGACAGATCCTGTTGAACCCCCACCAAGGGGAGATCCTGAAGGACACCTACATGCTGCTGATGAAGATCCAAATGTACGTGTTGCCTTCCCCACGGTGCCCTGGGGCTGGCTAGGTGCTCCCGGGGGCCTGCCCAGCATTACGGTTATTCTCCATGGTCCTCACCCACAGCACAGGGTCTGATTTCCCCTATAGCACAGGATGGTTCTCCTGCCTCCTGTTACCAGCACAGGCACACCCCGGGCTGTCCGAGGGTGGGTCAGGGACAGCCTGTGACACCAGGAAGCACGTTTGCCTGGCTCCTGAAGTGCAGACCTCATTCTTCACTGCTGTGACACATCAGAAACACCTTCCCTGGGCTGCAGAACAGACCGTGGGCTGCAGGTGGCCAGAGCGGTTACCCCGCTGCCCTCAGGGTTCCCACAGAGAGATGCAGTGTGGAGTACAGCCCCAGTCAGGTGCTTCTGAAAAAATGAATGTGGGCAGGGGAGGAAAAAGGGAGAGGGTGAAGCTGGAGAGGAGAAGGCGGGTCAGGCCCCTGAGCAGGTGGGGCCGGGAAGGGCCAGGGGCTGCTGTGCCTCCAGGCAGATGCTCGGGCAGTTCCGCACAAACGGACAGCGCTGTCCTTGCAGGCTCCATCCAGCCAACACCGTCACCGTGGGATGGGACTGGATGCTGCTGAAATACACCATGGAGGACCAGGTACTTGGCACCGCGTGCTGGACGTTCCCTGCCCGATGTGACACACGCGGTGCCCAAGGGTAAGCGTTGCCCCAGGGCCTCGGATAGCTGTGCTGTGCTGCAGAACGGGCCAGCCATCATGCGGTCTGATTGCAGCCACTGAGGGCAGCAAGTGCCGGCTGGGTATCCCGCATTTATCCACGGTGCTCCCTAACCTGCTGCACAACTGTAGGCAGGTTGTCTCATCCGAAGGCAGCACAGCAACAGATAAAGCCTCTGTGGGTCACAGCCCGAGTGCAGTGGTAGAACAGGTCCAGCCAGTGCCCTCAGGGCATTGCCTGAGCCAGACAGCCCCTCCTGGAGCTACTGTACATCACCCCATTCCCAAGACAACCAAATTCCCTGGTGCTCCTCACCCTGTGGCTCCGCCAAGGCTCATACCATCTTCATCTGCCCTCAGGAGAAGCCTCCTGGCCGGCTCCTCTTCCTGCAGTACGTGGTGCAGACCCTGGAGGATGACTTCCAGCAGAACCTGAGGCTGCGCCTGCTGCAGAAGTCGATTGCCAAGAAAGTGCTTTCGTGTGACACGTGCTTCAACAACGTCAAGTAAGGGACGCCTTCTCCCCCCTATTCTCTAACCAGACGTGAGAGGTAGGGGCACAGGGAAGGCTTGTCGAGACTCCAGGTCAGACTTTCCAGGAAACAAGCTTAGGAGACAGAGGGAAACATAGGGCCCAAGTCTAATGAACAGGAGCAGGTTTACAAAAGCAAACCACCGGAGATGATGCAAGGCATTTCCAGCCACAGCCTAGCGGGCTCTTCCCAGGAACAAGGTTAGCTTTGCATTGCTCAGGACAGGTCTGAGGAGGAGGCAGTCCTGTTGACAAGAGCATAGATCTGCTGCTCAGCAGAGCTGCTCCCTAGCCTGTCCAAGCAGGTGGGATGTATTCTTCATCCTCGGGGTCTTTCCTTGAGCTCCCAAGAGGATCTGGATGTCAGAATGCAGCAAAACCAGGCCTGTCCCTGCTAACATTCCTGTTTCTGTCCCAGGGAGGTGGTCGAATGGTTGATCGAAGCAGTTACAGGAGTCGGGTTCTGCCAGCCGTGGGAGCAGCCGCAAGAAATTGCATCCTCTTCAGCAGAAGCAAGGGCCGAATGCAGCACTGACCAGGCAGAGGTGGCTCCACCAGCCGCCTTCACCCAGAAGTAAGCCCCACAAGTCCTGGCTTCTTGCTGTCAGTATCATGGGGCCTAAATCAGGGAGAAGCCGGAGTCTCTCCCTGTCAGGTCAGGGAAGCCAGGCTGTACCTGAAGTTCTCCTCTGAGGTAGCCATGCACTTGGTGAGCAAGAGACTTCCTCACCTGGTAGGAAACTGGCTCAGTGAGCGTCCTCCTCTTACATGTATCATAAGGCTGGAGCTCTTGGCCCACAACTCAGGCTGCCCCATGCTGCTCCACCAACACTCAGTACAGCCGCTGACACCTCCCAAGGGCCCGTCTGGGGATCAGCTCTGCTTCTAAGAGCATCACATTCAAAAGCCACCAAGAGACACCTGATCTACCCTGGCAGGTTCCTCTGCATCCCTCGCTGCAAGGCATGAGGCTGAACTAGGTGCCATCCCCACTGCTTTACTTCGCAAGCCAAGGGGTAGTGTCTCCTAGTGTCGGCTGTCTCTCTAACCTAGGGTGATGCTGCTGCTCCAGCGGATGTTGTCCATCGCAGTGGAAGTGGACAAATCTCCCAACTGCAGCTCCTGCAAGATCGCAGATGTGATATTCCCGTTTATACTGAATATTCCCCTGAGGAGCCAAAGGTGAGATAAACATGTGCAAGGCAGCATCCGCCTGTGTGAGTGATAGTCTTATTCCTGATTGACATCTAAGTCTGAATGCATGAAATAACACAGGGTATAGAAAGACAGGCTCATTTATGACCCAGCCAGCAAATGTATGGCTGTTGGACTGACAGATCCCATGGAGACAAAACATCATCAACTGAACGCATCTCCCCAGCTGGTGTGTTGCTGAGAACAGCTCATTTTCCCACTTGTTGAAGTTTTAGGAGCTTAAAACCGCAAAGAGGTTCTGAAAAGCATCAGCACGGTCAGGTACTAGCAAACACATCACCGATTCCCAGGGACAACTGAGAAGCTCATCAGAAATATGATGCAGTTCCTACAGCTGTGCCTTGACATGTTTTTGATTGCTTCTCTAAGAAATGTCATATCTGAAGCCAAAGTACGAGGGCCTGACTGGTTCAAGTGTAGACATGAGGCCACTGGACCCACAGACATTTCAAACCCATGTTTGCCAGCCCCAGCAGGCAGCCGTTTTGGACCCTTCTAGCAGAACTCTCTCTGAGCACACACCAGGTCTAATCAAGCCAAACTGACTCTGACCAAGCTATCGCTCCTCCCAGGACAATCTAGATCTGGCTGGCCGCTGGCCCTGCTTCACGCTTGCTTGGCTGTGCTCCCTCTGAGTCAGCAGGAATGGGTAACTTCCACACAGGCTGCTGGCCAGGGTGAGGTGAAGCAACTAAGCTTGTTTCACAGACTGTACCGACCTCGAGTTGCCACAGGTCGGACCTAACGGCGTAAACATGCCCATGTCCAAGCTGCATAATGAAGATCTCTGTCACATCTGGTAGTTTTCCTTCCACTGCACTGCTGGGCAGCCCCTGAAGTCACCCCACATGCTGGAGCAGTTGTCCCTGGTCAGGCTGTGCTGTCTCCCCTAAAGTAAATCCCTTTGTCTTCCAGGGAAGCTCTCTTAAACACCATGGAGAGCCAGCTGCTGCGCTGCAAACTGCTAGAGCTGTTGTTCCAGCATAGTTGTGACGTGCCCACCAGCCTGCCCCTGTCTCTGGCCAAGATCCTGTACTTCCTGAGCCACTCCTCCGTGCTGCTGCAATACCAGGTATCCAGTCCAACCTCTTCTTTGCCTTCTTTTCTCCTGAGAAAACCTCTTCTAATAACCACATACTGTCTCCTGTCATAGGATGAAACAGCACCATGGCAAAGATGGGATGAGATGCTGCAGTACTTGAGTTTGCTGTTGATGAGTTACCAAAATGTAATATTGGGTAAGCAACCTGTTCTGGCCTTAATAAACATGATCTTATCAACAGGCTGCCGTAGAACAGCCAAAGTACCCTTCCTCCTCTCTTCTCATCACGCTTGAACTCACGGCCACTGAGTCTTAGAAAGATCACGTGCTAGTAACATATCCATGCTAGTAACTGTTCCCAGCAGTCAGAGCAAAGAAGCGATGTTGCATCAAGCAGAGCACCCACCCTGCTTTGCCAAGAAATATGCTTTTGCCTAAGAAACAGCCTACTTCCTAAAGGATCAATCCCAGCACTGAGATGTGCACAAGGGGGTGCTTTGTACCTGCTGTTCTCTAAGTTGCACGTACAGTGGGGGAAGGATAGGGTGGTTTAGGAGGAAAAGCAGACATCAATAGGATGGTAAAGCCACGACACACTTGGCATTTAGTAGACTGGGCAGGGAGCACCACCCACAGTAGTGATGGAAGAAGCAGTATTTCTGAGCCCAGGAGAGCGGCAGAGTCACAAAACACTCCCTAAAACTCCCTAAGGTCATTTTACCAGAAAATTCCTGAAGTGTCTTCCCAACCATCTGCTTTAGCCCAGGCTTAAAGCTCTCATGCAGGAATGCAGAGGAACCCACCATCACATGTGGACAGTCTTATGCTCCCTGAAGCCATAGACAATCACTGTTGGTAAGCTCTTTGGAGACTCTCCTTTGGAGCTGGACAGCTGTCCAGTCTGCCACTAGCACAGGAGAAAAGGATGCTACAAGCCTTGCTCCTCCCCATTTCTTGGGTGCTCTCCATGTGCAAACTGAGCTGCGGAGGGGACAGTACCTTCTTCCACCAGGCTAGTCTTGTGCGGAAGCATCAGGGATAACCATGAGGGGATCGGCACGGTTCCCAGCCGCTCCTCACCTCAGCGCAGCGCTGCCTGCTGCACACCGCGATCTGTACCTGAACAGGTCAGGCACCCCACTGTGTCACCTCTCCTCAGCAGCATTTCCTCTTGCAGAGCACCTACGGAGCTCACTCAGCGACCGGATGGACTTGATCATTCAGAAAGCCAAGCCCAAGCTCCAGGACAGTGATGATGTCAGCTATCTGGACATTCAGCTGAAGATAGAGGACTTCATCAGCCGAATGCAGCAGATCCTGGGGCAGCCTGTTCCCCTGCAGATCATGGAGAAGTTGTGTATGCTTCGGGAGTTGTTCCTCATTGTCACTGCATCCTGACAGAGACAACCACTGCAGCAGGGGACAGAAAGAACTCCATGTTTCCTCTATAAAACCCCATCAAATCCCCATCTCATGCTGCAGTCTCAAGTGTCATATGTCATGTGGGTTTGTTTATACTTTTCATTGGAAAAGTGTCCAGTTTACATGGTCTCAAAGTTCCCATTTCCAACTTACCTCATCTTACAGTTTTACAAGGCACTTTGTATATTTTTAAAAAATAAATTATTTTTGTATTTGCTGAGACTTCCATCTTGGTGCCAGCCCTGCCCAAAGGAAGTGCAGAGCTGTCAGCTATACCTTGGGACAGCATTAGACTAATGCAGCCATAAACTCTGACAACAGCTTGCACAGCAAGCAAAATACCAAAATACCTGTTCAATAGTTAGGAAAAGGTGATATTTAAGAAAAAGCAGGTGTGGGCTGCAGTGAGGGCATTCACAGTGCAGAGATCCCCAAGCTGTGCCGCTCAGTCCTCAGGAGAGGAACATTTCTGTTCCAAATCAAATACATCTACATGACTTTGCCCAAGGTCATCAGCATGTCAAGAGGGAGAACTGGATAGCAGCGTCAGCTGAAAAGGCTGCGCCTCTTCCAGAATGCACTGAAGTGCCTGCAGTGCAGGCAAGCATGCGCATTATGATGAATATTCAATTCAAATACACTGCCATCAAATCAAATCACAACTGAGGTTGGAGACCAGTTAGGCATTTCCATAGAAGGTCTCTTCAGACAGTTCACAAGCAACAGAGGTTGGGAGAGGGAGAAAGGCTCCCGTAGCTGCCCACCAACCCTTTATCTGCCCCTGTGGTGGGCAACCCTTGGCAGGGTCCTCAGGAGGAAACCAGAGCCTAGGGGCACCGAGCAGCCAAGTCACAGCCAGGAATGGAGCAGTCCTGATGTCAGTGCTGCACACACATGCTTGCTGGGCAGCAAGGCCTCATCCAGAAGCCTGGCTTCAGTTAGCCCAGAACTCTTTGGAAGGGTCTGACCGGGGGCTCACAGGTTTGCGCCTTGTTCTTTAGGAAGCCTCTTCCCAATTGCCAGATGTAGAACAAACCATTCATCTGCATGATGCTGCCCCTCTAATACAGGTATAAGTGAAGTCTGTTTTGGGAGTAGTAGCCAGAAGAGTTCCCAACAGCGCAAACTCCAGGTGGTCCCTCGTCTGGAAAGCTGCTCTTCCTGCATGCTATGCTCATTCAGGTGTATTTTCCAGTCTGGTCCTTTTAGCTGGATTAGACTTCTATCAGACTAGAAAAGAAGCGATATTCCAACAAGAGGTCCATAGTTATTGATGTTACATTCTGATATGTCAGTCATATACCCAAGAATGATGCTGCAGTAGAACACAGAAAGTAGAATGAGAATATCACACTAAGAGGCCACACTTCAATCCCGCCTTTACAAACTAAACTGTGAGATGAGCTTGCGTAACCAAGACCTGCAGCAGCAGCCTGTACCAGCGTACCTGGGTGCTTCAGAATCCACTTCACCATTTTTAGTTCCACTAACACTCTAGGAGCACAGCAAACACCAGTGTTCAGCTCAGACATACCCAGCCCAGGAGAACCATGTGCTCTGTCAGCAGTACTTCAGCAGCTACAAACGCTACTGCAGCACTCAAACCAGAACTTTTCAGAAGATGGCAAAGCAGAGAAGGCCACGCCACTGGGACTTCAGCACCTCCAGGCAAACACCTGCCTGGCTCCCACAGCTGCACCCACCTCCACAGTACAGATGCAAACACAGCACACAAGCTGCAAGAGAAGCAGTCTCAGGAACATGAAGAACCACCACTCAAATAGCTCAAGAAAACACAAAGATTTCATGTTTAGTTTCATCTGCACAAGCCCTAAGACAGGACTGAGTCTGGTTTCAAACCTCGTCTCCCTGTCAAAAGCGAGTTTTACAGAGCAAACATTTCACCCTAGGGCAAGTGCTGCCAGAGCCTGATTAGGGAGAACCTTGAGCCCAGGCTCACTGGACAGCCCCACATCTCTTCCACAGATGCTTTGCCAGTGCTAACACACACCAAGGACCTCCGTTCACAAGGATTTTATTTTCTTGTAACAAACAAAAAAATAATCATATACATTAGAGACATGAATACAGACAACAAATAAATTAATGTCAAATGAGAGACTGATTGCCAAGGTGCAAATGAGTGGTAAGAACTGCTTCGCTGGGTGGGAGACTTTCAACACATCACTGGCAGTGCTGCTGAAGCTTGGGAGGAAGCAGAGCCACAAAACGTGCTTCTTCAGAGGGGACAGCAGCTAGCCAAGTGAGCCAACCCTGCCTCACCCTCCAGGAGAAATGTTTGGTTTAAGGCGGCAGAAAACCCAGAGCTCAACAGTTCCCAGCTGTTAGGGAACCTCTCTATAATGCCCTTGCACAGAGCAGCTTCCAGTACCAGATGCAAGGCTGCTGCTGCCACCTCACCACTACAGAAAGCCTGCTGCTGGCTGAGGGAGCTCTGCAACAGTCGTGAGAACGGAGAGAGGAGATGTGTTTGCCACAGGACGGGTGAAGATTACAGAGCAGTGCTGCCTCTAAGGCTTAAGGGATTAGACGGGAGGCCAGCATTCCTTCCACTTCTCACGAAAGCAACCACTACCTGTTCCCAGTAACTGGTTCCAACTAGGCCAAAAATTAAATGTAGCTGTGTCACAGCAGCGAGGAACGTTCAGCCTTGATCTGCCTTCAAGTCCTCCCCCCAACCTGCAAAATGCATTTACTGCTGATGACAACAGAAAACCCTATTTGAGAAGTGCCCCTGGTGTCTAATACACTTCTGCTACATGAGTCATACAAGATGCTAGGAAAAAAAACAAATCGAGCAGCACTCAGAGTGCCACAACACCTGTAAGTCTGTTGTCCAGGAGCAGGCTGGACAGTGCTGTTTCGCAGAAAGAAGAGAGGAGGATTACTGGGTTCAAGCCACATCAGCTCTGGTCATTACCACCTTTCTGGAGCAACATGCAGAGTTGGAAGAGAAACAATTCTTCCTCGTTACTGCCAAGCTCCATTAGATTCTGCTCACTGCCTGTCTGCTAAGAGCGTCTTAGAATGGTCACTGCTCCATTTTTCCTTTTAAAAAAATCCAAGAACAAAGAAGTACCAGGTGTTGAACTATAAGGTCACACCGGACAGTAAGGGAGTGCCACATCTAAAACTGACCCACCACACTCCCAAAGCAACTTCCTTCTGGCACTTAATGGCCCAGGGAGTCCATTTTAGTTCTTGCTTTTCATCATTTTCCGCTGGTGTTCTGTACATGCCAGACCGACCCACGGTGCTCCTGAGGGTACTTCAGCGCTGAGCAGGACAAGACAATCAGACTACAGGTAGACAAGCCAGCCTGCCCACACACCGTGTGCAGTCCTGTCCCACAAAACACGGTTTTACAGTGGTGTAGTGTACTGGGAAGCACATCTAGTGCAGCCTAGCAGACTGAACTGCTGCAACGCAGCAGACAGGATGGTTTACATTGGTTTAGTACTAGTGCAGGAGTTTTTCCACAACTGGCTTTAAGAGGACAGTCACAACTGTTTCCTTTTCCACGATGAAGAGCTGGGAGGGAGACTTTCCTATTTTACTGCAGCACAACGGGACAAGGAAGCAGAGCCTAAGACACCCTGTAGCCTGCTAAAGACTCCAGAAGCATTCTTCCTAGAACCCAGTGGGGGTGAGCACGTTCAGATCCCGAGGTTTGATATTATGGGAACGTGGAGATTGTTTCCTCCCTTCTGTGACTGGAATGTCCATTTTGGGTGGCTTGAAGGTGACTGGATCCTCTGGCATTCTAGTAGCCTGAGCACGCATCAGCTCCATTGGGGATGGCTTCTGGGCACCCTTATAGGATTGGATGGTAAATCCTCCTAACGAAAAAAAAATAATCACAGCAAGTAAGAGCTAAGAAAACTAGCCAAGTCCTTTTTCCACTGCTGCCAGGAGTGAACCATGTCACTGATGCCAAACACTGCAGAAAGCCTATGCAAGAAACCACAGCTTCATGTCATCTAAAGCCTCTTCCACATCAGTGGCTAGCACTTCCAGTTCTGGTTCCACCAGACAGCAGAGAAAAGAGTAAAACGCTGTCATCTTCACACCCTTCCCTCTGCTGCAGCTCAGTGCAAGTTACTTCTACTTTCAGATCCTTGGCATAGGTTTTACCTAACTGATTTACATTTAGGCACAGAAATGATACGAATAGCACACATTTACAAGGTGGTCCTAGAANGTAACAAGGCCAAGCAGGATGCAGCTCCAGAAATAGGTAGCAAGTCTGTGGTATGACAGTTCTCCCCTAGCTCTTGCAGGACAGGAGATTTTAGAGGACATACCTGGATCATTGGTGGATTTCTGGATGGCTTTGGGTCCAAAAAAGCTCCATCTTTCAGATGGCAATTTGTCCCCGCCAGCTTCCATGGCAAAATCTGGGCCAGTGATGGAAGTAGAGGATCCCTGACTAAACCAACCCCTAGGGAAAAAATCATTGAGATGTATAAAACATGAGAATAAATGCTCCAAGTGGCTCCACTGTGCCAGGAACTTTACATGTAGTTATCAGGGGCAGTTTAAACAATCTTAATAGTTTCGTAAATCACCCAGGATGGAGATACGTATGCTCAAGTTCCACAAGCTTTCAACATTTGGATCTATCCAACACAAATCCACAGCAGGCTCTGAATTTCACCACTTAGTCCCTTACTGGATCAGGTTATTTGCAGCAGCTCCCACCTCGGCAGCCTGTAGGAAACCAAAGGAGGCAGCGGTCTGCCAGGAACAGAGTACCTGTTTTTATGCTTGGGAGAGGAGTGGGGAGTGCTGCTTGGAGTGGACTGAGCAGAAGAAGTCTGTTTGTCATCTTTTGTCATCTCTCCACTCTGCATTTTTAGCTTCTGTTAGGAGAGACAAGAGAAACACAGAAGCAACAGAGCTTAAATACAAGACATAAGGAACAAACAGCCAGTTTTACTGTCAAAACTGGACAATCATTTATATCACGGCTGATAAAGGATTTAAGTGTCACTTCTCCTAAAGCTAAATGCAGTATGACAATACTTGCATACACACCCCTTAATCTTCTTCCCACATTAGATATAAGCATTTTGGAAGCCCACTATGCTCAAGACACATCCTCCAGGCTAGTGGGAGTAACACCTACAGCTGACTCTGCAGTTCAGAGTCACTACCCAACAGAAATGCACTGCTTCGACACCAGCATTCACAGGGAGGCTGCAGATGTAGCAGAGCTAGCTTACACATCAGTTCTGCCACCCGGTAACAAGTCTAAATGCCACAGCAACCATTTGTCCGCAGCACTTTTCAGAGCAAAGCTTTCAGTCCCACAAGTTCTCTAACGAAGGCGAGACCAGACCTCATACAGAAGGTACAAGGTCTAGGAGTACTAGACCCTGAGAAGTCATCCACGTACAACAGGATGCAAACACCGCTCCAGAACACTGTGATGAACTGCATTTGAAGAGTACACCTAGTCATAAAACAAACAGGAACGGGGTGTATGTGAACTAGGTTATTACAAGTCAGACAGTACACCCTGAACTTTGAAGAAGTCGCCTGAAGGGCAGTTATAGTTCAAACACAACCACACAGGCACCTTCTCAGAAGGTTTCCTGGGGCCATCCAAGCCACGCTAATGCAATTCACCAACACTGCTGCTGAACCTTGACCTTGTGGGAAGCACACTTGGTTGGAGAATTCACTATTAAACTCCAACTGCAAGAGTGCTGTGGGCAACTGAGTTCATCAGAAACATGTTGATTCAAAGCCTTTGTCTTCGTTTCCAGTAAGAGGCAAGCCCAATCTCATCTGCTAACTTTCACATCAGAAACGCATGGTTTGCAAGCTCTCTTGGGACAGTTACAGCAGTCAACTGCAGGGCACCATTCAAAGGTACAGCTAGAAACTAGATTCTGTGTAGGGATGTTCCCACTTGGAAAAGGGACTGTAATAGTCTGACCTGACTGTGGAATATGGCAGTTTTCAGAAAAAAGTTTGTTTCAAAACTGTAAAGGCTAACACTAACTTTAAAATATGCGTGGGTAATTTTTTTTACACCATGAGCTAAAAGCCTTCAGAGGAAGCAGTTTAAGAAGAGTCCTAGCAACACGCTCCAAAAGTGACGTCACCAGATAGGTGTTAAGCTAGTACACAACCTACACGGAGAAAGCCAGTGCAAAACGAGCCTTACGTGGACTGCCTCAGCCACCCGGTGATACTTGGTCTCCTCAGTAGTGAGGCCTTTGTGGGGAGTGTAGCCAGCATCTCTCAGCCCTGCCTGCTGCTCAAAGCGATGAATGCTCTCCTGAGTCTGTTCTGGAACGGACAAGAGCACATATTCACACAGAAATTCCACCACAAGCAGTTCTAGCAAACAAAGGCAACTTAAGCAGCCAAATATAAGACCCTTTTTTCATCATTCATACCCACATGTTGTGATGAGCTGACAGAGGCAGCAAGATGAAGCTAATGAGATATTCTGACTTGAAAACTATCCTGAGTCACAGGGCTAAGTCAGACGAGCAGTGATTTGTCCCAAATCACCAGATGTATTATAAACGCAACACCTGTAATTAAACCCACCTCATCCAAGAAGCTGCATCACTCCCAATTACAACTTCCTAAATCTAGGAGACCCCAATAAGCTGGACATTTTAAGTGGCACTCTAGACTCAAGGGAGTTTTTCTGGCCAACAGAAAATGAAGTCCTCTGAAAGGCTGCCCATACTAACTAATCTGACCACCACAGCCTTGCAGCACGGGTGGTAAAGCCTCCCAGTGATCCTAGATTAGGTAAAAAGCTATTTCAGCCAAATGCAGAACCAGCATCTAAAACGCTCCTATCAGCTTCAGTCCTGAAAAATATAGGCACTTATCCTGTTCCCCCCCTGCCCCCCCACCAGCATAAGATGTTCACTCCCTAGTCGAACTAAGAAAAAAGCCAAAAGGAGAGCACAAAAAGATCACCAGAAAAGCTTGATGTCTTCTTTAAAACAGGTAACACTTCCCATGTTAGTGGTAAAGTTACTTGCAGGGACAGTGCACTGTATAGACAAGAAATCTAGAGGACCTTTGTCTGTTTACTTCTAACTTTTGACTGAATATTCTCCCTGGGAGGTGTAGGGTGGGGCTCCTGACTTCTTACCACAAAATAACATTTTTAGGCCATCATAGTTTTAACTAGATTAGCATTTTATCATTAGACTAGAACAGGAGCTGCTTTCCAGAAGAAAGTCCATATTCCTGGATGCTATTTTCTGATGTGTCGGTTATTTTTGAGGCAAGACTGAAATAAGTGCAAATGTACAGCTATTCCAAAATGCTGGCCTGAAAAATCTAGAAGTCTTTGGAAGCACTGCTTGGAGGAAAACATGAAGCTCAGATTCCAGCTGCTAAAATAAGAGGCAGCAGGGACAGATTAACACATGAATAATTTCCTCTGTTGCAAACAGGCACATCTTCGCTGCAAACATAACTGACCCAATCTGATTTTAAAGCATCGTGATCTACGAGGTTTGTTTGTTAACAGTGTTACTGTTAGCAAGACAGCTGCTGCTGCTATTAACTAACAAACGCCAGCAAGTGCTCCATTAGCACGGTATGCCAGCTCTCCACTCCACTTCACCTATCACTCCGGAACAGCAAGTTAATAAGCAAACAGAGCAGCAGCAGCCGCCGCCTCTGCACTCCAGCGACAAGGTGGTGCGGACCGCAGTGTCCTGCCAGCAGATCATGTACCCTGCACTCCCCCCTTATCACCCACCTCCAGTGCCTGGAAACAGAGGCAGTAAGCATGGCCTACTCCCTCCTTCCTAGATTCCTTCTAGAAGCACCCTCCAAAACAACTCATGCAGCTCAAGAGCTGAGTCAGTCTGAGCCCACAAGCTGTCCAGGAACTCTGGTAGCTACCCTGTGGCATTACCAAGCCAGAGCACACTCGTGTGCCCACACCCCACTAGCCACCACTTTAGAGGTGAGAGTTCTTACTTGTAATGAGAGAGTTCATGATGATATGAGTGGCCTTTGCCTTCACCACAGGTACCTTGTTCACGCTTTCGGTGGACGATGAAGGAGTTATGACGGGTGCATTCATGCTAGCATCCCCTTCCTCAATCTGTGGGGAAGGAGCAGGGTACAGTTGAAGATAAGCAAGCATCTCTGCACCTTGCCAGGACACATCTCTAACTACTTGAATAAGACCAAGCTGCTCCAGAAGCTAGCCTCCATCCCACGGAATAAACCCGTAGGCTGTTCTCGCTACAGCCTGGGAATGTTTACAGCTTGAACCTTGTAATTCTTAGCAATGAACAAGCAACTTGCATTCAACATTTGAAAACCTACCGGGCTCAGAGCCAGCAAGTTGTTATTCTAAGTACAAAAAGATCAACAGGACAGAAACCAGAACACACCTACTTCCATTCTCATAACTGCAAATGGGACTTCAAGGTCAACTGGGCAAGAGTACTCTTCCACACACAGCTCAGAAACACAAACTATTTACAGAAGTCCCACAGATTAGAGGCTGGTCTTTAGATCTTGTTTTCCCCCACAGTGCCTGTATCAGTTTCTTGCTCACCGTCATAGCTCTACCACTGATAACAAGACCCTAACAGCGAAGAACCAGACAATCAATCCTAGAAGACAAGAAATCCTGCGAAACGCAGACTTCCTCCTCCTAACACAGGAGTCACCATTCCCTGACTGCACAATTCGCTTTCTTGTGCCAAACCACAGCTTCAGGTTTTCTTCCACAAGAAAGACTTTAAAACAAAATGCGATGAAAAGCACATGTTAAACTCAAAGGATGCAGAGTTATTTACTTCCATTCACAACATTTAACTTCACTTCAAACTTAGAAAACAGCCTTTAAACTTTAAAGAGCTGGTCCTGCACTCAAAGCATCCCTGCAGTCATTTCACAGAAGAGTCTGGGCTGGAAGAATCCTCCAAAGGCCACCAAGCCCAGCCTCTCTGCTGCAGGCAGGGACATCTTCCACCAGACCAGGTTGCTCAAAGCCTTGTCCCACCCAGCCTTGAACACTGCCAGGGAGGGGGCAGCCACAGCTCCTCCGGGCAACCTGGGCCAGGGCCTCACCACCCTCAGCGCAAAGAGTTTACATAGAATGCTTTGGGTTGGAAGGGACCTTTAGAGGTCATCTAGCCCAAGCACCCTGCAGCGAGCAGGGACATCTTCAACTAGACCAGGTTGCTCAGAGCCCCATCCAACCTGGTCTTGAATGTTTCCAGGCATGAGGCCTCCACTGCCTCTCTGGGCAACCTGTGCCAGTGCCTCACAACCCTCACAGTAAAAAAATTCTTCCTATATCTAGCCTAAATTTACCCTCCCATAGTTTAAAGCCGTTGCTCCTTGTCCTATCGCAACAAGCCCTGCTGAAAATATTTTCCCCATCTTTCCTACAGGCTCCCTCCAGGTACTGGAAGGCTGCTCTAAGGTCTCCCCTCAGCCTTCTCTTCTCCAGGCTGAACTGCCCCAAGTCTCAGCCTTTCCTCGTAGGAGGAGTGTTCCAGCCCTCGGATCATCTTTGTGGCCTCCTCTGGCCCTACTCCAACAGCTCCATGTCCTTCTTGTACTGGGGGCTCCAGAGCTGGATGCAGGACTTCCGGGGGGAGTGGAGGGGTGGTCTCACCAGAGTGGAGCAGAGGGGCAGAACCCCCTTCCTCGCCCTGCTGGCCACACTTCCCTTGATGCAGCCCAGGATACAGCTGGCCCTCTGGGCTGTGAGTGTACATTGGTGGCTCGTGTCCAGCTTTTCATCCAAGAGTACCCCCAAGTCCTTCCTGGCAGGAAATCCAAATCCCCTCATTCCCCAGCCTGTACTGATAGTGGGGGCTGCCCCGACCCAGATGCAAGACCCTGCACTTAGCCTTGCTGAAACTCATGAGGTTCCCACAGGCTCACTCCTCCAGCTTGTTCAGGTCCCTCTGGATGGCATCCCATCCTTCTGGTGTATCAGCTGCACCACTCAGCTTGGTGTCATCTGCAAACTTGCCGAGGGTGCGCTCGATCTTGCTCTCTAGGTCATTGATGAAAATGACCTAGGTTAAACAGCACTGGTCCCAGTGTGGACCCCTGAGGGACACCGCTTGTCACCAGCATCCATTTGGACATCGAGCTGTTGACCACTACCCTCTGGCTGTGACGTTCCAACCAATTCCTTAGCCACCAAACAGTCCACCCATCAAATCCATATTTCTCCAATTTAGAGAGAAGGATGTTGTGAGGGACTGCAATCCCAAACACAAGTACAGGCTGGGCAGAGAGTGGCTCAAGAACAGCCCTGAGAAGGACTTGGGGGTACTGGTGGATGAGAAGCTCAACGTGAGCCGGCAATGTGTGCTTGCAGCCCAGAAAGCCAACCGTACCCTGGGCTGCATCAAGAGCAGCGTGGACACAGGGCGAGGGAGGCGATTCTGCCCCTTTACTCTGCTCTCGTGAGACCGCACCTGGAGTCCTGTGTCCAGCTCTGGAGCCCCCAACAGAAGGACATGGATGTGCTGGAGTGGGTCCAGAGGAGGGCCACAAAGATAATCCGAGGGCTGGAGCACCTCCTCTACAAGAACAGGCTGAGGGAGTTGGGGCTGTTCAGCCTGAAGAAGAGAAGGCTCCGGGGTGACCTTAGAGCAGCCTTCCAGTACCTGAAGGGGCTGACAGGAAGGATGGAGAGGGGCTTTTCACAAGGGTGCGTAGTGATAGGACAAGGGGGAATGGCTCTAAACTAAAAGAGGGCCGATTTAGATTAGATATTAGGAAGAAATTCTTCACCATGAGAGTGATGAAACACTGGCACGGGCTGCCCAGAGAAGCTGTGGCTGCCCCCTCCCTGGCAGTGTTGAAGGCCAGGTTGGACGGAGCTCTGAGCAACCTGGTCTGGTGGAAGATGTCCCTGCTCACGGCAGGGGGGTTGGAACCAGATGATCTTTAAGGTCCCTTCCAACCCAAACCACTCTGTGATTCTATGACTGTGCCCAAGGCTTTACAGAAGTCCACACAGATCGCATCCACAGCTCTTCCCTCCGCCACTGATCTCGCCACGCCCCCACAGAACGCCACGTCCCACGCAAACCTACCCTTCTGCTCCGGTTTCATCACCCCTGGTCACAGCTTGCAGCTTTTCCACCCACAAACGCCTCCCGCAAGCGCACAGACCCCCAGAACGCGCCGGCCTCAACCGGGCCCCAGCGCTCCCACACCGGGCCCGGGCGGCCGTGACGCTCTCCCGTCCCCAGCTCCCCGAGCGCTGCCGGGGGAGCAGCCAGGGCCGGCCCCTACCTTCGACAGCTCCTGGTACTTGCGCTCGGGGATGACCGGCTGCTGCCAGAGGACGCCGGCGCACAGGTCGGCGGGCGGCGGCGTCATGGGCGCCGTGTCCTCCAGGCCCTCGTCGTAGCTGAAGGCCCGCCGCGGCACGCCGATGGGCAGCGACATCTTACCGGGGCGGGCCCCGCTGCCCTGCTCCAGCGCTGCGAACAGAGAGCCCAGCGCTCAGCGCCGTCGCGGCCTACCCGGGCCAGCGGGGGTGGGGGGGGCCTTACCGGGAGCGTCTGTCTGCCGCGAGCTCATGGCGGCGCGGCGGGGCCGAGGCTGGCGCGGCGCGGC